>OLGD01002982.1_pt1 | contig 17356 bp, 17 predicted proteins | sample 1605311 | NCBI WGS metagenome assembly OLGD01 (sample SAMEA3888917, study PRJEB22519) | human gut metagenome | biome: human gut; feature: human-associated habitat; material: faeces | place: Denmark | collected 2010 | reverse complement strand
TATTGTGGTATACTATTAGTATCTATACCCAATAGAAAGTGAGGTGTTCCCCATAGGTAACGCTGAACATTACATAGCAAAAATAATTTTTAGTAATCATATACTACAATATACAGGGCAACAATATGAGGATTTCTTTGTTTCTGTGATGACAAAAGCAAATCCCAATTTTCAACCAGTAAAAGCCTATGGTAATATAGGGGACATGAAAAATGATGGTTTTGACCATACTACAGGAACCTATTATCAAATTTTCTCTCCTGAAGATATTACCAAAGATACGACCATTCGTGAAGCTGTAAAGAAATTAAAAACAGATTTTTCTGGCTTATATAATCATTGGAATAGTTTGTGCCCTATAAAGAAATTCTTTTTTGTTGTCAATGACAAATATAAAGGATTACCTGCACCAATAATTCAAATGGCATTGGAATTGAACAACGCCCCTGAATATGCACAGAGTGACATAGGTACTTTTACCGCAAAAGATTTAGAAAAGGTATTTATGTCTTTAGATGATTTAGACAAGCAAGATATTATAGGCTATATACCAGATGAGATAATACCTGTTGTTGAGTATGAAGCACTTCATGAAACCGTTACTTATTTGATAAATGCAGAACTTCCAATGAACTCAATGGATAATTTGACAGTTCCTGATTTTGATGAAAAAATCGCATTTAATGGGTTAAGTGAAGTAGTAAAATCTCGACTTATTGTTGGTAGCTATCAAGAAGGAACCTTAATGCTTTATTTTAATGATAACCCTGGTGTCAAAGAAATATTGCAGAAAAAATTTAACGCTTTATATGAACAATCTAAAGAAAATATTCCTGATACACAAGAAAATTGTTCTGATTGTCGTTTTTATTATATTTTAGAAAAAGCAAGCAGTAAAAACACCTCACCCATTCAAACAAGCGTACTAGTTTTAATGGCTTATTATTTTTCAAGTTGTGATATTTTTGAAGAACCGCAATAATCATTAAGGAAAGGAGGAAAATTATGATATTACCCAAAAAACAATTATCTATTAACGAATCATATTTTGGTTTTGGGGCTTTTTTACTGGAAAAATTAACCGAAATGCCGCTGGCAGTCGGTGGCGATCCGGAAGCCAGACATATACAAATAAAAAATATCCTGTTAAATTTTCCTTCGACCAATTTGTTATTGCCTTAGATTATCTTTATATTATCGGAGCTATCAAAATTAACGAAAGGGGGCTATTATGTTATGAAGCTGCTTAGTTTAAGAGCTAATAAACCATCTTTTCATCCTATAATTTTTAAAGATGGTATCAACATTATTGTTGGAAAACAGGTTGCTCCTCTTGACGAAAATGATGGAAATACCTATAACGGAGTAGGAAAATCTCTAACATTGCACCTTATTCATTTTTGTTTAGGTGCAAATAAAATTACCTCATTTGCTCAGAAATTGCCTGATTGGGAGTTTACTCTTAATTTTGAAATTGATGGTGTAAAATATTATTCTACCCGTAGTACAAATGAACAAAATAAAATAAACTTTTGTGGTGAAACCTTAACCGTTACTGTTTTACGTCAAAAATTGCTCAATCTGTGCTTTGGAATTTCATCAAATCCCAAAAATATGACTTGGAATACCTTGTTTTCAAGATTTGTACGTCGTTACCGGTCTTGTTATTCAACTTTTGATTCCTTTGTTCCTAAAGAAACAGATTATAGTAAAATTTTGAATAACTGTTATCTGCTTGGCATAGATACTGATTTAATTATCAGTAAAAAGGAACTTCGTGAAAAGCAATTAGCTGCAAGTGCAACTGAAAAAGCAATAAAAAAAGACCCTATATTTAAGCAATATTATTTAGGAAAAAATGACGCAGAATTAGATGTTGCAGATTTGGAATACAGAATTTCTGAGCTTGAAAAAGAAATTTCTGCTTTTAAAGTTTCTAATAATTATCATGAGCTTGAAAAAGAAGCAGATGAAAAAAGTTATCAAAAAAAAGCCCTCGAAAATAGACGTGTTTTAATCAGTAATTACATCAAGAATATAGAAGAATCTTTTAAAGAAACTGCTCAGGTTAAAGAAGAAAAACTATTAAAAATTTACGAAGCTGCCAATGTAGAAATACCTGCTATGGTTAAGAAGAATATTGATGAAGTTTTACAATTTCACTCCAATTTATTAACCACCAGAAATGCCCGTTTAAGAAAAGAATTAAATAAGCAAAAAGCAGAATTACAAGAAATTGATGATAAGATAAATGTCTTAGGACAACGGATGGATGAATTGTTAGATTTCTTAAATTCTCATGGTGCATTAGAAGAATATGTTGCATTAACTAAACAATTAGCTGCTTTACAAAATGAGCTAAATAGAATACATGAGTATCAACGGATTTTGAAAACGTACAAAGACACTGTACTAGATATTAAGGCAAATTTAATCATACAAGATAAAGAAACACAAACGTATCTTGACGATGAAGCAGAATATTTATCAGAATTAAAAAATAAATATTGGACATTTGCTAAACGCTTCTATCCCAAAAAGCGTAGTGGCTTAGTGATTAAAAATAATTCTGGTGAAAATACTTTAAGATATACTCTTGAAGCTCGAATTGAAGATGATTCATCCGATGGCGTGAACGAAGTTCGTATGTTTTGTTTTGACTTTCTGCTCTTAATATGTAGAAAAAGCAAAATAAAGTTTATTGCCCATGATAGTAGACTATTTGCTAATATGGATCCCCGCCAACGTGAAACTCTTTTCCGTATTGTTTCTGAAACATGCCCAAAAGAGAATTTTCAATATATATGTTCTATCAATGAAGATGCCCTTTTATCATTTCAATCATTGATGTCCAACACAGAATACGAAGAAATCGTTACTAATAATATCATCTTAGAGTTAAATGACGATTCTCCCGAAAGCAAGTTGTTGGGTATTCAAATTGATATTGATTTGGAAGATAAAAGCAAATCCTCTGATGATATAAACTAACCAAAAACTGCATAGTAACTTTTTATAGACGTTCAAAACTGAGCGTCTATTTTTTTTTACCCTAAAACCAGAAAGGATGTGATACTACGAAGAAATCACCACCGCCGGAGCATTCCCCTCCGCTTCCAGACCAGAACCCGAAACCAACCATCAAACACAACATTCAGAAAGGACAGGTACATCTATATGGAATTAAAATTCGTTATCCCCAACATGGAAAAGACATTCGGCAACTTGGAGTTTGCCGGAGAAGACAAAACAGAGCAGCGAAGAATCAACGGACGCATGGCGGTACTCTCTCGCAGCTTTAACCTTTATTCAGACGTACAGAGGGCGGATGATATTGTAGTTATCCTCCCTGCCGAAGCCGGAGAGAAGCATTTTGACTTTGAGGAACGTGTAAAGCTCGTCAATCCCCGTATCACCGCAGAGGGCTATAAAATCGGCACAAGGGGCTTTACCAACTACATTTTGCACGCTGACGATATGGTAAAAGCGTAAGGAAAAGGAGGACATCAGACTATGAGATTAGCAAACGGAATCGTGATTGACAAGGAAGCAACTTTCGGGGCATTGAAATTTTCTGCCCTCCGCCGTGAGGTTCACCTCCAGAATGAAGACGGCTCGGTATCAGAAGAAATCAAGGAGCGTACCTATGACTTAAAATCCAGAGGACAGGGGCGTATGATTCAGGTTTCCATCCCTGCCAGCGTGCCGTTAAAGGAGTTCGATTACAACGCAGAGGTGGAACTTATCAATCCAGTGGCAGATACCGTGGCAACGGCTACCTTTCAGGGAGCAGAGGTGGACTGGTACATCAAAGCAGAGGATATTGTCCTGAAAAAAGGGGCTGCCATGAATCCGCAGCCGCCGAAGAAAGACGCTCCCCCTGTAAAATAACAGGAACATAAGAAGAACGCGAAAGGAGGATTATTCCCATGAAGCAGCTTTTCCCCCGTGGAAAACGTATCCGTCCCACGGATAAAGACCTTGTGTTCCATACTGCCCTTGCCGCCCTGTTCCCTGTCTTCCTGCTGGTTGTCCTGCTGTTTCATACAGGGCAAATAGCCGGAACCAACTGGCAGGAAGTGTCCCTCTCCCAGATAGTACAGGATGTAAACATCCCTTACCTGTTATTCAGTATGGGCGTGGCAGGGCTGGTGTGCCTTACAGCAGTTCTTCTGTTCTGGCGATACCGCAGGGATGAAGTAAAGCAGCTCATCCACCGCCAAAAGCTGGCAAGGATGGTGTTGGAAAACAAGTGGTATGAATCGGAACAGAGAAAGGAAGACGCTTTTTTCAAGGACTTGTCTTCCAGCCGTTCCAAAGAAACCATCACTTACTTTCCCAAAATCTACTACCGGATGAAACAGGGCTTGCTCCATATCCGTGTGGAAATCACCTTGGGGAAATATCAGGAACAGCTCTTAAACTTGGAGAAAAAGCTGGAAAGCGGCTTGTACTGTGAGCTGACGGATAAGGAATTAAAGGATTCCTATGTGGAGTACACCCTGCTCTATGATACCATTGCCAACCGTATTTCCATTGAGGACGTACAGGCAAAGGACGGCAGGCTCCGGCTCATGGAAAATGTCTGGTGGGAGTATGACAAGCTCCCCCATATGCTCATTGCCGGAGGAACCGGCGGCGGAAAGACTTATTTCATCCTGACCCTCATTGAAGCCCTGCTCCGCACCAACGCCGTCCTGTTCGTGTTAGACCCAAAGAACGCCGACCTTGCGGATTTACAGGCGGTTATGCCGGATGTGTACTACAAAAAGGAAGATATGCTCGCCTGTATTGACCGTTTCTATGAAGAAATGATGAAACGCAGCGAAGACATGAAGCTCATGGAGAATTACCGGACAGGGGAAAATTACGCTTATCTGGGGCTTCCTGCAAATTTCCTTATCTTTGATGAATATGTGGCATTTATGGAAATGCTCGGCACAAAGGAAAATGCCGCTGTCCTCAACAAATTAAAACAAATCGTTATGCTTGGGCGGCAGGCTGGCTTCTTCCTGATTCTCGCCTGCCAGCGTCCAGACGCAAAGTATCTGGGGGACGGAATCCGTGACCAGTTCAATTTCCGTGTGGCTCTGGGGCGGATGTCGGAAATGGGCTATGGGATGATGTTCGGGGAAACCACAAAGGACTTCTTCCTAAAGCAGATAAAAGGGCGTGGCTATGTGGATGTGGGAACCAGCGTTATCTCGGAGTTTTACACGCCCCTTGTCCCAAAAGGACACGATTTCCTCAAAGAAATTAAAAAGCTCATAGACAGCAGGCAGGGAGTGCAGGCGGCGTGCGAAGCGAAAGCCGCAGAAACGGACTGACCTGCTGTGGCTGGTGTGCCGCAAGGCACGCCAGCATAAACCCCTCGTATCTAACAGAGGGGTACAAATCGACAGGCAACAACCAAACAACAGGGCAGAATCCCACGGTACACAAGGGATTTTCCCCATATCCGGCGTGTGTCAACAAGGCTCTGAAAGTTGACATACGCTTTTTTAGACAGGAGGGATTTTCACTGAATGAAGAAACATGGGTACGGGACATCAAAGAAAAACGGGAAATTTATGGTATCTCACAACAGAAACTTGCCTTAGCTGCCGGAATCACCCGTCCGTACCTGAGCGATATTGAAACGGGCAAGGCTCACCCATCCGAAGCATTACAGGAAGCCATCACGGAAGCTCTGGAACGCTTCAATCCAGACAATCCCCTTGAAATGCTCTTTGACTATGTTCGGATTCGCTTCCCCACTACGGATGTGAAGCATATCGTGGAAGACGTGCTGCGGCTAAAACTCCCCTACTTTATCCATGAAGACTACGGCTTCTACTCTTACACAGAGCATTACTATCTGGGGGATATTTTCGTTCTGGTATCGCCGGAACTGGAAAAAGGGGTGCTGCTGGAACTGAAAGGGCGTGGCTGCCGCCAGTTTGAAAGCTATCTGCTGGCACAGGAACGGAGCTGGTATGAGTTTTTCATGGATGTTCTCATGGAGGACGGCGTGATGAAGCGGCTTGACCTTGCCATCAATGACAAAACGGGAATCCTGAACATTCCCCATCTGACAGAGAAGTGCCGGAATGAGGAATGTATCTCGGTCTTCCGCAGCTTCAAAAGCTACCGCAGCGGCGAACTGGTACGGCGTGGGGAAAAAGAATGTATGGGGAACACCCTGTATATTGGTTCCCTCCAAAGTGAGGTGTACTTCTGCATTTACGAAAAAGACTATGAGCAGTACAAAAAGCACGATATTCCCATTGCGGACGCAGAGGTAAAGAACCGCTTTGAAATCCGGCTGAAAAATGAGCGTGCCTTTTACGCCATCCGTGACCTGTTAGAACATGACAATCCAGAACGGACAGCCTTTCAAATCATCAACCGCTATGTCCGGTTCGTGGACAGGGACGATACGAAGCCCCGTTCTGACTGGCGTATCAGTGAGGAATGGGCGTGGTTTATGGGGGAACACAGGGGAAGCCTGAAACTGACAACCAAACCGGAACCCTATTCCTTTGAACGCACCCTGCACTGGCTCTCCCATCAGGTAGCACCCACATTAAAGCTGGCTCTCCGTCTGGATAAGATGAACCACACCCAGATTGTCCATGACATCATCACCCATGCAAGGCTGACGGAGAAGCATGAAAAAATCCTGAAGCAGCAAGCCGCCGCTGCAAAGGAGGTGGTGCTTTAACGGCGGCAATCTTGGAAGCTAAGAACTCTTACAGGAAAGAAAGGAGCTTTTATGAATTTCGGACAGAATCTTTACAACTGGTTTTTATCCAACGCCCAGTCCCTTGTGCTGCTGGCAATCGTGGTGATTGGACTGTACCTCGGATTTAAGAGGGAATTTTCCAAACTTATCGGCTTTCTGGTGGTGTCCCTTGTAGCGGTCGGTCTGGTCTTCAATGCGGACGGTGTAAAGGACATCTTACTGGAACTGTTCAATAAGATTATCGGTGCATAGGAAACCCTTGTTACACTTCCGTTATGGAGCAAGCTCTGATTGCTTCATGGCGGAAGTCCACTAGGGGCTTGGGGAGCGTAACTCCCCAAAAGAAAGAAGATGTAATATGATAGTGTATGATAATTGAGATAAACTAAGAATGGTGGTATAATTTCTTTAATAGTAATTGAAAGTGGAGGAAATGTATGAAAGATTTTATTGATTTTTTGAAATTACCGCCGAACATTTTAGGAGCTTTATCTATTGCCAGTGGTACATTATTATTATTGCCTCAAAAGTTAGCCCAAAAGTTTTATATTATAAATTTTCGAGAAAAATATGGTTTTACAATAGGCATTGTTTTTGTGATTTCCACAGCTTTACTAATCGTTTTATTACTATCTAAAATTTTTCATTTCTTTTATGACAAGTATGCTTCTAAGAGATTGGGAACTGCTCAGATTAAATATTTGAAAAATATGACACCAGAACAGGTGACAATCATTCGGGAGTTTTTACGTGAACCAACTCACACCCTGCCATTACCCATGAACAATGGATTAGTAATAGAACTTCAACATTTACAAATATTAACCCCTGCCGGACAAACTCATTTAGTAAGTATGTTAGACCCACAAATCAATTATTTTTTACAACCTTGGGTAATTAAAAAAATCAATAGTGATGAAGAATTAAAGCGAATATTTTATTAGAAAAATGGCAACTGACAAACAAAGTTAGTTGCCATTTTTTTCTAAGAAAGGACGTGATACTGATTGAGGAAATGAGAATCTACATCCTGAACACCACACGGTTTTACCATGAGGATTTTGAGGAATATCCTGGGGCATGGTTTTCCTGCCCTGTGGATTTTGAAGAAATCAGGGAACGTCTTGGGGTTCAGAGTGAGGAAGAAATCGAAATTGAAGACTATGAGCTGCCGTTTCCATTGGAGGGCAACACAAGGCTCTGGGAAATCAACGCCCTTTGCCGGATGGTACAGGAAATGCAGGGAACGCCCCTCTATTATGAAATGGATGTAATACAAAAGCGGTGGTTTTCCAGCTTTACAGAATTTATCGACCACAAAGACCAGATACGCTATTATCCGGTACAGGACGGGAAATCCCTCGCCCGTTATCTAGTACAGGAAGTACAGATATTTGGAGAAGTACATCCAGACCTGTTGAACCATATCGACTACGCTGCCATTGGTCGGGAACTGGAAACCAGCGAAAACTACCTGTTTACGGACAATGGTATCTTTTATTACCGCTAAAAGGAGGTAGAGGAACTTGGAAGAAATGCGGATTTACATTGCCAACTTAGGCAAATACAATGAGGGCGAACTGGTGGGGGCATGGTTCACGCCGCCTGTGGACTTTGAGGAAGTCAAAGAGCGTATCGGTTTGAATGATGAATATGAGGAATACGCCATCCATGATTATGAGCTGCCCTTTGAGATTGACGAATATACCCCCATTGAGGAAGTCAACCGCCTGTGTGAAATGGTGGAGGACTTACCGGAGTACATTCAGGAGGAACTATCAGAGCTGCAATCCTACTTTGGCAGTATCGAAGAACTCTGTGAGCATGAAGACGATATTATCTGCCATTCCGGCTGTGACGATATGGCGGATGTGGCTCGCTACTATCTGGAAGAAAGCGGACAGCTTGGGGAACTTCCGGCACACTTACAAAACTATATCGACTATGCTGCCTATGGGCGTGACATGGAATTGGATGGAACCTTTGTTGTCACGAACCACGGCGTATATGAAATCTTACGGTAGCCCCGTCTGTATCTCTTTCAGGAAATACAGGCGGATTTTTTTATTCAGGGGCGGCTCTTTTGCTGCCCCCATCTTTTAGAAAGGACGGACAACATGAAGAAAATACGAAGCTATACCAGTATCTGGTCGGTGGAAAAGGTACTCTATTCCATCAATGATTTTAAGCTGCCATTCCCCATCACGTTCACACAGATGGCGTGGTTCGTGGTATCGGTGTTTGCAGTTATGCTCTTGGGGAACCTCCCTCCCCTTTCGTTCATTGACGGGGCATTTTTAAAATATTTCGGCGTACCCTTTGCCCTCACTTGGTTCATGTGCCAGAAGACCTTTGACGGGAAGAAGCCTTACGGCTTCCTGAAATCCGTACTGGCATATCTGGTACGCCCGAAACTGACCTATGCAGGAAAGCCCGTGAAGCTGGAAAAGGAATATCCGGCACAGCCCATCACGGCAGTAAGGAGTGATATTTATGGCATATCCGATTAAGTATATCGAAAATAACCTTGTGTTCAACCATGACGGGGAGTGCTTCGCTTACTATGAGCTGCTTCCCTACAACTATTCCTTTTTAAGCCCTGAACAGAAATATCAGGTACACGATTCCTTCCGGCAGCTTATCGCCCAGAACAGGGACGGGAAGATTCACGCCCTGCAAATCAGCACGGAATCCAGCATACGGGCGGCACAGGAACGCTCCAAACAGGAAGTGACAGGCAAGTTAAAAGACGTTGCCTGTGCAAAGATTGACGCACAGACCGAAGCCCTGATTTCCATGATAGGGGAAAATCAGGTGGACTACCGCTTTTTTATCGGCTTCAAGCTGCTTGTCAATGAGCAGGAAGTCACCATGAAGCAATTTCGCAGGGAAGCAAAGACCGCCGTTTCCGATTTCCTCCATGAAGTCAACCACAAGCTCATGGGGGATTTTGTTTCCATGAGCAATGAAGAAATCTGGCGGTTTCAGAAGATGGAAAAACTGTTGGAGAATAAAATCTCACGCCGCTTCAAAGTCCGGCGGCTTAACAAGGACGATTTTGGCTATCTGATTGAGCATTTATACGGGCAGACCGGAACCGCCTACGAAGATTATGAGTATTATCTTCCGAAAAAACGGTTTCAGGAGGAAACGCTGGTGAAATACTATGACCTCATCAAACCCACCCGTTGTCTGATAGAGGAAAACCAGCGGTATCTGAAAATCGAACAGGAAGACGGGACAGTCTATGCTGCCTACTTTACCATCAACAGCATTGTTGGGGAACTGGACTTCCCATCCTCGGAAATCTTTTACTATCAGCAGCAGCAATTCACCTTTCCCATTGATACCTCTATGAATGTGGAGATTGTGACAAACCGGAAAGCCCTCTCCACGGTGCGGAACAAGAAAAAAGAGCTGAAAGATTTGGACAACCACGCATGGCAGAATGACAGTGAAACCAGTACAAACGTGGTGGACGCTTTAGACAGCGTAAATGAGCTGGAATCCACCTTAGACCAGAGCAAGGAATCCATGTATAAGCTGTCCTATGTGGTTCGTGTGACGGCTCCCGACTTGGAAGAACTGAAACGCCGCTGCAATGAGGTGAAAGATTTTTATGACGATTTGAACGTGAAACTGGTTCGCCCCTTTGGGGATATGCTGGGGCTGCATGGGGAATTTCTCCCTGCCAGCAAACGGTATCTGAACGATTATATCCAGTATGTCACCAGTGACTTCCTTGCTAGTCTTGGCTTCGGGGCAACACAGATGTTGGGGGAACCGGAGGGCATTTATATCGGGTACAGCCTTGATACAGGAAGAAACGTGTACTTAAAGCCTGCCCTTGCCAGTCAAGGGGTAAAAGGCTCCGTCACCAACGCCCTTGCTGCCGCTTTTGTCGGCTCCCTCGGCGGTGGAAAATCATTCAGCAACAACATGATTGTCTATTATTCCGTATTATTTGGGGCACAGGCTCTCATTGTTGACCCGAAAGCGGAACGGGGACGCTGGAAAGAAACCCTGCCGGAAATCGCCCATGAAATCAATATCGTAAACCTGACCTCAGAGGAACAGAACAGGGGCTTGCTCGACCCCTATGTGATTATGGAGAACCCAAAGGATTCCGAATCACTGGCAATCGACATCCTGACCTTTTTAACGGGCATTTCCAGCCGTGACGGGGAAAAGTTCCCTGTTCTTCGGAAAGCCATTCGTGCGGTGACAAACAGTGAGGAACGGGGGCTTTTCAAGGTGATTGAGGAACTACGGGCGGAGGGAACCACCATCAGCACCAGCATAGCCGACCATATCGAATCCTTTACGGACTATGACTTTGCACACCTGCTCTTTTCGGATGGGGATGTCACACAGTCCATCAGCCTTGAAAAGCAGCTCAACATCATTCAGGTGGCGGATTTGGTGCTGCCGGATAAGGAAACCTCGTTTGAAGAATACACCACAATGGAGCTGCTTTCCGTGGCAATGCTCATTGTAATCAGCACCTTTGCCCTCGACTTCATCCACACCGACCGCAGCGTGTTTAAGATTGTGGATTTGGATGAAGCATGGAGCTTCTTACAGGTGGCACAGGGCAAGACCCTTTCTATGAAGCTGGTTCGTGCCGGACGTGCCATGAACGCAGGCGTTTACTTTGTCACCCAGAACACGGACGATTTGCTGGATGAAAAGCTGAAAAACAATCTGGGCTTGAAATTTGCGTTCCGTTCCACAGACATCAACGAAATCAAGAAGACCCTCGCCTTTTTCGGGGTGGATTCCGAAGACGAAAACAACCAGAAGCGGCTCCGTGACTTGGAAAACGGACAGTGCCTTATCAGTGATTTGTACGGGCGTGTGGGCGTGATACAGTTCCATCCTATCTTTGAAGACCTGTTCCACGCCTTTGATACCAGACCGCCCGTAAGAAAAGAGGTGGAATGATGGTGATACATAGAACTTCCAACGGGCAGCAACTCCCTGTTCCCTATTCAGCAAAAAAGGGCTTGTCTTGGAAGACGGCAGGAAAAGTGATTGGCAGGGTGCTTCTGGCACTCCTGCTTATCCTCCTGCTGCTTGCAGTCTTCGGCACAGCCGCCCACGCTGCCGGACTGGTGGATGATACGGTGGACGCTGCCAACGAATACAGCAAATATCCTCTGGACAACTACCAGCTTGATTTTTATGTGGACAGCGGATGGGACTGGCTCCCGTGGAACTGGCTGGACGGTATCGGAAAACAGGTGATGTACGGGCTGTATGCCATCACAAATTTTATCTGGACAATCAGCCTGTACCTTTCCAACGCCACAGGGTATCTGATTCAGGAAGCCTACTCGCTGGACTTCATTTCCTCTACGGCGGATTCCATTGGGAAAAATATGCAGACCCTTGCAGGCGTTACCACAGGCGGCTTGTCCTCGGAGGGATTTTATATCGGGTTCCTGCTGATTCTTATTCTGGTGGTGGGGATTTACGTTGCCTACACAGGGCTTATCAAACGGGAAACCACAAAAGCCATCCATGCCGTTGTCAATTTCGTGGTGGTGTTCGTGCTGTCCGCTGCCTTTATCGCCTATGCTCCTGATTATATCGGGAAAATCAATGAATTTTCCGCAGACATCAGCAATGCCAGCCTGACCCTTGGTACAAAGATTGTGCTGCCTAACTCGGAAAGTCAGGGAAAAGACAGCGTGGATTTGATACGGGACTGCCTGTTTTCCATTCAGGTCAAGCAACCGTGGCTCCTGTTGCAATATGGCAATTCAGATATGGAAAGCATTGGAGCAGACCGTGTGGAAAACCTGCTTTCAACCAGTCCAGACGAAAACAACGGGCAGGACAGGGAAGAAATCGTGGTGGAGGAAATCGAAGACAGGGAAAACACGAACCTTACCATCACAAAGACCATCAATCGTTTGGGAACCGTCTTCTTCCTGTTCATGTTCAATATCGGTATCTCCGTTTTTGTATTCCTGCTCACGGGGATAATGATTTTCTCACAGGTGCTTTTTATCATCTACGCCATGTTCCTGCCTGTGAGCTTCCTCCTTAGCATGGTTCCCTCTTTTGAGGGGATGTCCAAACGTGCCATTACGAAACTGTTCAACACTATCCTTACCAGAGCCGGAATCACCCTGATTATCACGGTAGCGTTCAGTATTTCCACCATGCTCTACAACCTGTCTGGGGAATATCCGTTCTTCCTGACGGCGTTCTTGCAGATAGTGACCTTTGCCGGAATTTATTTCAAGCTGGGGGATTTGATGGGGATGTTCTCCTTACAGAGTGGGGATTCCCAAAGCATGGGGAGCCGTATCATGCGAAGACCCCGTATGCTCATGCACGCCCATATGCACCGTTTACAGCATAAGCTAGGACGTTCTGTGGCGGCTTTTGGAACTGGAACGGCTGCATACCACGCAGGAAAACAGGCTGGCTCAGACCAGAGAACTGTTTCCCACTCCGGCTCTTCCAAACGGACACAGGCAGACCACAGCAGACCAGACGGACAGGCAGCACCGGAAAAAGAATCCGTATGGAAACGGGCTGGTTCTGCGGTAGGTGCGGCGGCAGATACCAAAGATAAGATAGCCGATACTGCCGGACAGCTTCGGGAGCAGGCAAAGGATTTGCCTGTCAATGCAAAGTACGCCCTTTACCACGGGAAAACACAGGTATCAGAGGGAGTACGGGATTTTACTTCCAGCGTGACCCAGACCCGAACTGCCAGAGCGGAACAGCGGAACGCACAGGCAGAAAGCCGCAGACAGACCATTGCAGAACGCAGGGCGGAACTGGAACAGGCAAAACAACCGCAAAAGACAGCTTCCGAAGCACCCAAAGGGACTGCTCCTGTCCATGAACGCCCTGTTACTGCAAAGCAGCCAGAAGATTTCCGAAATCGTGCAGATACCGCTCATACAGAAAAACCAGCCATGCAGCCAGCTTCCCCATCCATCAGGGAACGGGGACAAATTTCTTATGGGGGAACTGTGGCAGAACGGGCTTCGGTTCCGATGGTAAAAACGGCTTCCATCCACCATGAACAAACGCCACCTGTAAGGACAGAACGCCAGATAGTCCCATCTGCTTCCCTATCCCAGCCAAATGAAAGACAAAAGACGGCTCCCACTATCACACAGGCTACTCCCCGTCCGGCAAGACCTGTCCAGAATGATACGGCTCCTGTGATACCGGAAAGAAAACGGGCTGCCCCTGCGGTAAAAGAATCAAACTTTACCATCCGGCGTACCACCGCCAGAAAGGAGTGGACAAAAACGGTAACAGCGGCTGCCAAACAAAAGAAAGGGGAGAAACCATGAAATTAAGACACCTTTTCTTTGCCTGTTCCGGCGTGTTCGTGATGATGTTCTCCCTGCTCCTTTTGGTGGTGATTGTCTTCTCGGATGAGGAAGACGGAGGAAGCGGCGGAAACCTTATCTATGGGGGCGTGAGCGTATCACAGGAAGTCCTCGCCCATAAGCCTATGCTGGAAAAGTATGCAAGGGAATATGGCATAGAGGAATACTTAAATGTGCTGCTCGCCATCATTCAGGTGGAATCCGGCGGCACACTGGAAGACGTTATGCAGTCCTCGGAATCTTTGGGGCTTCCCCCGAACTCCCTTAGTACAGAGGAATCCATCAAACAGGGCTGCAAATATTTCTCGGAACTGCTCGCAGCGGCAGAAACAAAGGGCTGTGACTTAAACAGTGTGATTCAGTCCTACAACTACGGCGGCGGCTTCCTAGACTATGTGGCAGGGCGTGGGAAAAAATACACTTTTGAACTGGCAGAGAGCTTCGCAAGGGACAAATCCGGCGGAAAGAAAGTCACCTACACCAACCCTGTTGCCGTAGAGAAAAACGGCGGCTGGCGGTATTCCTATGGAAATATGTTCTATGTCCTCTTGGTATCGCAATACCTGACCGTGGCACAGTTTGATGATGAAACGGTGCAGGCTATCATGGAGGAAGCCTTAAAGTATGAGGGATGGACGTATGTGTACGGGGGTGATTCTCCCTCCACTTCCTTTGACTGTTCGGGACTGGTGCAGTGGTGCTATGGCAAGGCAGGAATCGCCCTGCCACGGACAGCACAGGAACAGTACAATGTGACGCAGCACATCCCCCTGTCCGAAGCAAAAGCAGGGGATTTAGTCTTTTTCCACTCCACCTACAACGCCGGAACCTACATCACCCATGTGGGGCTGTATGTGGGAAATAACCGGATGTACCATGCCGGAAATCCCATTGGTTACGCAGACCTGACAGGCTCCTACTGGCAACAGCACCTTGCCGGAGCCGGACGAATCAAACAATAAGAAAGGATGAACCGATATGATTCAGATTAGAAAAGAGGATAACCAGAAAAAGCAGAAAGAAAAGAAACTGAAAGTCTACAAAGTCAATACCCATAAAAAAACCGTGATTGCCCTGTGGGTGCTGCTGGCAGTGAGCTTCCTGTTTGCCGTCTATAAGAATTTCACGGCGATAGACATTCATACTGTCCATGAAACCAAAGTAATTGAGGAAACCATCCTCGACACCCACAAGATAGAGAATTTTGTGGAGAATTTCGCAGAAGTCTACTATTCATGGGAACAGTCTGCCGCTTCCATTGATAACCGGACAAATGCTTTAAAAGGGTATCTCACCGGAGAGCTGCAAGCCCTGAATGTAGATACTGTCCGAAAGGACATCCCCGTATCGTCTGCCCTGACCGATTTTCAGATATGGGAAATCACAGAAGAAAAGGAACAGCATTATCAAGTGACCTACACGGTGGAACAGCGTATCACAGAGGGGGAATCCAGTAAAACCATCCGTTCCGCCTATCAGGTAACGGTCTATGTGGACGGTTCTGGAAACCTGACGATTATCCAGAATCCAACCATTACCAGTGTTCCCGTAAAATCCGGTTACACTCCCAAAGCGGTACAAAGTGACGGTACGGTGGATTCCATCACCACGGAGGAAATCAACGAATTTCTCACTACCTTTTTCAAGCTGTACCCTACGGCAACCGCAAAGGAGCTGACCTATTATGTGAATGAGGGCGTGCTGAAACCTGTGGGAAAAGAGTATATTTTCTCGGAACTGGTAAATCCGGTTTATAACCGAAACGGAAATCAGGTGACAGCTTCCCTTGCAGTAAAATATCTGGATAACCAGACCATGACAACACAGGTATCACAGTTTAACCTTGTACTGGAAAAGAACGGGGAAAACTGGAAGATTGTGAAATAAGCTATATAAAACAGAAGACACATTGTATTTCTCAAAAAATTACAATGTGTCTTCTCATTTTAAAATTCTGTTCTGGACATTCACCTGTCCTCTGCTTCGACTTCGGCTATCTCTTTTGCTGTGGCGGTGACTACCCGTATTCCTTTCTCACTCATACTATCAAGCAATGTATCAAGTTGTCTGCGTTGTGTATCTTTTTCCGCGGATTTATTCGGAAAAAAGAATTGGTCTACGGATATATCATAACGTGTTACAAGCTCATAAAAAATTTGTAAACTCGGCTGTTGCCCTTTATTCTCAATATTAGCAAGATAACGTGGTGAGATATACATTTCATCACTTACTTTCTTGCGGCTCTCTTTTCGTTCGGTTCTCGCTACTTTGATAGCTTGTCCGAAAGCCTTAAAGTCATATTTAGCTGTTGGTCTTTTTGCCATATTTATTCACCCATATACATTCTACTGTTCCTCTTTCATACTGAATACGTCTATACAGTTCCTATTTGTAGCCATAATAATTCATATGTTTGCACTTGCTATTATTCGTATGTCCGACTATAATTATGATAATATGGTTTATAGAAAGGACTGGGACTGTTATGGAATATATGTCTTGCCCCGAAGCAGCAAAGAAGTGGGGAATTTCTGAAAGGCGGGTACAGATACTTTGCAGGGAGAAACGCATACAGGGTGTTTCAAAACTTGGGTATATGTGGTTGATACCAAAAGACGCGGAAAAACCGATTGACGGTAGAACCAAACAAGGAAAGGAGCTATACCATGAATAAAGTTTTGATTATAGATGATGATAAGGAACTTTGTGCGCTGATTAAACGCAGCGTGCTATCAGAAGATATAGAAGCTGATTTTTGTAATATGGGAAAAGAGGGATTACAAAAATTAAAAGAGAGAGAATATCAACTTGTGATACTGGACGTTATGATGCCTGGTATGGACGGATTTGAAACATTGGAAGAAATTAGAAAAGAAAGCAGCCTGCCGATTTTGATGTTTACATCAAAAAATGACAGTGCTTCCAAAGTGCGCGGCTTACGCGCGGGAGCAGATGATTATTTGACAAAACCATTTGATATGGACGAATTGATAGCACGCATAGTTTCTCTCATACGCCGCTACACCAGATTTAACGGGCAGGACGGTACACCACCACAGCAGCTTGATTTTGACGGTTTGAAAATAGACCTTGAAAACCGTTCCATTACAACAGTCAATGGAACATTTGAATTACCTCCAAAGGAGTTTGACTTGCTCTTATTCTGTGCGAAAAATCAAGGGAAAATTCTGACAAAGCAACGGATTTATGAGGAAGTCTGGGGCGAAGAATATTTTTATGATGATAGCAACATCATGGCGATTATCAG
>OLGD01002975.1_pt1 | contig 17429 bp, 18 predicted proteins | sample 1605311 | NCBI WGS metagenome assembly OLGD01 (sample SAMEA3888917, study PRJEB22519) | human gut metagenome | biome: human gut; feature: human-associated habitat; material: faeces | place: Denmark | collected 2010 | reverse complement strand
GGACATCACTTGCAAACTCACTATTTAATTTGTCTGTAATCTGTTTTAAGTTTAGCTCTGCCATAACTGTTATCTCCACTAATTAGTCTTGATAGATAATTGTAGAACCCTCCATTGCTGCAAAATTAACTGTAATATTGGAATATTCCTGAGTAAATTTAGAAATATAAGAATAATACTCCGTTATATCGCAGGAACGCACTGTAAATATTCTATAAAATTCATTTGTATCAAAACCATTTTTTATTTCGGCACAACCAATAATGCCATCTTCATCTGTTCCCTTTTTCCTGATAAAAATTTTTTTAAACCTAAAATCAAAACTATATATATCGTCATTCGTTTTAATGATTAGAGGAAGCACTTTTATTTCAGTCGGCAGTTCACTTATATCATTTTCTACATCTATAAAAAATGACATATAATCGCCTTGAATACCTTTTTCAAGCTGTTTTGCCACAAATTTAAAACTGATATTATGAATTCTCTGACTGTTATCGACGCAATTAGGCAACTGATTCTGTACTTCAGTTAAAATTGCTTCAACTGTATCGTTAATATATTTATTAGCTTTTTTCACAATGGTAATTGCATCTTGTGCCGGATATGTAATACCACTGTTGATAAATTCTTGAATAATAAATTCATTATTATTTCCAAGCACAAAGCTACTCTTTACAGTTACAAGTACCGTTTTTATATGTTTAATATAATTGTCAAAAGCCTGAATATACTTAAATGTATCATCATTTTTGTTGGAATCAAGCAATGATTTTAATGTAGCAAAATTAGAATTATTTTCTATTGCAGTATTGACCTTTCCAATCATTCCTCTATCATCAACCGCAAAAGAACTATCTCCTAAAAGAGCTGCGTTAATTATTTGAAAAAGAATATCCGAACACATTCTTGCATAATGGAAAAATTCCATTGTTGTTTTTTGTAGGAAAAGACTATCATCAATAGTTAATCCTGCAATATCAAGGTCTGTACAATGTAAATCGCTTTCATAAACAGATGCATTTCCTGTTTCTACAGCTTTTCGTAGTATTTCCTGTTCTTTTTCTTTCAATTTAATTCCACGTTGAGCATATACTTTATCCAAAAGCTCACATGACATATTCATATATGTAAGCATTTCTCTCAAACTATTTACATACTGCCAAGTATCATAAACTTTTTGCTGTGCCAATTCTTTTTGAAATTTTTTCAAGTCAAATGCCATAGTTTTACCCTCCTATATTTTTGCTAAAATCTGCATTTTCTTTCCATCGGCATTCTGAACCTTTTCGTAATTGACTTTTACACCGTCATCAAGGTCAATGTCGATACGGGAAAGAGCTAAGTGAGCGATTTTAGCATCATAGTCTTTGGTTTCCTTAATCTGCTTCTGAAGTTTTTCTTTACGCTTTGTAGCGTTGGAAATTTCCTTGTTATCGTGGCTATTGTCGATGATTTCCTGCATACGTGTAATCTCCTTTTCATATACACGCTGAATACGATGCAAATATTCAACTCGAACATTACCAATAGTATCTGCGTTCCAACGGTGCATATAAACAAGAGCCTTAAATCCATTCTGCTTACCGCTATCAAAAAGCCAATAAATCGGACGTTTCTGATAAGTCTTAATATGGTCTTTGATGAAATCAGTCAGGAAGTAATTCCTGATTACTTCACGGCTTGTCTTACCTTTATTGCCAAGAGCATTAGCAATAAAGTCAAGATTTTCTTCAAGAGTATCTTCCCCATAAACCTTTTTCAGCCAAGCACAAAACAGACCAACAATATCATCTTCAAAATATTCTTCGTCTGTAATCGGAATACAGTTATCCTCATCTGGAATAAAAGTGTCATATTTGCTGTTATACCATTCTCCACCTGCATAAGCAAGTCCATCTTCATCAAGAGAATAACGTCCGAACATACAACCTACTACATAAGAAATCAAACTCTTGATATCCCTCTGCAAATCGGCTTTACGAACAGTAACATCTTTATCTTCTACTTTCGGTGTCAATTCGTCCTGCAATCCATAGATATCAATAAAAATACGATTAAGTTCTTCTTCATTTGCTTTAAGCTGATTGAAACGTTCAGCACATTCTTTTGACCATAATTCAAAAGCTATTGATACTTTATCTGATTCATAACAAAGTAAGGGATGTTTTTTAAAATCCCAAGATGTTTCAAATGCGTCCCAATCCGTTCTCACACTGTTTACAGAATTATTAACCAATAATTCTATTTTTCCTCTCTTTTCTTCATCAAAATACACTGGTATACGTGCCATATCCCCAACCTGTGTTGTTATAGTTGGATTCAGTATCTTAATGCATTTTTGTGATATTTTGGAATTAAGAAATCCCAAAACATACAACAATTCGTTGTTCTTCGGGAAACCACTTGAACCTTTAACATCAAAAAGGAATCCTCCTTCACAATATCTACCTGAAAATTGAGCACTCGTAATATCTGACCATGTAATACATGGTTTTAAATAGTATGTTCTATTCTGTGGTCTAGACCTCAATTTTCCTTCACTATTAAAGCAATGTTTGATAGCATATCCATCATTTTCCCAATTAACAACATAATTACGATTCCCATACCATCTCTTGAAGTCGCCGCCTTTATTATATGGAAACCATTTTCTTCCACATTTTTGTGCATCATCTAAAGTTTTTATTCCAAGCCCTATCTTTTCCTAATTAACCTCATACCACAATCTTAAAAACTCATCATTATTTCCTGTTTGTAATCCAACCTTGGGCTCTGCTATTTCTTTAAGCGGCTTAGCTGTTTCAAATATCTTCAACAATTTTTCACTTGCCATAAATGCAATTGGATTTCCATCAATACGTTCATAGTTAGTTTGGTTAACATCGTGGAAATATGTACATTCCGGATGATGAATCGCATCTAGAACTTTTTCCTTTTGAATATTCATTCCACCGACAAATTTAGACAAGTCAAAATATTGACCTATCTTCTGATTTTTATTATTGGTTAATACAAACGTGCAAATAGGAACCGTTGCCTCTTCAAAAGCAGAATACTCCATTTGAATTAAGGTTAAAATGCCCTTATTTTCAATAATATATTTTCTCAGTTTTTCATAAGTTTTAATATACAGCCAAACAAATGGCGTCATAAATGCAGAATATCCATCTACTTTGCAATAATCAAAATTACGGTAAATAAATACGCTAAACAAGTCACCGGAATATGCCTTGTAATTATCAACAACGAATTTCTTTAACTGTCCTTCCAGCTTATTCATGTATGGCGGATTGGTACAAACAACCGCATACTTATTGCTCATAATCTCAGCTTGTTTTGTAAGCTGTAACATCTGCGGAAGTGTATCGTTTAACCAAGTAGTTGAGAAAAGATCTATCTGCCCTGCACTACTCTCGACATTGTTTAAATATTCTACAAATTCCTTGTAATCTTTCTTTTCAATCGTCTGTAATGTTCCGATTTCCTGTGCGTCCCTATACGCTTCAACTAAGTATTCGCCAATTTTATTCTGTTCACTATCCGTTGTTAAACCATTACAAGTAAATTTATCAATAGAATTACTTTCCTCAACAACTGCAAGATTATTGGATATACCTTTTGTCAATGCACGACGATTATAACTGCGAGCTTTCATCATTACTGCAAAATATGCCAACTGATATGCACGCTTATCAATATCCATACCGAAAAGGTTATTTTCCACAATACTTAAAGCTGCATCTCTGTCTGAATATCCCACTTCACGATAGATTTCCATAAGCACATCAAATGCATATACAAGAATATGTCCGCTACCCATACATGGGTCGAAAAAGGTTAAATCAGTCGGACTGATTTTTTCATCTACATACTGGATTTCCCCGTTTTTAGGTGTGACGAAAAATTCCAGTTTTTCAGCCAAATTACTCTGTGGATTTCTTTCAATCCAATACCTTCCCAAAGAGTTGTCCACCATATAACGAACAACCCAATCTGTTGTGAACAACTGTGTTGCTGCCGGAATATCTGCTTTCTTTACTGTTCCTTTATTGATGTTTACAATCTCATCATGTTTCTTTGAAATATAGTACTGATACAACCAACCAATAATCTCAACCTGACCATCAGCTTTTATTTTTCCGTCATCAGTGTACATTTCATCGTTAATACGAAAATCGACATCCTCAATATCGTTGATAAGATGATGAATAATTCCCTCCGGGTCTGTAAATGAAATTGTAAGAAGTAATTCCGAATAATCATCGGTCTTTTCAAACAGTTCCGGTAAAATATCGTGAAGTTTATTGCACTGCTTAATAAAGAGCATACGGAACAATTCGTCCAGTTTATTATCATCTTTTAACTGGATAATTCTGTCCTGCTCATAAGATGTAAATTCTAAATCTGTATCAAATGGCGTTGTTACCAAATCAGGCTCTTTTTTTGCCTTATTCTCAGAAGAAAGCACACGAACACCGGAAGGCAAATAATCATTAACTTCCATAAAACGAATCGCAATCAAACGGTTGAACCAAGTATATGCAACTTCTTCGATTACATTTTCAAATGCTTCCTGATAACTTTTATAGCTGCGTTCTTTTGTCTGAATTGCTTTTACAAGAGCATCTCTCTGTTTAATTTCAATACCAGAAATTTTCGCATAATCCTTTGTACCAACATCATAGAAATACGTATCTCTTGTTGACTGCGGTAATTTCTCTGCAATTCCTTTCTCTGTAATGCCAACTGTTCCGGCTTTATATTTAATATCGTCAATGAGTTTTTCTCTTGCCCACTCTGCAAATTTTCTTATTGCTGTTTTATTCATCTTGCTTTCTCCATCTCTTATCTAATAAAGTTTTCAAGCTGTTGCAGTAACATACCCCAATCTGCTCCCGTAACTGCTCCGGCGGCAAGTGTTACTGCAAGTTTCATAGAAAAATCGCCTGCAAACTTTTTGATACCTACAAGAGCTTTTCCTATACGGTTCTTTTTTGGATTATCGGTTTTCAACTGTTCCTGAATCATTTCCAAATCATCTTTTACATTCTCAATTTCTTCTGCATCAACACCTTGTATCTCAGGCAATGAAGCAAGTAATTTGTCAATTAACTCAAGCATAGAACTGGTATCATTTGTAGTGTTATAAGTATTTATCACGCCACTATTCTGCTGACTCGCAGAGCCATTGACAGTTTCAATATTCTGAATATATGTGTTTCCACCCATAGCTTTTGCCTCCTCGTCAAGAACAATCATTTCCATTGAAAGTTGATCGTTGATAAAATCTATAAGCGGCTTAAATGCCATTTCAAGGAAACTTTGAATATTATCATTGATTTTTCTGCTCGACCAACAATATCTCATTGATTGTCCCTGAACATTTACTTTGTCCTCATTATTTATAAATGTCAGATAATCATACTGTGCTTTAATATGGCACGCTTCATCTTCAGGCGGATTATAGTCTGCCCAACCTGAACAGCCTATTGCATAGCACTTCTTAAAGTCATAATCGACACTTGATATTTTATCCTGAATGATTCCAGATATTAACTCGTTTCCATCTATAAATTTGAGAAAACGAGAAAGGTTTATATCTGCTGTATCATTAGTGCTATTAAGCAAATTGCTTGATAATCTACGAAATTCTAAACTCAGTTTTCTTAATTCTAATCTGTTCATATATCCACCCCACAATACGGACAAAATACCTTCGATGCTCCTGCACAATAAAGTACCTTTACTCTGCGACTGCAACAAGAACATTTAAACTCTGTTTCTGTGGTATCCTTATCCTTTAATTCCTTAGTTGCAACCTTTTTCAATGGCTTATAATCCATTTTTATCTTTATCAATCCCTTAGAACGATTAACTGACCTTTGCATTTTCTTAAAGGTCTTATTCAATTCTTCTACCATATAGTTATAAGCGATTGCCTGTGCCTGCTCGATTACATCTGATGATAGAAATTCATTTTTTTCTTTCGCCAGACCACAATAAGGGCAAAACAATTCTTCAAAAGGCTCATCGTCATTTTGATATTCTCCGGCTTGTAACTTAAATTCTGAATTGCAGTATGGGCATTCAAAAGTCACATATCCTTCGCTATCTCCCTGAATAGATATTGTAAAATTTTCTGTTGACAAGGCATACACCTCCCAATCTCTTAGAACTCAATATTGATAATCGTATCTTCTTCCAAAGTATTCATCAGTTTCTTCTCAAGTTCTGCAATGTACTTTTTAACATCTGCTTCATTCTCAAGCTGCCAAGTAGCTGCATTATTGATAGATTTAATGCTGACCGTTTTCTTTCTCTTTACCTTTGGAGCCGGTACAGCCGGAGCAATCGTTTCTCCGCCATAGTTTCCGGTTTCTGTAACATGCGCAGGCTGTTCTGACGCAATGATTTTCGCTTCTTCCTTTTCAATCTCATTCAGACAACGAACTTTGAGGGCGTCTGCTTCCACTTTGATATTTTGCAGTGTAGCCACATTGTTACAGCTCATTGCCTTATCACTGATTTCTCTGAACAGATTTACATACTTATCTGCCAGTTTATCGTGGCATTTCTTATCTTGCAGTTCTTCAAAGACACGCTTTCTTGCTTCCTGAATAGCAGTATCTATCGGCTTCTGCATTTCGTTGAGAAGTCCGCTGTAAAGATTGATAAACTTGTCCAGTAAATCAGGCAATTTGAAGATTTCTGAATAAGGAGCAGATTTTTTCAAAATGGACTTGATGTCTGCAACAACGGATTCTATCTCACTGTTTACAATGAATGTTTTACTGTCATCATAAATCTTCATCAGCTTCAGAGCTTTATCAAATATGCCCTTTTGTTCTCCTGCAAAGAACTTTTTAACAGGCTCATAATCCTCCGCGAAATCTAGAAAATCATCTTTTTTGTGGTCTATACCTGCAAAGAACTCATTGGAATATTTCATTTGCAGAACATCAGCCATCAGTTTTTTACCGGAAGCAATCAACTGTTTGCCCGGATATACAGGCTGTGTCGCATAGTGAATATCTAATTTTTCAAGATCATTCTTCAGATTTGATGCGTAACCAAGGAAACTTCTCATAATCGCATCGTCATCATCACTTGCCGAAGTAACATTAAACAGTTCTTTCATCACTGTACGGACAGATTTCTTCTGCTTTTCATTCGCTTTTACACGCTTCTCAGTCATCAATTTTTCATTAAACTCTTTTCGTGTCAGATAACGGATAATTTCTTCCAGAGTCTTTGAAAGCAATGTAACTGCATCGTTATTAACGAACATTGCAATTTCGCCATCTTTAAACAGCTTAGCAACAAGCCACTGCACATCGGCTTCCACAAATCCATACGGTGCTTTCAAGAAGCGTTCCAGAATGGACTTCATAGATGTTTTCATGTGACGCTGTGTGTTCAAAGCAATATAGTCATTCACATCGTGCAAAGCCAATTCATTCTTTGCAGTATTTGTACCTGCAAGTGTGAGTTGCTGTCCATTATTCTTAAATAATGTGCGAATATCCGACTCACTCATTGCCGTATCAATATAAGACAACTTATGATAAACAGTTGAAACCAGCTTGCCAAGTGCATCATTTATCTTGGAAGCAATTTCCTTTGCTCCACTCTGGATTTTATCGCCATTCACATAGATTTCTGCATTCTTCAGGCTTTCTGAAAGGAACAGCTTTGCAGCACCATTTCTCTCACGCATTTCAACTTTCTTAGCTTCCTTAATGCTCTCAAACTGTGTAACAGCATTTGTAGCATCAAAGCGGATAAATTTCTCTATCTGTAAAGCAGAACGGATTTCATCAAGAAATGTTCTGTCGTCAGGCAATACTACAAGTACGCAGCTTGACTGACCGGACAGAATTCTCATTGTCGTTTCATCTGCTCGCTCATCGCTATTCGGAGTAAGGATTTTCAATGTAATGTCATTATTCTGATTTGCCTTATACGGTTTATCATCAACAACCTGATTAAAAGCAAACACATATCTTCCGTTGAATGCCGGATAACGATACTTCTTTTCATCATAAAGACCGTCAAAAATCATCTCAGATACTTTGGCAATAACTTCCCCGGAATCTACATTCTGAGATTCAATCGCTCTGTTGATTTCCTGCTCCTCATCTGTCAGGAATACATAAATATCTCCGTTCTTCTGAACCAACGTCTGACGAACAAGACGTTTCAATGCGTCCTCTACCTGCTGTGCAAGAGCCATACGGTCATCATTCACATTGGATGCCATAAGACTTGTGATATTCTCAATATTTGCTTTAATTTCCTTAACATACTTAATCATAAAGAGTGTTTTCAGTACATTGACATCAAAACATTCTTTTTCGTGGTTCGGATTCAGATAATCATTATCTAAGGCACGGGAAATAACACCCTTGTGAGAGTGGTCAAGGAATTGCTCAAGGGCGTCATAGAACATATTAAATGGCACAATCGTTCCCGGTTCATCGTTCATAACCTTTACGGCAGACTCTTTGAACAACGCAAGCATAGAACGCTCGCCTTCTGCCAGATGCTTACCAGATGCACCGTGAGTACGAATGGAAGTCAGTACACTTCCAAGTAAATTAAACTGATATGGAATAAACGGATAGATGTCCGCAAAATTTTCTCTGTCGGAATATAATTTTTTCTCAACACCATCATTGAACAGAATCAGGTTTTTAATGACTGTCGCCTTATCATCATAAAGCAGTGTAAGTGTCTGTTTTCCTGCTTCGTTCTTTTCAAGGATTCTCTTTTTGATTACTTCATCAACATTGGCAGATGAAAGAGAAAGTCTGGTGTCAAAACGTCCCTGAATCTTAGAGAAATCATTGCCTTTTGTTTTTGTTATCGAATCAATATCCTGCTGACTTGTTACGATAATCCAAGCCTTACCACCGCAGGCAGTACCCAAATCTTCTGTTACGGTCTGAAGATTCAGCATAAGTTTAGAATCATCGCCTATGTACTGTCCAATCTCATCAATCAGGAATACGATATGATGATTGCTCTCTTTTTTGTCAAGATATTTCTTAACAAGTCGGGCGAAATCCTCAACCTTATATGCATATTCTCCGGTAGCTTTCTCGCACCAATTTCTGCCTGCTTCAACGCTCATAAAATCAATTTCATCAAGGACTTCTACCACATCGTCCTGAATGAAATCAAAGTCGCTGCGTGATTCTTCCCAAGTTGAACCAAAGCTATCTTCAAATTTTTCTTTGAATAAATCGTACTTTCCTTCTTCTGTCAACTTGCGTTCCAAATCTGCAAGGAACGGATTAGTACCACTAAATCCTAGCTTCTCGTTAAATACATTTTGTAATACTGAAACAATAGCATCTTTCGACTGTTTGCCATTGATCTCACTCTTTGAGTCAATATTAAAAAGTATGACATCAGTTGGAACACTACCCGCCAGCTTTATATCTGCAAGTACCATCTGATCAGGTATTTTATTGTCATCAACAAAATAATCAACAGCTCGCTTTCCAGCAACTTCTTTATTTTCAAGAAGATATGACAATATCTTTAAAAAGTGCGATTTACCACTTCCAAAGAAGCCCGAAATCCACACACCCATCTTGTCCGTATTTCCGGTAATTCCTCTTTTGTAGCTTACAAAAAAATCAGAAAAATGTTTCTGAAGTTCTCTTGTTACTACATATTCCTCAAGTTCCTGCTTGATGTTAGCATCATCATCTTGTCCTACCTTGATTACACCTTTAATATCTCTGTCAATAGGCTTTGAAAACATATTTTTTATAATCATGCTGCATCTCCTTAATCTACTCTACAAGCTTGAAAGCTCTATAATAATTATCATCTTTTATTTCACCAAAAAGAACCAATTCCTGTCCATCATACTTACCTGGATAAAACATTACCACAGGCACTTTATCAATGACTTGATGCAAATTATTTAAAATCGTATGCGACCGTAATATTGGATAACATTTTCCTATGCCTGTAATAAAGACTATAGCTTTATCAGGTGTATTATCCATGATATAGTTCACTATAAGACTATCTGATGATGTTATCCTAAGCATATTACTTATTGACTTCGACACTCTTTCAAAACCTTTGGTCTTTTCAAATTGATAGCACTTTTCCAAATAACCTTTTTTTTCGATAATATCTATCATTATGTCATATAAATCAAAAACAACTACTTTATAATCATCATTTGAGTTTTCACTCTTTTTCTTTATATAGTCTATTCTTTCACGAATATACAGTTCTTTTTCCGCTGGATAATCAAAAATATAATATCCTACTTCATTTCCTAATCCCTTATTTTCTCTAAACGAAGGTTTCTGAATTGTTTCTTCTGCTTTATCTAAGCGCTCATCCAATGTCATCATTTAGACCACCCCCGTAATTGCTTTTAGAATTGTATCATCTCCATTAGCTTCAAGATATCGTTCTAATGCGATATCAAGAATAGGGGGAGTTATTGTTTTTCTCTTTTCTACCACAGTCAAAAAATTTGAATCAATTAAATAGTTAATATATATTGAACGAAGTCGGCGTTTTGTGACATCTGACCATGCTGCCACGTCTTCACTTTGAATCTCCTTATTCTTAAAAAAAATATTTACATCCGAATCTTCTATCACATTTACTCCCAGTATGTTTTTTTCACGGTATACTTCAAACATAAATTCAAGAAATAAACGATCTGACTTTAGAATAGATATCAAATTAATCACCTTTTGTGTTGCAATATCCGATGAACAAAACAATTCTATCATTACTTTATCAAGCCTCTTTGTTCTATTCCAAATATAACCATATATTCTTTTTGCCCTATATTCCTTCATAACACCAAATAGGTTTTCATTTATACATAGTTTTTTTATTTCTTCCTCTGTCATACCGTCATTAATTAATTTAATTATTTTCTTTATTTCAACAAACCAAAATGACTGAGAAACCAAGCCTGCACTATAATTCATTGTTTCCACCATCCTTATTCTTTTCATAGTGGATAATGTCACCAAAGTCGCAGTCTAACTCATCACATATTTTCTCCAAAATATTCATAGAGACCTTCTCACCCTTTGTCATCTTGGCAATCGTACTGCTGCTTATTCCCAGATCATTAATCAGGTCCACTTTCTTCATATTTTTGTCAATTAATAGCTTCCACAATCCGTTATACGATACTGACATATGCACTACCTCTTCGTTTTCTTAATCACCATCTATATAGCTTTTATCGTATATTCCCCCTATACGACTCCTCATAGTGACTATTTTACCATATATGCATTGTTCTATCAACAAAATTATGAATAAATACTTCGATATGTCGAACTTTATTTTTGATATATCTCGTTCTTTTGTTCGATGTCCAATCATTTAAAAGGCAGAGTGCCTATCCTGCGCCCTGCCCATTCCTTAATCGTCCAGATACAGTTCCATTGCCTTATATGCATTTAACGTATTTGTATCAGCATCATTGAAAGTACTTGAATATGTCTGCAAACTGCCCGAAGGATCTGTTGCACAGTTGGTAAGTGATATATATGCATCATATAAATCTGATACAGCATCGTATGCATCCTTGTATTCATCTGGTGGATTTTTCAATTTCTTCATCAATGCATTGACTGTATCCTGATTATCTTCAATACTGCTTATCTTGCTGCTGAAACTCGAATCTGCATACAGATTACCTAACGCATCGTTAAAATCAGATACGAAATATCCTTTGGGACGCGTATACTTATCTGTATTATCATCCCTTTTCTCGTAGATAGCGTTATACCACACCTGCTTAATCAGATTTGCACTTGACTCTGCATCACTTGCACCTGTCAGCATTGTGACAGTAGCTAATTTCAGATTATCTGAATACTCTTCCACCCGTTGTGCATATTCCTCTGCTGCCTTTTTCTTCTGATATTGTGTCACTCCAAATACTGTTGCTCCTCCGACCACCAATAATGCAATCACAATTCCAATAATAACCTTTATCTTCTTAGTCACCTTTACCCCTGTTACCTCTACCTTTTGCGGCTTTTCATCTGCCTCCTGCCCTAGTGTATCATCAACCGGGCAGCCACAATTCGGACACTCTGTCATCCCCTCTTCAAGTTCAGCACCGCATTCTGTACAATGCTTCTTCTCTTCTGGTATCAATATTGCACCGCAATGCACACACTTCTTTGCTTTTTCTGATACCTGTTCTCCACAATGTGGACATACAATCATTGCCATAAAATTGTACTCCCTTCTTACACACCTGCCACCTGCAGGTGGTACTGCTTAATAATTCTTTTTGCCACCATTGCATTTAGATCTTTATTAACTGCAACCGTATAAATACCGTTTGAATACATAAAATGTGAGCCTTTGCATCTTTGATATTCATATCCGTTATTACGAAGTATCTTTTTCATTTCTCTTGCATCTACCATAAATATTACCTACCTTTTTCCTACCTTCTCATGATATTCTGCAATATCGTCTGCCCAGGCATCATCAAGTTCTATACTACATGTTCTGCTTTTTGTAACGCCTCTCACTGCTCTGCCAACAGCTTCGTAATTGAGTGCTACTCCATCATGATCATTCTCATATGTTACTGACCTGTTTCTTTCAATACCAATTTTTTCAGCTTCTTTGCCTGCATCAATATTTGCTCCAAGAAATAAGAACTCCCAGCCACATTCTTTCTTTGCTTCAATCATTCTCTTAATGTCATTGTAATTAAACTCTGTACTGGAATTTTCTAATCCATCTGTAGTGATTACAAACAATACTTTTCCGGCACGATGTTCCTCCGGCAAATGTTTCTGCACATTGTCAATTTTGTTAATTGCCTGTCCTACTGCATCAAGCAATGCTGTACATCCCCGGACATAATACTCTTTATCCGTCAACGGCTGAACTGCATCAATCGGGAAACGATCATGAATGATTTCCACTTCATCATCAAAGAGAATTGTAGTCACATTAACTTTTTCTCCTTCTTTTTTCTGTCTCTCTATCATCCCGTTAAATCCACCGATTGTGTCGCTCTCCAGTCCACCCATTGAACCACTTCTGTCCAAAATAAAAACCAGCTCTGTTAATTCCGCATTCATGTGATTTACCTCCTTCGGTTTATTGTAATCACATTATATCTACGAAACTAACAGAGCTGGTCGCATGATAGGCGACAATTTCATATCTCCAAGCCTCTATTTTCTTTTTTCATAACCAGGGCAGTTTGCAGAACTGCACCATTTATCATATTTGGTACATATTCCTCTCCCTGAAAAATGCACGCAGTTCTTTCCAAGTCTTCCTGTTTTCTTAACTTTGTAAAAACCGCCTGCACTATTTTTTACATGAAGTACGCTTTTTCCTCCGTCGTACATCCGCTTCTTCTTTTTCTGCATATACTTCACCTACTCAAAAATTGGCTGTCCATAAGCATCTAATATCTCATTAATTTCAAACATATCGTATATCTTATTCTGCAAGAAATAAGCCACGATAATATCCGTTTTTGAACTTCTTGAAAACGCAAAACCTGCTGAATTTAGAAGATCCTTCGCTTCGTCAATAGATAGTTCTAATGCTATTGCAAACGCAAGCACAGTCTTCTTATTTGGCGTATAATTCACATCTTTTCTGATTTTTGAGAAATGTCTCCGATCCACATAAGCTTTATTATATGCTTCAGAATCAGTCATCCCTCTCTCATCAATTAAACGCAATAGTCTTTGGGAAAATGTCTCATCCATCTGCCCCATAAGGCTTTCTATATTACGGTTTGTTGCCAATGTCGAAGACATAGAGTCAGTTGCTTTCGTTTTCTGCATACTTTCAACATCAAACGATTCTACGGCACTTTCATCTATCTCAATATCTGCATCTTCTTCGGCATCACATTTTTTTGTTGCTTTTTTCTTTCTAAATTCCGAGATTCTATCAAATATAGACTTCATTTCTTTATCTAGTTTAATATCATCCTGCTTATCTATGTAATATTTATCTATGTATTTTCCAACTGATTCATATAATTTTTGGTCTCTCATTTCCGACTCCTTTATCTATGCCATATTTTCTGCATCTTGCTCTCTTATCCTGTCTAATATTATATCAATACGGCTCCTTTTATCACCAAGTCTCTTCAACATTCCCTCGTCATGATACTTAATATAGCTTACCACATCATAGAACCTACTGGAAGGCAGTTTCTGTTTGTGATAACCTTCAAAGCACTTTTTATGTATTTTTAAAGCCTCATCCCTTCTTTGTCTGTAGTTTTCATGACGGAGTTTTGTCACCCTGTCATTCTGAATATGTACAATCCACCCGCTGAATGGTGTGCGGATAAACACCATATCTGAGGCAATATTGTAATCTAATCGGAATTTGTTGCAAATCATACTCATATTTTCATCTGTAAGCGGCAATTCTCTAAGATATTCTGCACGGTTATTCTGCTTTACACCAGAGCTTACACCCCATTGCAATCTATTCCATTCATCCTCACAGCCACATATTTTACATACTCTGTTTCCCTGAAAAATCACATGTTTGGCTGCTTGGTTTGTAGCATTCAAATGATTTCTATTAGAATATCGTCAGCTGCCAGTATGTATTATATGAGTTCTTGGACTCAGATAACATATCTCCTGGTTAGTCCACCTCGTGTATTCCTTATAGCATTTGCAAAATAATTGATACATATAATTTGCATCATGCTTTGAATAGTGAAGAAAGTTTTTCTGAAATTCAATGCCCGCCTGTTTCAATGCACGCTCAAAACCAATTTGATTTACTCCATCACTTGCAATATGCATGAGAACTTCTTGAAATACAATAACTCTATGTCTCGGCATTGAATATCCATAAGCGTCCATACCTCTTTTAAACAATTCATAAGTATCCTTTGTCCAAACTACTACATACTTATATTTTGGAAATGACATCTTAATTTTCTGTAATACTATTTCTTCACTATTTGCCTGCATGACAGATTTTAATGTAGAATGTGATAGTACTAATGTATCCGGATTATATTTTTCTTCTGAACTCAGTCGCATCGCTCTGGAAAATGATTTTTTCAAATTCATACTTTCATCAGTCGCTACCACACCAATCTGAATTGGCTCCCTGTCTTCTATCCCATTTGTTCCCGGTGTCTGATTCCATTCGATATCTACAAACAGATATTCAAATTTTTCCAGCTCATGTTTACCTGCCATATTTACCAATCCTCGTCAAATTCATCCATTGCGTCATCCACACCATCGGCATAATCACTATCCCTGTCATACCGATCATAATCATAATCGCCATCCATGTATATATCATCATAGCCATCATCATATGAGTCATATATATTGCTTTTCTTTGAGCTACTTGTTCCAGTAGAGCTTTTCTTTGTACTGCTATTGTACGATGATGCATTGCTTCCAGCTGTCGATTTATTGTTATTACTACTTGAAGAACTGCTACTTGATGATTTATTGGAATATGATGAATTGCTATGTGAAGAACTACTTCCACTATAAGGCTTATGCAGATAACAATAACTGCTATTTGTTGCCTGCTTATTGTCACAGCCTGACTTAATGCACTTAGGCTCACTAGTTTCACTAATAGCACCAATAATGTAAAAAATACCTATTACCACCAAAAATACTGCCAATCCTTGTCCAAACGAATTCTTTTTCATATACGGCACCTGCTTTCATTTACCTGCATCTTCATTTATCAATCTTTCACAATCATCAATTAATATCCTAATTGCTTCCAACTCCATCAGCTTAAATTTCACTTCAATATCCGCAAAAATAACTGTATTGAAATCATTATTTATTGCTTTCAAATTAGCCTGTAGTTTCTTTTCAGTTTGCTGTTTCATCTTGCACTCCTTTAATCAAAATCATAATCATCTGGATCTAAGCCGGCATCCTCCAATGCCTCTCTTCTCTCATCTGCATCCATATATTCAAGATCTGTTACATCTAGTCCTGCCAAGGATAACTCATCTTCCAGTTCATCCTCCTCACTTGTTTCCGTATCTTCATGCCCGAATACCACATCATCCATTACAGAATACTCATAAGCATTAAGTTTTCCATCTCCATCAAAATCAAAATCCGAATCATATAATCTTCCATCTGTTCCTAACATATCCCTGTCCTCCTAATTATCGTAATGATTGAATCCACCAAACAAACCTCTGTCACTATGGCTTGTCTTATGTCCATTGTTATCATATGTGTTGACACTTCCAAATAATCCAGGACGGCTATATCCTTCTTTTTTCATATCAATCAGCTCCTTTCAAACAATTTTTACATGTTTTAAAGTTCTTTGTACTTACATTATACGCACACCATGTGTCCAATAAAAAGGACAACTATGAATTCAAACGATTCTTATTTAATGTGCTATCATAATTATAACAAGAACCATTTCTTATGTGTCGCATTTCAGGCGACAAAAAAAGGACGCAGAATCTCTTCCACGTCCTCACATCTATCTGGATTTATCTTCTCTTACCTTCGTTGTTTCCTTATGTGCCGCTTCCTGCTTCACCTCATCCACACCTCTAGCCTCAAATGCATCTGCATTATACTGATACTCCTGCAGCTCAGCGACCATTGGAGAGTATACAACCTCTGCTTCCACTCTCTCTGCTTCAGCCCTCTCCGGCTCTGTCTGCTCCTGCTTCTTCATATTCTCCATATCCTTTTCCTTATCAAGCTTCACATTCATAGCCAAATTATCCAGCTTATCAATAAATGCATCCAAATGAAGTTCCATTGATACAAGCATCTTTTTCACTGCTTTCATCGGAGCAAGTGCTGCCTTTGTAATGGGATGTTTCTGCTCTTTCTGAGAATAATCTACCTCCGGTTTGTCAGCAAAAGTACGGAATGCATTAGCTGCTGTCTGCCCTGCTTCACGAAATCCTTTTGCAAAAAGTGTTGTCTTTGCTATATCCTTATCCGTGGTCTTGATTGCACCTCTTACATTCTCTCGGATATCAAGAAGCCTTTTCTTAATTCCTAAAAACTCCGACAGCCTGTATAATGCAGCTCTTCCCTTTACCTTTGCTTCATCAACTATGCTCTTTGCTGTAGATTTGACCTGTGCTTTCACTTCCAATACCTGCGACTTTATCTGCTCACATCTGGCATTAAGTCGCTCCTGTGCTTCCGACAATGCCTTTTTAGCATTATTGACAAGTGTATCTTCCTGCATTTCTTTGATCTGATTCTGCATATTGGTGAGTTCTTCCGTCATGGAATCAATCTTTTTCTCCAGTCCATCCACATAGCTGCATATCTCAAATACATCGTTTGCCTGCTCTTTCATGGCATTTTTCTTTAATAAGTCGAGAAGTTCTCTTATGACCTCCTCATTGGTAAGTGTTTTTCCTGCTTCCATAT
>OLGD01002950.1_pt1 | contig 17581 bp, 11 predicted proteins | sample 1605311 | NCBI WGS metagenome assembly OLGD01 (sample SAMEA3888917, study PRJEB22519) | human gut metagenome | biome: human gut; feature: human-associated habitat; material: faeces | place: Denmark | collected 2010 | reverse complement strand
AGACAGACAGACAGACAGACAGACAGACAGACAGACAGACAGACAGACAGACAGAGTAAATCTGTCCTTTTGTGGTACGCAAATAAAGTATAAAAAGGGTGCATTGCGTCTGCGGAATTTCCGTGGGCGCGATGCACCCTTTTTATATCGTTCATCGCAACTTAGAACAAAGCAATTGTGAAAACAATTGAGGTAACGAAAATGGCCGAACGTCTATATGGAAAAAGCCGGTCTTCGCAAATAAGCGGGAAGCCGCGGATTTTTTCAAATTTCAATCCTGAAACTACGCGAAAAGGAGTGTGCAAATCACAATGAAAATAAACAACACAAAGAAAAAAATACTGAGCTTGCTGCTTTGCGGGGTTATGATATTGATCCTTGCCCCTTTAGGAATTGCTTTTGCTTCCGAATCTTCAAAGCAACCAGAAGAATATTCCGGGCCAATCACCGACAGCGGTACATATTCTTTTACAGGCGCGATTGAACCGATCATAGTTGAAAGCGGATCCCCTGCTATTATTTTGAACGATGTAATGATTGCCGCCGCAGATGCCCCGGCAATTTGGATCAAAGCCGGTGCAACGGTAAATCTAACGCTCGAAGGCGAAAATACTTTGATCGGCGGCGCGGGCTGCGCGGGCATTTGTGTGGATCCGGCCTATGCCGAAAACGCCTATTCTCCTGATGAAAGCGCAAAACTAATTGTTTCGGGAAACGGCAATCTAACCGTAAACGGAGGGGACGGCGACTCGGAAAGCGGTATGTTTGGCGGCGCGGCGGGTATCGGCGGTAACGGCCAGAATTTTGACAGAGAAATGGGAGGCGTGGATTTCGGCGTCATCATTTTTTCTGAAGAGTTTTCCGGTGAAATTCATGCTTACGGCGGACAGGCCTATGCTGTATCCGGAATGTTTGACGGTTCAAAATGCAGTTTTGGCGGCGGCGCGGGTATAGGCTCCGGCGGCTTTGATTGCGCGAACTTTGATTGGAATACCGTCTGCGGGCGTATTCATATTTATAATGGAAATATCACCGCAAATGCCGATCTGGAAAATGCTGCGGTCGGCGCGGGCATTGGCAGCGGAACCGGCGGACTTACGGAAGCTCAGTATACAGATTTCTCAGATATACTGATTACAATAGACGACGGCAATATCTTGGCGCAGGGCGGAGATCTCAGCGCCGGTATCGGCGGCGGCAGTCTTTGTGACGGCGGAAATATCTATATATCCGGCGGTAACGTAGTTGCAAAGGCCGGCGCGGCGGACGGCGCGTTGGGGGCAAGCGGCATCGGCGGCGGTAACGACGGCGGCGTTTTATATCAAATTGACATCACAGGAGGCGAAGTGACCGCCATTGCAAGCGGCGGCGCGGCAGGCATTGGCGGCGCGTCTAATACTTCTTACAGTAATCTTCAATATGGAGATACAGACGGCAACCGCAGCGAAGGAAAAATCGGCATCATCAATATTTCCGGTAAAAACACTGTTGTAAACGCCTACGGCGGAACCGCGACAGAATATAGCGGAACTTACGGCGGCGCCGGTATCGGCGCGGGCTATCCGGTTGGCAATAATGCCCGGAGCGTTGCCTTTGATATATCCATTACGGACGGCGCGACGGTCAACGCCTATGGAGGCTACCATGCGCAGGCCATCGGTTATGGGTATCGCCCGGGCAGTAATGGTCAATATTACACCGGATATGGAATAAAACTGGTGCTGGATGACACAACTTCTCTATGGGCACAAAATTACGATTATTTTCAGCCGGCGCTGGTCGCTGTAACCGAGTATGACGAATCCCCCATAACGTATGAAAGCAATGACACATATCTGGTCTTTTATACGGATGAAAACGGGGAGGCAACCGAGGCAACTTCGGGTGAAGTAAAAAGCTGTCTGAAATGGGCAAAGGAACAAACAACAGAGAACGTTGAATGGAGCTATTCAGACGGGGAACTATCTGTTGCAAATTATGAAAGCAGAACTGTTGAAAATCTAAAAGGCAACTGGGCTACGCTTTATTCCACTCCGACAATCGCTATTTCCTATAAATGGGTTACGACAGACAATCCTACGGATGTGAATGTACCGTCTAATGAAACGATTGAAGCGGGAACCGACTATTTTTCAAAAACACAAACTGCTACAACGCAAGGGTATCGATTTGACGGTTGGTATACGGACGCAGACTGTACACAGCTATATCAGGACGGCTCGGTGTTAAACAGCGATACAAACCTCTATGGTAAATGGGAAAAAATGTACAATGTTTCCTATGATCCCAACGGAGGCGACGGAACCATGACGGACAACAATTCGCCTTATATTCGCGGCGCTTCCGTAACCGTTATGGAAAATAAGTTTATACGCGACGATTACAAATTTAAAGGCTGGAATACCGCGAGCGACGGAAACGGCGAAAGCTATTTCGCGGAAAATCTTTTTGTCATTCAAAACGATACTACTTTATATGCGCAATGGGAAAAAATCTCTGTTCCCGCCCCTGAATACGGCAGTCTGACCGTATCCAAAACAGTATCGGGCGGCGGAGCGAGCAAAACAACAGCGTTTACCTTTACCGTAACTCTTGACAGCGGCGCAAACGAAACCTACGGAGATATGACATTCGCAAACGGCGTTGCAACCTTTACCTTGAAAGCCAATGAAAGCAAGACCGCTTCTGATCTTCCCGCAGGCGTGGGCTATACCGTTGAGGAAAGCGGCAACGCGGGCTATACCGTAACGGTGAACGGAACGAACGGAAAGGCGGCGGCAGGTACGATTGCAGCCAACACCACGGAAACCGTAGCCTTTCATAACTACAAGGCGGGCGGCGGTATTATCACCTACTATACCCTCCGCTACGAGTCCAACGGCGGCACGGAGTATGAGGACGAGCGTTATGCCTCCGGAACCACCGTGAAGCTGAATAAGGCGTCCACACGGGAGGGCTATGCTTTCACCGGCTGGTACGCGGATCAGGAACTGACTGAGAAAATTTCCAGCATCAAAATGAACGGCAGCAAGACCGTCTACGCCGGCTGGCGAGCGTCCACTGTGCCGGATATGCTCAACGGCGAAAAGCACTATGCCTACGTCATCGGCTATTCGGACGGGCTTGTCCACCCGGAGGCCAACATTACCCGCGCGCAGACTGCGGCCATTTTCTTCCGTCTTCTGAAATCGGAGGCGCGGGACGAAAGCCTGACTTCTGCAAACGCGTTTGAGGATGTGGAAGCGGACATGTGGTTCTGCACGGAGGTTTCCACCATGGCGAAACTTGGAATTGTAAAAGGCCGCACAGCGGAATGCTTTGATCCGGATGCGCCCATCACCCGTGCAGAATTTGCGGCCATCTGCGCCCGGTTCGACACTGGGCTTGCGGACGGCGACAGCGACTTTACCGACATCTCCGGTCATTGGGCAAAGGATGAGATCGAACGAGCGGCTTCTTTGGGCTGGATCCGGGGTTATACGGACGGAACTTTCCGCCCCGACCAGTACATTACTCGTGCGGAAGCCATGACGATGATTAACCGGGTGCTGAACCGAATCCCGGAGGATGAGGAGGATCTGCTCTCCGATATGAACGTTTGGCCGGACAACGTCCCCGGCGATTGGTATTATCTGGCGGTTCAGGAGGCTACCAACAGCCACGAGTTCGAGCACAAGGGAGAAATCTACGAAACCTGGACAACGCTGACCACCGACCCGGACTGGACAAAGTACCAAAAGTAGACGAACGGAAATAAAGAACAACAGCCGGGAGGTCAAAGACCTCCCGGCTGTTTACCCTTGCAGTTTCTTATGGCAACTGCCTGTTCATTTTTTGTGTTACCGTTTTATCAGCAGCCGCCGCTTTCATCCCTTTTCAGGTCAAAACAGCGGTACAACCGCGCCGTCATAGGTTTCGTTGATATATGTGCGAATCGCATCCGAGCCGAGCACGTTCACAAGCGCCTGCACAGCCGCATTCTGCTCATTGCCCGCCTTGACCACGAGAACGTTCGCATAGGTTTGCGCCGATTCGGACTCTGCCGATTCAGCGGCAAGCGCGTCCGCCATCTTCAGACCGCTCGAGATCGCATAGTTGCCGTTGATTACGGCCATTGCAACGTCATCAAGCACGCCGGGAAGCATGGCGGCCTCCATCTCAACAATGTCAAGATTCTTCGGATTTTCAACAATATCCTGCTTGGTTGCCAGCAAACCCGCGCCCTCTTTGAGCGTAATCAGCCCCTGTGCTTCCAAAAGAAGCAGCGCGCGCGCTTCGTTGGTCGCATCGTTCGGCACCGCAATCTTCGCACCCGAAGTCAGTTCATCAAAGGATTTCACGGTTCCGGTGTAAATTGCATACGGCTCATAGTGGACTTTGGCAACTGCGACAAGATGCGTGCCTCTGGCCGCGTTGAACTCCTCCAGATACGGCACATGCTGGAAATAGTTGGCGTCCACCTCGCCGTCCTCGGTCGAGGTGTTGGGAATGACATAATCATCCATCACCTTGATTTCGAGCGTATAGCCCGCTTCGCTCATCGCCGCCTTGCACTGCTCCAGAATCTGCGCGTGCGGCGCGGAGCTTGCCGCCACCGTGATCGTGTTTTCATCTTTCTTGCCGCATCCGGCAAGACCCGCGCAAAGCAGCAGAGCGGCCAGCGCGGCGGAAATCAATTTCTTCATGTTGTTTCTCCTTGTATGTAAAAATTTTTTGGGAATCGTATTTATTTGCGGATCCGTTTATCGCCCGATCTCGCAACGGCGCTGAGCACCTCCTGCATGATCTGCACAAGCACGATCAGCAAAAGAGAAGAAGCGTACATAATCGTTGAATCGAAGCGGTAAAGACCGTACTGAATAGCAAGCTGGCCGAGACCACCGCCGCTGATAAGATAGGTCATCGGCGTATAACCCAAAATCGTCGTCACGGCGATCGCCGAACCGACGATAAGCGACGGCTTGGCTTCGGGAATCAAAACCTTGTAGATCATTTGAAAATTATTGGTTCCCATCGACTGCGCCGCCTCGATCACGCCTGAGTCCACTTCTCTCAGGGAAGATTCGATCATGCGCGCCACAAAGGGCGCGGCGGCAATCACCAGATACACGACAAACGCGGAGTTTCCGAGCTTTGTGCCCACGATAAACTTTGCCACAGGCTGGGTTATGACCAGCAGAATAATAAACGGAACCGAGCGCAGAATATTGACCAGCACGCCGATCACGGTATTGAGCAGCGGATGCGGAAAAATACCGCCGCGCGCCGTACCGTACAAAATCACGCCGAGGGGGATTCCGATAAGATACGACAGCCCTGTCGCCGCAACCGTAATCCAGAGCGTATCCACGATTCCCCAAAGCAGCATCGGAATCATCTGTTCAAAGCTCACAGGGCATCCACCTCCTCCTCAAATGCAATAGTATGCGCGCCGAGATAATTCAGAACGCGCGCCTGCGCGCCCTCATCCTCCGGCAATTGAAGCACCATTTGACCGTACGCACGTCCGTCAAGCGATTTGGTATTGGCAAAAACGATGTTCACGGCGGTCCGGCATTCCATCGTCATATTGGAAATGACCGGCTCAGCCGTATCGCTGCCGTTAAACGTGATCCGGATACAGCGGCGTCCGAGAACGCTCTCGATTCCCTCTCCGGCCGGCATAATCAGCCGTCTGGCAATCTTGGATTTCGGATGCAAAAACACCTCCGAAACCAACCCCTCCTCCGCGATTTCCGCCGCGTCGATCACGGCGACGCGGTTGCAGATCTTTTCAATCACCCGCATCTCGTGCGTGATGACGATGATTGTCACGCCGAGCCGTTGGTTAATCTCCTTTAAAAGCTCCAGAATCTGCACGGTCGTGGTCGGATCCAGCGCGCTCGTCGCTTCGTCGCAAAGCAGGACGCGCGGCTCGGTCGCAAGCGCCCGCGCGATCGCGACGCGCTGTTTTTGTCCGCCCGAAAGCTGCGACGGATAGGAAGTCTCCTTATCCGCAAGCCCCACTAAATTCAGAAGTTCACGCGCGCGGGCATACGCGCGCTTTTTGTCCATGCCCGCAATCTCCAGCGGATACAGCACATTGCCGAGCGCCGTGCGCTGCGAAAGCAGATTGAAGCCCTGGAAAATCATACTCATTTTCTGGCGGGCGGCGAGCAGTTCTTTCCGTGAAAGCGCCGTCATCGACTGTCCGTCGAAAATAACCTCGCCCTCCGTCGGAACCTCAAGCAGATTGATACATCGAACCAGCGTGGATTTGCCCGCGCCCGAAAGTCCGATGATGCCGAAAATGTCTCCGTCGCCGATCGTGAGATGAATCCCGCGAATCGCCGTAAACGCCCCGGCTGCGCCCATGTACGTTTTTGTAAGGTTTCGGATCTCGATCATAACCTATCCTTTCGGATTGTCTTTAAAATTTAAAAAAATAAGCGGAAAACCTCTCGGCTCTCCGCTGTAAAACTACAGATTGAAGTGAATCCGCGAGTGTTTCAGGCGTGACAAAACGTGCACATGGACATCTCCATGCACATGCATCCCATCATCGTGAAACATGCGTTCATACGGCATCTCCAAATCCATTCCGCCGCCCGGCCGAAAACCGAACCGCAGAAAACTATCAAAAGTAAGAAACGCCCCCTGCTATAAGGACATCCCTGCGGCAAATCGTGCCGCACACGCAAAACAAGCATCCCCAAAACGCCGAAGCAGCGGCATCCTGCTTTTCGTATAGGAAGATTATAAATCGCGCTTGTGAAAAAGTCAACCCATTTTTGATGATTTTTTTATTTTTATCCGTTTTCCACAGTGTTTTTATAAAGTTACGCCATAAAATCGCCGTGCGCCGCACCGTTTTTCGGCAGTTCCGATGAAACGGGGAAAAATTTTGTATTTCAGTTGACAAATTTCAAAAAAAGGGGTATACTAACAGCAAATGTCAAAGGCTGTGAAGAGAAGAGTATTCGCAGATGGTAGGCAAAGCGAACCGCGGACGGTGAAAGCGCGGTACGGATTTTGCGAAGAAGAACATCTCGGAGCCGCTGCCCAAACGATTTGCAGGCCGAAAACTGTCGGCAAAGCGTCTGTTTCGGATGCTTTTCACTGCAATCCAGTAGACGCAGACGCGCGCGGCGCGTTAAAGCCGCAATGTATGAAGATCCGCACAGACGTATCTCCGTACAGATAGAGTGAACCGTAACGGTTTAGTTGGGTGGTACCGCGGAAGTGTCTTTCGTCCCATAGGGATGAAGGACTTTTTTTATTTTTCCGAGTATCTTCTTCCGCACGCGGCAACCACGCCGCTGAACCTGAAATTTTTTTGGCGAGGTGTTCTATTTAAGATGAGAAGAACCAAATACTGCGGCCTGTTTTCCGAAGCCGATATCGGCAAAACCGTCATCGCCTGCGGCTGGACTGCAACCAAGCGCGACATGGGCGGCGTCATTTTTCTGGATCTGAACGACCGCGAGGGTACTTTGCAGATTGTTTTGGACGCGGCAAAACTACCGGCGGAACAATTTGCGATTGCAGAAGAACTGCGCAACCAGTCGGTCATCGAAGTAGAGGGCGTTATTCGTCTTCGCGCCGAGGACACAGTCAACGAAAAACTGTCCACGGGCAAAATCGAACTGTTCGGCGCACAGTTGCGCCTGCTCAGCATGGCCGCCCCTCTGCCCTATCCGATTGAGGACGGGGACAGCGTGCGCGAGGATCTCCGCCTGAAATACCGATACCTCGATCTTCGCCGGCATGGACTGCAGGAAAACCTGAAGCTGCGCCACCGTATTCTGCGCGCGGCGCGTGATTTTCTGGATGCGGCCGGATTTGTCGAAGTCGAAACGCCGATGCTGACCAAATCCACGCCCGAAGGCGCGCGCGACTATCTTGTGCCCAGCCGCGTGCATCCCGGCAGTTTTTACGCGCTGCCCCAATCCCCGCAGATTTTCAAGCAGCTTCTGATGGTGGGCGGTATGGACCGCTATTATCAGGTCGCCCGCTGCTTCCGCGACGAAGACCTGCGCGCCGACCGCCAGCCTGAGTTCACGCAAGTGGATATGGAGATGTCCTTTGTCGAGCAGGAAGATGTGCTCGTACACCTTGAAAGCCTGTTCAAGCGGATCGCCAAAGAAGTCTGCGGACTGGACATTTGCGAGCCGTTTGAGCGCATCACCTGGACCGAGGCCATGGACAAATACGGTTCCGACAAGCCGGATCTGCGCTTTGACATGCCGATCGTCGATATTACCGAAATTGCCGCGAACTGTTCGTTCACCGTTTTTTCAAGCGTTGCGAAAAAAGGCGGCGTTGTGCGTGCGATCAATGTGAAAAACACGGAATTTACGCGCTCCCAGATCGAAGAACTCACCAAAGTCGCTACGCAAAACGGCGCCAAAGGCATGGCTTGGATCGCCGTGCGGCAAAACGGAGAACTCTACTCGGTTTTGACCAAGTATTTCAAACAAGAAGAACTCGACCGCATCATACAAGCGCTGGACGCAGAGCCGGGAGACTTTTTAATCTTCTCCGCCGACAAGCTGGCAAACGTCCGCCGCGTACTCGGCGTGCTTCGCCTGGCTGTGGCCGACATGCTCTCGCTGCGCGACCCCAAGCGCTACAAGTTCCTGATTGTCACCGACTTTCCGCAATTTGAATATTCCGAGGAAGAGCACCGCTATATCGCGATGCACCACCCCTTTACCATGCCCTACCCGGAGGATATTCCCTACCTTGAAAGCGCGCCCGAACGTGTACGCGCCCAGGCCTATGATTTCGTGCTCAACGGCGTGGAACTCGGCAGCGGAAGCGTGCGGATTCATGACAGCGCCATTCAGGAAAAGATGTTTCACGCGCTCGGCTTTGACAAGGCGCAGATCGAAGAGCGCTTCGGCTTCATGGTCGGCGCATTCCGGTACGGAACGCCGCCGCACGCGGGCTTTGCGTTTGGCCTTGACCGTCTGACCATGCTGCTTTCGGGCGCGTCCTCCTTACGCGATGTCATCGCGTTCCCGAAAATCAAAGACGCTTCCTGTCCCATGACCGACGCGCCGACGCCGGTAGACGAGGAACAGCTCAAAGCGCTTGAACTGCTCGGCCAGCCTGCGGTGCAGAAGGCGCGTCCCGCTATGCTCAAAAAGAGCGGCGCGAAAATAGACGTAGAGCGCACGGCGCGGCTTGCGCGCCTCTCGCTCGCCCAAGAGGAAAAAGAAAAAATGCGCGCCGAACTCGAAGCGATGCTGCAAATGGCCGATACCCTCTCCGAAGTCGATACGGAGGGAATCCCGGCGGCGGCGCTCATCGGCGGCGCGCAGAATATTTTCCGCCCCGACGAAGTCCGCAGCGCGTTTACACAAGAGGAAATGCTCCGCGAGGCGCCGTCGGCGTCGGACGGCTACATCACCGTACCCAAAACGGTGCAGTAAGGAGGACGGCAAAATGAAAAATTTAACAAAACTCACGCTTTGCCGGCAAACCGAACTGCTGCAAAGCCGTGAAATCAGCGCATCGGAACTGACCGGCGCGTATCTTAAAAATATCGAACAAAGCGAAAGCAAAATCGGCGCTTACATCACGCTGACTGCCGAGCGCGCCATGGAAAAAGCCAAGGAAATTGACCATAGACGCGCAAGCGGCGAAACGCTCTCCCCGCTTGCCGGCGTTCCGGCGGCGATCAAGGACAACATCTGCACGCGAGGCGTGAAAACGACCTGCGCCTCCAAAATGCTCGAAAACTTTACGCCTCCCTACGACGCGACCGTGGTCAAAAAGCTTGAAGACACCGTACTGCTCGGAAAAGTGAACATGGATGAATTTGCCATGGGTTCCAGTACGGAAAACTCGGCTATGAAAATCACGCGCAATCCGCGCGACACAAGCCGGGTTCCAGGCGGTTCCTCCGGCGGAAGCGCGGCGGCGGTCGCCGCCAACGAAGCGGCCTTTGCCATCGGAAGCGACACCGGCGGCTCCGTCCGCCAGCCCGCCGCATTCTGCGGCGTTGTCGGCGCAAAACCGACCTACGGCAGCGTATCCCGCTACGGCCTGATTGCGTTCGCCTCATCACTTGACCAGATCGGTCCGCTGACCAAAACCGTGCGCGACAACTCGCTTGTGATGGACGCGATCTGCGGTTACGACGAAATGGACTCGACCTCGGTTATGCGCGCCTATGAAAGCTGCGCAAAGGACATCGAGAAGGGTGCAAAAGGCCTGAAAATCGCCCTGCCCCGCCAGTTTTTCTCCGCCGGGGACAGCGAGGTGCAAAAAGCGCTGATCCATGCCGTCGATCTTTTAAAGGACGCCGGCGCCAAGTTCAAAGAGGTGTCCATGCCCGCGCTCGACTTTGCCCTGCCCGCCTATTATGTGATTTCGGGCGCGGAGGCGTCCTCCAACCTTGCACGTTTTGACGGCGTGCGCTACGGCCACCGCGCTTCAAGCTATGAGGACATCTCCGACCTCTATGTAAAAAGCCGCAGCGAGGGATTCGGCGAAGAGGTCAAGCGCCGCATCATGCTCGGCACCTTCGTACTGAGCGCGGGCTACTACGACGCCTACTACAAAAAAGCGCAGCAGGTGCGCGGTCTGATTATCCGGCAGTTTGAGGAAGCGCTCGCCGACTGCGACTGCATCTTCGGCCCCGTCGCGCCGAGCACGGCCTACAAAATCGGCGAAAAATCGGCCGATCCCCTTGAAATGTACCGCGGCGACATTTATACGGTGCCGGTCAACATCGCGGGACTGCCCGCTGTCTCCCTGCCCTGCGGACGCGGGGCGGGCAATCTGCCGATCGGCGCGCAGTTCATCGGCCGCCGCTTCGGCGAGGCCACCATTTACCGCGCGGCGGCCGCGCTTGAGGACGCCGTCGGCACGGCGGACAAAATTTTAGCGGAGGAGGCACGGTAATGAACACAGCTTATGAAATGGTCATCGGTCTGGAAGTCCACGTCGAACTGAAAACCAAAACCAAAATCTTCTGCGCCTGCCCGACCGCGTTCGGCGCCGAGCCGAACACACATGTCTGCCCGATCTGCCTCGGCTATCCGGGTACGCTCCCGAAGCTGAACGAAGAGGTCGTCCGCTACGCCATCAAAGCGGGACTTGCGGCAAACTGCACCATCGCCGCTTATTCAAAACAGGACAGAAAAAACTACTTCTACCCCGATCTGCCGAAAGCCTATCAGATCTCCCAATACGATCTGCCCCTTTGCAGCGACGGATTTTTGGAGATCGAAACCCACGCGGGGCCGAAAAAGATCCGCATCACGCGCATCCACATTGAAGAGGACGCGGGCAAGCTTGTGCATACCGATAAGGGAACGCTCTTTGACGCAAACCGCTGCGGCGTTCCGCTGATCGAAATCGTATCCGAACCGGACATCCGCAGTGCGGAAGAAGCGGTCGCCTACGTCAAAAAGCTCCGCGCGCTGATGCTGTACGCGGGCGTATCCGACTGCAAAATGAACGAAGGCTCGCTCCGCTGCGATGTGAACCTGTCGGTTCGCAAACGCGGGGAAGAGACGCTCGGCACACGTACCGAGATGAAAAACATCAACTCCTTTGCCTTTATCGCCAAGGCGATCGAATACGAGTTTGAGCGTCAGATCGAGGAACTGGAAGCGGGGAACAAGATCGTGCAGGAAACCCGCCGTTTTGACGCCGCCTCCGGCAAGACGTTCTCCATGCGCTCCAAAGAGGATGCGGACGACTACCGCTACTTCCCCGATCCGGATCTCGCGCCGATTGTCACAAGCGAAGCGCGCATCCAGGCGCTTGCGGACGAGATTCCGGCGCTGCCCGATGCGCGCAAGGCAAAATACATGTCTGAATACGCACTGACCGCTTACGACGCCGAACAAATTTGCGCATCGCCGGATACGGCAACCTATTTTGAGCGCGCGGCAAACGCCTCCCGTTATCCGAAAACCGTCGCGAACATGATGATCTCGGAAGTGCTTCGCTACAGCGAGGACGGCGCCGTCGCGCTTGCGCCAAAGGCGCTGGCCAAAATTGCCGATATGGCGGGCGACGGCGTGATCAACTCCGGCACGGCCAAAAAGCTGATTGCCGAATGTTCCGTAAAGGACGACGATCCCGAGGAAATCGTAAAGGCGCGCGGACTTGCGCAGATTTCCGACGCAAAGATGCTGACTGCCCTTTTAAAAGAGGCAATGGACGCCAATCCGAAAGCCGTCGCGGATTTCCGCGCGGGCAAAACCGCCGCGGCGAAATCGATTGTCGGCGCGGTCATGGCCAAAAGCGGCGGAAGAGCCAATCCCGCGCTTTGCAGCCGGCTGCTTGACGAACTTTTGAAATAAACCTCTTTGAACCGTCGAAAGCCAAGGCTTTCCGACAATTACAAAATGCCACCGGAATTTCAACAATTCCGATGGCATTTTTTGATTCTTTTTCACCGCCTACTTTGCTTTCGTCAAATGAAATACCGGCCAAGTGGATACATCGCTGCGAATCGAGGCGCTCAGTGTATCATTTTCGGTGCGGCCATCATCATGATTCGTAATAACCGGATAAAACCGTCCCTCCGGCCCGAAATTCTCTCCGAGCAGCGTTTTCGGCACGGCAAGCTCATACAAAATTCCGGTATCATCCGCATTCTCATCGACCGTGCCCTTGACCGAAATCGCACAGCGCACCGCATCGGCGGAAAGCGTCTCCGTAATCCGCGAACCGCGGCCGTATGCAAGCGAGGACACGCCCTCAAGATCCATTTCGACCTCAAGATAGGTATTCTCCTCCACCGCGCCGGTCGCGATACGCAGCGTCATGGCGTCCTCTTTTGTAATACAGGAATCAATGCGCTCCACCAGAAAATACACGTTTTCATCGTCATGCGCAACCCGGATGCTGGCCGAAGCATTCGTTTTGGAGCCTACGAAAACAGCCTCATCCCCAACCCAGTCGGTATTGTTTCCGTTCACACGAATGTGCGTATAAGGCGCGCCGATGCTGTGATTCAGATGCAGTATCATCAGATTCAACTGCCGTGTTTCCACCTCGTCGGGACTGCCCACAACCGCGGCCAGCGTATGCGTGCCGAGCATTTCCAACCCGCACCACGTACCCCGGACATCTGCGGAATATACGCGGCGAAAATCGCGCGCGTCCGAATCACTCAGGAAAAATCCGATCCGTGCGTTGTCATTTTTCTGCGTAAAACTGAGCACCACCTCTCCGGAATCAAACTGCCGGATATACGGCCCCGTGCCGTCATAAATATTGGTCGCCTTGTCAGCGGGCCCCTCTTCGTCCGGCGCAAGCGTCGTCTTCCAGTTATCATCCGAATACGCCATCGTAATTTTGTAGGTTCCGGTGCGGTTCAGGCGGCTTTCGAGCGCAAGCGCGATGGTGCCGTTATGCAGTTTTACCGCGACCGGCATCTGATCCGAATAATACTGAACGCCCTCGATGACCTCCGTCGCCTGCTGCGCCACGATCTCATTCTGCATCGGCTCCGTCGCAGAACAGTTCCAGGTATATCCGTTGTCAAAAGAGCGGATCATCGCCGTTCCGGTAGACGTATTTTTGCCGTTTGAAAAATGATGCATGGTTGTATTGGTAAAATACACCTGGATCTCCCCGGTGTCGGGCAGCTGATATGCATACGGTTCCCAGTTGGTGCCGAGATAAAATTTTTCCTCAGCGCCCCATGTAGCGCCGTTGTCCTTCGAGCGGCGCAGCGCGATACCGCCGCCCGCCGTCGTGTACTCATACGCATCCGATCTCCATGCAGCAAACACAAGGATGTCCCCGCTCGCGGTGACCAGCGCTTCCGGGCTGGCATACCGAATACCGGCCGCGGCAAAAAGCGTGGACGGTTTCGACCAGTTTTTCAAATCGATGCTGGAAACATAGGCGATCGCCGGACCGTTTTTGCCGGTATTGTAAAACAAAAAGTAAGTATCGCCCGACTTGCGCAGTCTCGGATACCACGCATTGCTCGTGCCGAGCACAGTACCGGAAATCGACGTGCTTTGCGCATAATCCAAAACAAGATAGCTTGTATCCGCGCTGTCCGCATGGCTGTCTTTTTGTTCGTTTGCCTGATTTAATTCTTCAAAGCGATGAATATGTAAATCCTCTATTGTAAACACGTCATCCTCCCGATTCTCTTTGCAGGCATAAAGCATTCCAGACACACAAAAAACCGCGCACAATACCAACGCAGAAATTCTTTTGCTCAGCATTTTGCCCTTCCTTTCTCAGTATAGAATTACTTTAATTTCAGTATAACAAACAGAAATCGCAAAATCCATTCAAAAATCTGCGGGCAATTTACACAAAAAATTGTTGCTTGGTCAAAGCATCAAAGTAGAATTTTCATATCCATAACACAAAAATCAAAAGCAAAATTCAGACCGAATTAGAACTGTTTCTGAATAAATTCCTGATTCTTACAGAATACTAAACGCGACGGTCTTTCCTGTCATCATAAACAAAAATGAGACCGGACCGACCGCGCATCGTTCCATGCACATACTATAAATCTGCCGGGAGCAAGGCCGCGGCCGAAAGCGCCCCGCAAGCGAAAAGAAAGGAAACAAATATGAGCATTCAGCATCTGATCGACACACAGGACTTCACAAAAAAAGAAATTCTTGACATCATTCATCTGAGTATGGCCATCAAAAAATGTATTAAAAACGGCTACTATCCGCAGCTTTTGAAAAACAAAAATCTCGGTATGATTTTCCAGCAGAGTTCAACGCGCACCCGCGTCTCCTTTGAAACCGCCATGGCGCAGCTCGGCGGACACGCGCAGTACCTTGCGCCGGGTCAAATTCAACTCGGCGGACATGAAACCATGGAAGACACAGGCCGCGTACTCTCCCGCCTTGTGGACATTCTGATGGCGCGCGTAGATGCGCACGAAACCGTAGCAAACCTTGCCCGCTGTTCAAGCATCCCGGTCATCAACGGCATGTCCGACTACAACCACCCCACCCAGGAACTGGGCGACGCGATCACCATGATGGAGCATCTGCCGAAAGACAAATCCATTGAGGACTGCAAAATCGTATTTGTCGGCGACGCGACGCAGGTCTGCGCCTCCACAATGATGATGAGCACCAAACTCGGCATGGATTTTGTGCAGTTCGGTCCGAGCGGCAAGCAACTCAGCGAAAAAATGCTGGCAATCGGCAGACAAAACTGCGAAATTTCCGGCGGCAGTTGCCGCGTAACCGAAAACGAGGACGAAGCGCTTGAGGGCGCCGACTTTGTCTATACCGACGTATGGTACGGACTCTATAACGCGGAGCTCTCGCGCGAGGAACGCCTGGCTGTTTTCATGCCGAAATACCAGGTTACAGACGCGATGATGAAAAAAGCGGCGCCCCATGCAAAGTTTCTGCACTGTCTCCCTGCCAGCCGCGGAGAAGAAGTTACGGACGAGGTACTGGACGCCGATTATTCAATCGCGTTTGACGAAGCGGAAAACCGCCTGACCGCAATGCGCGGCATTTTGGTGTACCTGCTCCGGGACAAGCTCGCACCCGAATGGCGGCATGAATGCGCAAAAACCTGTCTTGAACAGGTATTGTTTAAAATTTTCTAAAAACGAGGTGTCCTGCTTTGGGTGAAAAAGTTAAAAAATTCCGGCTGTTTGACGCCGTACTGGCCGCCGTTTGCATCGTGCTGGTCGTCGAATCCTCGGCGCCCGCGGCTGCGATCGGCAACGCACAGTTTTTCTGGTGGATTTTCCTTTTGCTGGGCTTCTTTCTGCCGTACGGACTGATCTCGGCAGAACTCGGCACCGCCTATGAGGACGAAGGCGGCATTTACGACTGGGTGCGGCGCGCATACGGCAACCGCTGGGGCAGCCGCGTGGCCTGGTACTATTATATCAACTTCCCGCTCTGGATGGGTTCGCTCGCCGTGCTTTTTACAGATATTATCATCCAGCTGACCGGTCGGGAAATGAGCACATGGCTGACCATCGTCATTCAACTCATTTTCATCTGGGGCGTGGTCATAATCAGCAATTTCAAGGTCAGCGACAGCAAGTGGATTCTCAATATCGCGGCGTTTTTCAAAGCCGCGATTATGCTGGTGATCGGCATTCTCGGCATTTGGGTCGCCGTAACGCGCGGGTCGGCCAATGCGTTTACGCCGGCATCCTTTGTCCCCTCATTCGGCCCCGGTGGACTTTCCTATATTTCGGTTATCATTTTCAACTTCTTGGGTTTTGAGGTCGTGACGACCTTTGCCTCCGAAATGAAAAATCCGGCCAAAGAAATTCCGCGCGCCATCATTCTCGGCGGCTTTATCATTGCGGTCTTCTATCTGCTTTCCGCGTTCGGCATCAGCGTGGCCATCCCGATGGAGGAGTTGACCATATCAAGCGGCATTGTGGAAAGCTTTATGCTGCTGACCGGAAAAACCGGCGGCGTCATCATCACGATTTTCGGAATCATGTTCCTGTATACGCTGATCGCCAACCTGATTTCCTGGTCGCTCGGCGTCAACTATGTTGCCAAATACGCCGCCGAACAGAACGCGCTGCCGAGCGTGCTCGGCAAATCGAGCAAATCCGGTATGCCGGTCGGCGCCGCCGTGAGCAACGGCGTGATTGCCACGCTGATCGTACTCGCCGCGCCGCTGATTCCCAGCCAGGATATATTCTGGAGCTTTTTCGCCCTGAATATGATCACACTGCTGATGTCCTATATTCTGATGTTCCCGGCATTTTTGAAGCTGCGCAAATCCGATCCGGATACGCCGCGTCCCTTTAAAGTCGGCGGCGGCTCCGCAAAGCTTCACCTGATGACCTATCTGCCAATGATCCTGCTGATCATTTCGGTCATTTTCAGCATTGTGCCGCTGGACACCTCGGCCGAGGAACTGGGTGAAAAGCTGCCCCTGCTGATCGGAACCGCCGTGGCGATTTTGATCGGTGAGATCATCGCGGCGCGCGCCGCACGAAAAAATCATACTGTGAAAAGGAAATAAAAAATGAGAAGACTGAGTTCTGATCCAAAAACAGACGGCTTTCGGATGCCCGGTGAATTTGAACCCCACCGCGGCACCTATATCATCTGGCCTGAACGCCCCGACAACTGGAGACTCGGCGGCAAACCCGCCCAAGCGACCTTTGTCAAGGTCGCGGAAGCCATTGCCCGTTTTGAGCAGGTAACGGTATGCGTCAGCGCCAATCAGTACGCAAACGCGCGCCACTTGCTGCCCGACTGCGTCCGCGTGGTCGAAATCTCCAACAATGACGCCTGGGTGCGCGACTGCGGCCCGACCTTTGTGACAAACGGCAAAGAGATTCGCGGCGTGGACTGGGAATTCAACGCCTGGGGCGGACTTGTGGACGGCCTCTACTTCCCGTGGGAAAAGGACGATGCCGTGGCGCAGAAAATCTGCGAGCTTGAGGATGCGGACAGCTACCGCACCGAGGGTTTTGTACTGGAGGGCGGCTCGATTCACGTAGACGGCGAGGGCACGCTGGTCGTCACCGAGGAATGCCTGCTTTCCGAGGGACGCAACCCGCACCTCAGCCGCGAGGAGATCGAGGATACGCTCAAAAAATATCTGAATCTGGAAAAAATCATATGGCTGAAGCGGGGCATCT
>OLGD01002942.1_pt1 | contig 17618 bp, 15 predicted proteins | sample 1605311 | NCBI WGS metagenome assembly OLGD01 (sample SAMEA3888917, study PRJEB22519) | human gut metagenome | biome: human gut; feature: human-associated habitat; material: faeces | place: Denmark | collected 2010 | reverse complement strand
ATTATCCTTTCCCTTCTGTTCCTTTACAAAAAGTTCCGTAGCAAGCATAGGAAAGTGGTACCCTTTCCGTAAAAATCACTCTTTCCTGTCTGCGATAGTAAGAGAATTTTTTGCTTGTTGGTAATATCCCAACCTCTAAAGCAAATTACAAGTCATAAATATCCCCTACGCCCTGCCTCTTCTATCAGTGTCGGTTGAATCAACGGATATGTCCAGTTTTCCACAAGCCGCTCCGTAATCAAAATTCTTTCAATTTCACTATGTAATTGATTTTCAAAAGACAGAATATTCGCAAAGTAAAGCATTCCGTAAGTCTCATTACCATCAAAATTATCTGGTGTAGTGACTGAATATACACAAATAGGTTTTATGCTGTATTCAAAAGCACCCGTTTCTTCATATAACTCTCGTTTTGCAGTGTCTATAATATGCTCGCCATTTTCTCTGTGACCGCCCGGAATCTCGTATGTTTCTCTCTCCCTATGTTTACAAAACACCCATTTATTGTCTGTTTTTGCAATAATAACGGCAAATTTTAATAATCTGTCATCGATTTCATCATAAAACTTTACTTCAACCATTTATCATTCTCCTTCAAAGTTCAGTTTATCAATTTATTTTCAAATATTATAGCAACCAGATATGGATTAGTCTGCTATAATTCTTCTCTGTGTGGAATAGCAGCTCCAATCTTCCTCGTCAACGGTCGAGATGAACGGGCTTCGCCCGCCGTTGACAAGTGCGTCTGTCCCTGCTTGTATGGTAACCAAGAGAACGAAAGCAACGAGTGCTTTCGCCCTCACATAGTATGGGGTTCCTTATATCTATCCATATCGTTTTATATCGTCATAGAAAATCTGAGCACCATTTGGACACCAAAGTGCCAAAAATCACAGATTTTATAAGTGTCCTAATGGGCGGAAAGCTCTGTATTTACAGTGGTTTTCACAGTTCAAGACTTTTGGATAACAAAAAACAAATACTATTTTTTATTTTTCCAGTTCTCCGTGCAGCGCGTAAGGTTCCGCTCGAACAATGCGCACCGGAACAAAATTTCCAATTATGGAGTCATGCGCCTTGAAATGCACCAATTTATTGGATTCCGTTCGTCCGGTAAAAAAGTCCGAATTATTTTTACTTCTTCCCTCCGCCAGTACAACAACAGTTTTCCCGACCGTTTGCTGATTTATTTCTAAAGAAATTTCATTTTGTACATCCAGCAGTCTTTGCATGCGCGCGGATTTATCCGCATCTGAAACCGGATTTTCAAATGTTGCCGCCGGCGTCCCTTTACGCGGTGAATAAATAAACGAATACAGCATATCAAATCGTATTGCTTTCAGCATGTCGAGCGTTTGCTCAAAGTCCGCCTCGGTCTCTCCCGGGAATCCGACGATAATATCCGTCGTCAAGGCAATCTCCGGCATTGCGGTACGAAGTTTGCGTACAATTTCCGAATAACGCGCCGTATCATACCGACGATTCATTGCGGAAAGAATGCGGTCGCTTCCGGACTGAAGCGGCAGATGAAACTGTTTTGCCGCATGCCGACTTTCCGCCATGGCCGAAATCAGTTCGTCCGGAACGTCTTTCGGATGGCTTGTCATAAACCGCAGCCGGAAGTCCCCGTCTATTTCCGAAAGCATACGAATCAATTCGGCAAATGAGCACCCGCCCCTGTAGGAATTGACATTTTGGCCTAAGAGCGTTATGTCCCGCGTCCCCGAAGCGGCAAGCGCGCGTACTTCCTCTACGACATGAGAAAAATCCCGGCTGCGTTCCCGCCCTCGCACATACGGCACAATGCAGTAGGAACAAAAATTGTTACAGCCGTACATAATACTGACCCAGGATTTGATCGGATTTTCACGCAGGACAGGCAGTCCCTCCCGAATCGGTTCAGCGGATTTTCGACTGCAAAAACTGCGTTTCCCGCTTTCGAGCGCCTCGCATAGAATTTCCGGGAACATGTCGAGCGCGGCCGGTTCAAAAGTAAAATCTACATAGGGATAGCTGTGCTTGATTTCCTCGACGCGATGATTCTGCGCAACCATACAGCCGCAAACGCCGATACGCAAATTCGGATTTTTAGCTTTAAGATGCTTATATTGGCCGACAGACGACAATGCGCGTAGTTCGGCATGCTCCCGAATCGCGCAGGTATTGACTAAAATCAAATCCGCCTTCGCTGCATCCTCAGTCTGCGCATAGCCCATTGCATCCGCCATTCCGCGCAGCTTTTCCGAATCCGCTTCGTTTTGCTGACAGCCGAATGTTACGACACAAACTGCCGGTTTGCGGGAAGTCTTGGCAAAATAGGCATCATTTTTTTGTTTTACCGCTTCTATATACTTATCCATATGATTCCTTATCGAAAATAACCGTATTTAGCTTTATATAGTATATCAAATTTTAAGGGAAGATGCAATATTTTTCCGCGAAGAGTCACAATTACAACGCAAAATAAAGCAGACTTTGTTTGTCGAATCTTCGTTATCTCTGCGCCTTTACCGGCGGCTCTCTGTAAAAGAACAAGGCGAATATAAACGGCATCGTCAGCAGCATAGGATATGCATACCGAAGAAGCGCAATCGACGAAAACATATTCATTATCCATATAATCAGCGCAGGAACGCACAGGCACAGTATTTTATATTTTTTTGAATATATCGCCATTGACAGCAAAATCCAGAGGGCATAAAATCCGCCGGAGGGCGTAAATAAAATTGAAAACGGCAGTCGGTTTAAAACGGTTTTGCCGTCGCCAAAACTTTCATAAAAGGTATACGCCGACTGCCATTTGACTGTCCGCTTGATATAGAAGCGTCCGATAACGTCGGGAGAAACCGGACTGCCGTCCGGTACCGTCGGCGCCTCTTCCGGCGTATCGGGCGCTTTTATCGACGTTTCAATATACGCATGATACGTGCGCGCATCGGGATATTGCAGGCCCGGATACCAAAATCCCAAATTCAGAGAAAAAAACGCATCCGTATATTCAGCCGGACATTTTTTTCCGAGCGACCGCCATAGCCGCCAGAACTCGGCTTTGTGTTCGGCATATGCGCCGGGATACAGATAATTTTTAATGTCATCGGACAATCTTGGCGAATAATTTGTCCAATACGCCTCGGGAATCAGTTTGGTCAGCGTATGAATATCTTCGTCGCTCAGTTCATCATATTGATGATTGACAACTCTAAACACCTGCTGCAGCGGCACCGACAGTTTTTCGGTCTCTGTCCGCGGCAGAATATCGAAAACAGCGTGAAAAGCGAGATTCATGCAGAAAAATACGACGAGCGCCATAGCAAAAAGACGCAGCATTTTTTTGCGCACATCCGCTTTTTTCATATATACAATCAACAAGACGCAAAGTCCCAGCATAACGGCTTCGCCGGTAGCTTTCATCAATGCGGTAAATGCAATCAAACATGCGAGCAAGATCATTTTTCGTTTGGATTGAATAAATGTCTTTGTAAAAAAGAAGAGTTCGGCTACCGAAACCATTACCAACAGAAAAAGAATTGCGTAGGGCGCATCTTTTACGGCATTAACAGAAAACATGGCGTTTACCGGACTCAAAGCATAATACAGCATAAGCAAAATGGCGCCGACATCAAGCCGCAGCCGAAACAGAAAATCCACGGCTCTGGCGAATGCAAAGGAGAATATCAGCATCTGACAAATCGAAAACAACGCCAGTCCCAGCGTATAGGATGAAATGAGATTGCCAAAGACTAAAAACGAGGCCACAATCAGCGTATGCAGCATCGGGTGATCCGCAGAAATCTGTCCCTCGGCGAGCAAGCGTATCTGTGTTGAAACGTCATATGCAAAAATTCCCGGATAATAGGCAAGAAACGCCGGAATACAGCATAGAAAAAACAATGCCCACAAAACAAAAAAACGGGATTTGTGCGCCCCCGCAAATGGGATTTTTAAAGGAAAGCTGCATTTTTGACAGATGGATTCCCGTTTTGCGCATAAAAACGTCATAACCGCAGTAAAAAGCAGCGAAAAGAACAGGGCGAACAAACAATATCCGATTAGATTTGTTGACTCCCGCGCTACGGTATCATATTGATCCAGCGACATACCCATCGGAATGGAGAACCCCAGAACAAATCCAAACGGAATAAAAACTGCCGCCGCACGGCGAAACATATGCGTATAACCGTACATTGCGTTTACCCCCATTTCTTGCTGAATGCTGTCCCATAATGATTCTATTTTATCAAAATTGCCGCAACAATGCAAGGATTTTCCATATGAGAATAAAAACATATTTATATACACAAAGCAAGATAAATTGAAATACTATTGACCGAATTTGCTTTTTAAGGTAAAATAAAACCGATCGTTTTTCGTATCGGCAATAAAATATGCACTTCTCTTGAAAGGATACAAAATGAACAGAGTACGTTCCCGATTTGACTCCCCGGAAGAAGAAAAAAATGCGTCGCCGAAAATTACGAAGGCGATGCTCTCTCGCATTCTTTCTTATCTGCATCCTTACCGATGGTTTTTGGCATTGGTTTTCGTCTTGATTATTCTGTCATCTGTTTTGGGGTTGCTGCCCTCCGTTTTGACCGGAAAAATCATAGACGATGGTATTTTAGGAGAAAATTTAAATCTGATTTACAAGTTATCTGCGGCTTCGCTCATCGTTTTACTTGGGTCTCGCCTAATCGGTCTTTTGCAGTCCTATGTCACCACCTGGATAGGCCAGCGAATTACATACGATATGAAAAATCAGATGTATGCTCATCTGCAAAACATGTCTCAGCGTTTTTTTACCACGCAAAAGCCCGGTGATATTGTCACACGCATGACAAGCGACATCAGCGGTGCGGCCAGCATCATCAGCGGCATTCTTACCTCTTACTTTTCCGATTTTATTATTATCATCACCACCGTGATTACGCTCTACAGCAAAAGCTGGCAGCTCGCTACCATCGGCATGGTTATGATTCCTCTCTTTATCATTCCTACGGATACAGTCGGAAAAAAGCGTTGGAAGCTTGCCTCCGAAGCGCAAAAAAAGCGGGACGGCGCCAATCAGGTAATTAATGAGACTTTGAGCGTCGGCGGTCAGCTTTTAACCAAGCTGTTCACCAAAGAAAAGGCGGAGTATGAAAAATTCCGCGGATTAAACGAAGAAGTAGCCAAACTGACGGTTCGCGAACGAATGGCCGGACGCTGGTTTTGGGTTTTTATGCATGTAACCGCGGGAATCGGGCCGATCATCATTTATCTGATCGGCGGTATTTTAATCATTAAAATCGGCGTTCCCAATCTAACCATCGGCGATATAAGCGTAATTGTGGCGCTGATTCGACGCTTATACAGGCCGGTAGAATCCGTGCTGGGACTTCAGATTGATTTTACCCGCTCGATGGCGCTGTTTGCGCGCATTTTTGAATATTTGGATATGCCTGTTGAAATTAAAAATGAGAGCGGCGCCGTCATACCCGAAAGAATAGCGGGAAAACTCTGCTTTGATGACGTTCATTTTTCTTATACATCGGATACTGAAGTTCTCAAAGGCGTATCGTTTACGGTAGAACCGGGAAAATCCGTGGCGATTGTCGGTCCCTCCGGCGCCGGAAAATCCACAATTATTTCATTAATTCCGCGTTTGTACGACGTATCCGGCGGAAAGATTACAATCGACGGCAGGGATATACGCACGCTTGACTTGCAAACACTGCGCAGTTCTATCGGCGTCGTGACGCAGGACACTTATTTGTTTAACGCCACAATACGGGAAAATCTTCTTTACGCAAAACCGGACGCGACAAAAGAAGACCTTGAGCGTGTGTGCCGCGACGCCAGTATACATGACTTTATCATGACGCTTCCGTTTGGATACGATACGGTGGTCGGAAACCGCGGATTTAAGCTTTCCGGCGGTGAAAAGCAACGAATTTCACTTGCCAGAATGATTTTGAAAGATCCGAAAATTCTGATCTTAGATGAAGCGACCTCTTCTCTGGATTCCATTTCCGAAAAAGCCATCCAAAACGCCATTACACCGCTTTTGGTCGGCCGCACGTCGATTATCATTGCGCACCGATTGTCCACCATTATATCCGCGGATGAAATCCTTGTAATCGAAAACGGCTGCGTATCGGAAAGAGGAACGCATGCGCAGTTGCTTGCGCATAGCGGAACTTATCAAACCCTGTATAATACCCAATTTTGCGAACACATGTCAAAATCCTGAGTATTCTCAACAAAAAAAGAAGCGTTGAAACGCTTCCTCAGTCTGTCGATAAAGATAGGAATTGCAATAAAATTTGTTTACAAGGCGGACATGTGCCGCCTTGTAAACACCTTGCGGGCGTGCGAGTGCCGCCATTGACGGCGCGACGGCGCGAATACGCCCTTCGGAAAGGGGTTCTCCTTGTGACGTCAGGTCTCCTCCCGGCTTGCGCCGTTCTCCTCCTCACGCCTATACGCGCCCCATCGTCGAAAAACCTTGGTTTTTCGACGGTCTGAAGGAAGCGTTGAAACGCTTCCTTTTTCATATTTAAGGTTGTATAATCTGAATGGAAATCGGCTGACCTGTATATTCGTCCCGATCAATCAGCGCCGTATATACCATCATATATGAACCGGTCGGTGTAGACTCAATATCGGTAACCAGCGTTAAGTAAATGACTTCGTCCGTATATTCAGTCTGCAACTGTTGAACAGTGGGTTCTGAAGCAAACGTTGACCAAATCGTTACAGCAACGCAAGTATCAAAATCAATATCGGAAAGTTCGCCTGTATAGGAAGCATCATTCTCTGCGACAGAATAATGCGAATAGTTGGTCGCGCCAAGCAGCGCCGACGCTTTTGTCATAAACTGTGCTGTATCCAGGATTTCTTGCTCCACGGATACAAGCGAATCGTCGGCAGTATAAAGATTTACGGTCGCATTTTCCGGCGCTGCAGCATCCGAAAACGCCCCGGACGTTTCCTGTAGATTCTCTTCCGCGTAATACCTGCCTCCGGCTGTTTTGAATGCAGTCTCAGGCAATCCCTCCGCCTTATTCGCGTCATAAACCGAAGACGATAAATTAAAATAGTAAAACAATCCAAAACATACGGCAAATACCGATAAAGAAGCAGCGGCGTTTAACCATATGCGGCGCTGCCTTTTTCTTTTCGCGCGCACATCGTCCGCTTTATCGTATACATACCTTTTGAAATCCTCAATATTGCGCATCCGAACCGCCCCCTTCTGTTAAAATTTTCTTCAACGCAGCCTTAGCCCGATAAATCAGATTGTCTATTTGTTTTTTATTTTTCCCCAAAACTCTGGCGGCATCTTCATATGAAAGATCTTCAAAAAAAATCAAATATACCGCCGCACGATAATCTTCACTCAGTTTGGAAATCGCCTGATGTAAAATCCGCTTGGATTCGTCCTCGATAAAGCGCTCTTCTATGTGCTGATCGCCGGGAAGCTCCAAAATTTCATCCGTGGGCACAGTCTTTTTGCGCGCTTCCCTGCGGATATAATCAATTGCTTTATGCCGTCCGATTGAATAAAGATATGTTTTGAAATCACATTTTCCAAGAAATCGTTTTTTATGTGTCAAAAGCTCAACAAATGTATCCGCAGCAAGCTCTTCGGCAATAGAATAATTGGCGACCAATTTATTTATAAACAGGATCAGACCGTCATGATAAATATCCATAATCTCATCAAAAGCACGGTCTTCCCCATCCAGAAAACGGCGGTAACACATTGCACCGTGATCCATAGTTTCCTCCACCGCTCTGCTGTCAATTGTTAGTCGAAGAAATATGAAAAAGTCCTCACTTCAAACAGCAAAGCAAACTTTATACGTTTATTATACAGGTATTATACAGGATATTGTTTCAAATTGCCAGAGGAAAAACAAAATATTATGATATAAAATAAAAGACCTTAGGTAAATTTGATTTTACTCAAGGTCTTTATACAGTTGCAGAACTTCAATTTTCACAGGCTGCCTGTTTTTAATGTGCGCGCCGCATTCAGTACAGCAAGTACCATAACGCCCACATCCGCAAATATGGCTATCCACATATTTGCAATTCCGGCCGCGCCGAGAATCAAACAGATAAATTTGACGGCAAGTGCAAATGCAATATTTTCCCGAACGATTTTTAAAGTGCGTGCAGATATTTTGATCGCCAAAGCAATTTTTCGCGGATCGTCGTCCATCAGCACCACATCGGCGGCTTCTATCGCCGCATCCGAACCCAGAACCCCCATTGCGATCCCGATATCCGCCCTTGAAAGAACCGGCGCATCGTTGATTCCGTCTCCGACAAAGGCGAGCTTTTCTTTTGTTCCTTTTTTCAAAAGCAATTTTTCGACAGCCGATACCTTATCGGCGGGAAGCAGTCCGCTGTGCACAATATCAATACCGACTTCTTTTGCTACGCGCTCAGCCGTGTTTTTGGCATCACCGGTCAGCATGATCGTTTGGCGGATCCCACATCTTTTCAAATCCGACACAGCCGTTTTAGAAGATGGTTTTACAATGTCGGATATGGTTATGCGCCCCGCATACAGACCGTCAACCGCTACATAAACCGTTGTGATTTCACTTTGCTCGTCCGACAGGGCGATATTTGCAAAATCCATTAATTTAAGATTTCCGACGTAAACTTTATGTCCGTTCACGGTCGCACAAACGCCGTGCCCCGCAATTTCCTGAATTTCATGTACTCGATTCAGATCAATGCGGTCCCCGAAAGCTTTTTTCAGACTGACGCTGATCGGATGTCCGGAAGCGCTTTCGGCATAAGCGGCATAAAACAAAAGCTCCTGCTTTGAAAACCCGTTTTGAGGATAGACGCCCGCGACTTCAAAAACGCCTTTCGTAAGCGTACCTGTTTTGTCAAATACGATATATTTGGTATCGGCAAGCGCTTCAAGATAATTTGAACCTTTTACCAGAATACCGTTTTTGGAAGCACAGCCGATTCCGCCGAAAAAGCTGAGTGGAATGGAAATAACCAGAGCGCAGGGGCAGCTGATTACAAGAAACGTAAGGGCGCGCGTCACCCAGAGTTGCCAAGCGGGAGCGGCTCCGGCAAGGATCATGCAAACAGGCGGAATCAGCGCCAAAGCCAATGCACTGCAGCATACAGCTGGTGTGTAATACCGTGCAAATTTCGTAATAAAATTCTCCGAGCGCGATTTTTTCATGCTGGAATTTTCGACAAGATCTAAGATTTTGGATACGGTAGATTGCCCAAACTCCTTTGTTGTTCTGACTTTGATCGCGCCGGACATATTGATGCAGCCGCTGATGACCGCGTCTCCCTCTTTTACATCCAAAGGAACGCTCTCTCCGGTCAGTGCGCTTGTGTTCAGCGTGGATGTTCCGTCCGAAATCATCCCGTCAATGGGAATTTTTTCACCCGGATTGACCACGATTTCCGCCCCTACCGGTATATCCTCCGGATTTGTTTTTTCCAGTCTGCCGTCTACAAGCAAATTGGCATAGTCCGGCCGAATGTCCATGAGATCGGCAATGTTTTTCCGGCTTTTTCCTACAGCGACGCTTTGGAACAGTTCTCCGATCTGATAAAACAGCATAACAGCGACACTTTCTTTATAATCGCCAAGCAAAATTGCGCCGATTGTCGCCACCGTCATCAAAAAATTCTCATCAAATATTTGCCTGTTCAGAATACCTCTGAAAGCTTTCATTAAAATATCATAACCGATTATACAATAAGCCAGTAAATACAGCGCGGCCTCAAGATACAGGTGCATATCAATGGATAAATTCAGAATAAAAACCGTAATCAGCAAAGCGGCGGAGGCGATAATTCTGAATAGAACACGCTTTTGTTTCGCTGTCATAACCTCCACTCCTTTTATAGAAAAATTTCGCAGTCCTGTTCTATTTTTTTGCAGCGTTTCCGTGCTTCTTTCATCACAGCATCAATATCTGCCTCTTCTTCAAATTCTACTCGCATCTTTTGGGTCATAAAGCTAAGAACGGCGCTTTTTACGCCTTTTGTAGCGTTTACCGCGTCTTCCATTTTCGCTGCGCAATTTGCACAGTCTACCGCAATCGTATACAGTTTTTGCATGTCAGTTCTCCTTTAAAAAAATATCGTTATTCCTCTACATGTTCCATGCCCATGCTCAGCATGGTTCTTACATGATCGTCGTCCAGCATATAAAATATGATTTTGCCTTCCCGACGGAACTTTACCAATTTAGCGTCTTTTAAAATTTTCAGTTGATGGCTGACCGCCGATTGGCTGATATTCAGCAACTGCGCTATATCTCCGACACAGAGATCGCTTTCAAACAATGCATACAGAATTTTTATTCTTGTAGAATCACCGAATACTTTGAACAGTTCGGCGAGATCGTACAAATATTCATCTGCCGGCTGTTTTTCGAGTACTCTTTTTACAACATCCTCATGTGCTGCCAAAAATTCGCCTGAAATTTCTCCATTTTGCATTTTTTTCTCGTTTTCAGTCATCAATTTCACCCCCTGTTTTATCACATGTTCATATGCAAATATGTTCATGTGTTATTATATTCGTATTTGCGGCTTTTGTCAATCCTTTTTTAAAAATTTTATAAAAAAATATCCGCGCCATTGCCAAAACAATAGCGCGGAGCGTATATTTCACTTACTTTGTTTTTCTTTGGCCGCCGTCAGCGTATTTTGAAGCAGCATCGTAATGGTCATAGGACCGACGCCGCCGGGCACCGGCGTTATATAAGAAGCTTTCTTTTCGACTTGTTCAAAATCCACGTCTCCGCAAAGCTTTCCGTCAGACATACGGTTGATTCCGACATCCATCACGACCGCGCCCTCTTTTACCATATCCTCCGTTATAAATTTCGGCTTGCCGACGGCCGCAATGACAATATCCGCCATGCGAACCAGCGAAGACAGGTTTTGCGTTTTGGAGTGACAGATGGTTACCGTAGCATTTGCCTTCAGCATCAGCATAGACTGCGGCTTGCCGACAATATTGCTTCGTCCGATAATCACACAGTGCTTGCCGGCCGGATCAACCCCGTAAAAGCGAAGCAGTTCCATGACGCCGGCAGGCGTACACGGCAGAAAGCTGTAATTTCCGATCATAATTTTTCCGACATTTTGCGGATGAAACGCATCCACATCTTTTGTCGGATCAATGGCTAAAATAACGGCTTCTTCATTTAGATGTTTGGGAAGCGGCAACTGCACCAAAATTCCGTGAATCTTATCGCTGTGATTCAACCGGTCAATCAGCGAAAGCAGTTCTTCTTCCGAAATATTTTCAGGCAGTTCGTGTACCTCCGAATACATTCCCACCTCAGCGCAGGCTTTATGTTTATTCCGAACATAAACCTGCGATGCGGGATCGGCGCCGACAATGACCACCGCAAGACCGGGAACGATTCCGGTCTGCTTGATGAAAGCTTCTGTGTCCTCTTTTATCCGCGCTCTGACCGCCTTGCTTGTCTCTTTTCCGTCAATTCTGATTGCCATGTGATTTTACCTCTGTTGATTTTTTCTTCCTGAATTTGATTCCAAAAAATATGAGCAACGCACCGCAAACGGCAAAACACAGTCCCCCAAGCAATTGAGATACCCGAATGACATCCGGTATCAACCAAAGACTGTCCGTGCGCAAGCCCTCGATAAACATACGTCCAAATCCATACCATGCAAGATACAGTAAAAAAATTTGCCCGTCATAGCGTTTCTTTTTATAGAGATACCAGAGCAAAAAGAATCCGAGTAAATTCCACAGCGACTCATAAAGAAATGTAGGATGTACAAAAATCGCGTCGCCGAAAGCGTGAATGCCCATTCGCCACGGAAGCTCGGTCTCATAGCCGTATGCCTCCGCGTTCATAAAATTCCCCCATCTGCCGATTGCCTGCCCCAGTATGATGGAAGATGCGCCGATATCCAAAAGTTTCAAAGCTTTCAGCCTTTTAATTTTCGCCATTACAAGAAGCGCAAGCGCGCCGCCGATTACAGCGCCGTAAATAGCCAGGCCGCCATTCCAAATGGCGATCACGTCATAAAATGAATGATAATTGCCGTAAAAAATGACATAGTACAATCTCGCGCCGATCACACTGACAATGACCGCCACCAAGATCACATCCAGCATATCATCCACCGAGATTCCCTCGATCTTTGCGCGGGAAATTCCGTAGATTGCGGACAAAATAATCCCGAAGGTAATGATAACGCCATACCAGGCAATCTCTCGCCCGAAAATGGTGAACGCCACACTGTCAATCGTAAACTCGCCTATACCGAGACCGGGAAAAGACAGTGTTGATGCGCGCAAATACATATCAAACATTGAACATACCACCTTACTCTACGGGAGATACAACCGAAAGCGCAAAATACGGTTCTTTGAAGCAATCCCTCAGCAAATTTTCCACATACGCTTTATCTATTTCTTCTATAATACGCATATTGTCAAAAAGATCAATATCCAAGAAAGAATATCCGATTAATTCGTTGGCAATTTCATCGGTGCTGTCAAACAATCTGACAAAATCCGCATAGACAGACCGCTTTGCCCGCAGAAACGCATCTTCTGAAAGCGCGTGGTTTTGGCATTCAAAAATATATCGCTTCATCTGGTTCAAAAATGCGTCGGGATCATCAGTTTCACCTGTATAAATATTGTAAGCAAATGAAAGCGTCGAATCATATTCAGAAGAAAATTTGGAATTTAAAATTCCCTTTTCATACATTTCATTAAAAAAGTCCGTAGAAGAACTGAATAGGATCTCATTTAAGATCTTCATGCCGAAATCTTTTTTCGCAAACGCCGCGGGCTCCGTCGGAATCGCAATATCTTTAACGCCGATTGCAAACTGCGGTTTGGACACCTGCATTTTAATTTCGGTCCGCTTCACCGCCGCTTCCGCGCGCTCCTTTGCGTAGGAACGGCAAATGGTTTGTTCGGGAGCCGCTTTCAATACCCTGTCCAAAACCTCTAAAACATGCGCACAGTCCACTCTCCCGCAAACACACAGCGCCATGTTGTGTAAATTATAAAATGTATTGTAACACTTGTATAAAAGCTCAGGCGTAATCCGGGAAATCGATTCCACTGTACCCGCAATCTCGGTGCGCACATCATGCGCCGCATACATGGCGCGCATCAGTTCGTAATAAATCCGGCTGTTCGGATTATCCTCATACATCTGTATTTCCTGGGCAATAATGCCCTGTTCTTTTTCAACAGTCGCTTTTGTGAAATACGGATGCGTCACAAAATCCAGAAGAATTTCCAGCGATTCATAAAAATGATCGGTTGCGGAAAACAAATAGGCAGTTTTATCAAACGAGGTATAGGCGTTGGCGCTGGCGCCCGTTTTCGCAAAGCGTTCAAACGTATCCACGCCGTCCTCGTTTTCAAACATTTTATGTTCCAAAAAATGCGCAATGCCGGCCGGAACCGTGGTAAAATCGCCATCCGTTGCCAATTTGAATTTATTTTCCAAAGAACCGTATTTTGTAGCAAATAATGCGTAAGAAGAAGCCATTTCTTTCGGGAAAACATAGACTGTAAGTCCGCTGTCATGCCGGAATGTGAAATATTGTTCGCCGAGTTTTTCGGATATGCGGGTCTTTATTTCCATTTATTGCTCTCCTCCCGAAACATTTGTGCTTTTCAAAAAATAAATCATATCCAACGTAATTTTATTTGCAGCTTCGACAATTTCCGGTTTTGTAATTTTTTGTACAGCCGCAGCCGCTTCTTCGGGCGACTGAGAGAGGCCGGAAATCGTCCGCCCCATATACCAGGTCTCCAGCGACTGCGGATTGTCGGCCATCTCCGCATATGCGTTGCAGAGAGACAGCTTTGCATCATTCAGTTCATCGTCGGTAAACGAACCGCTTTGCAGAAGTTCTAACTGCCGAAGAATTTCGTTTTTTGCAGCCTCAAAATTTTCATTTTCAATGCCCGCGCGAACAAACATCAGTCCCTTAATCGCTTCGGCATGAGAAACGCAATAATAACACAAACTCAGCTTTTCACGCACGTTCATAAACAGTCTTGATGTCGGACTTCCGCCGTACAATTCGCAAAACAGCGCCAGTACAGGATAATTCCCGTCCGACAAAACCGTTCCGGTACGGAATCCGAGCACCAAGTTGCCTTGGTTCCCGATACTTTTTTCAATAACGGTTTTGGGCGCATCGGCGCGTCTGCGCACTTCGGTTCCGATCGAAAAAACGTGTTTCGGCATGTGTCCGCTCAAAAGACGCATCAGCGCGCTTTTTAATTTGTCTGCATCCGTATTGCCGACAAACAAAATTTCAATACGCGCGCCGGCAAGCACATCTAAATAATGCGCGTATAAATCCGCGTTTGTAAATGCTTCTACCGCTTCTTTTGTTCCGAGCGGCGAAGCGCCGTAGCGCTCATTGCCGCACATGAGTTCCCGAAGTCTTGAAAACGCATACTTCCCTTTATTATTGATCTCCGCATCGATTTCAGCCAACAAATTGCGTTTCTCACTGTCAAAATAAGATTGCCTGAAGATGCCGTTTTCCAAAACCGGCGCGTATACAATTTCACCGAGAACCGCAAGCGCTTCTTCCAAAAGACTGTTTTTCTCCATCGTATACGCATCATTCAAAATATCCATCGAAATATTTAAAAACTGCGTTTCACCGAGAGAATAACAGCGGGTAAAAATATCGGCGGAATAGAGATATTCCAGCTTTTTGGAAAGCGCGATCATATCCGGATAGCTCTTTGTTCCCCGTTTTAATATTTTCATAAGAAGCGTATTTTTTGCGGCGGTTTCTTTTGCAAGCGGAACTGCCAGAGAAAATGCCAAATAACTTGATTTAAATTTATCCGTGCGAATTGTTGTAAGCGCGACATTCTGATCGAGCATTTCGCGTTTCATCGTCATTATGAAATACCTCGCATGTCATAGTCTTTTTATTATACACTACACGTCGGTTCTTTGCAAGAAAATATTGTAAAAATGATTCTTGCATTCACGCACGCACTGTGCTATACTATAATAGCCATTTTTAATGAGGTGAAATCATGAATCTTGGAATACAATACGAAATTACAGAGCTTGTCAATGAACAAAATACCGCCTCCAGTTATGGAAGCGGCCTGCTGCCCGTTTATGCCACACCCGCAATGATCGCTTTGATGGAAAAATGCGCCTGCGCGTGTGTTGCGCCGTATCTTGAAGATGGAACGACCACCGTTGGGACACGCATCAATGTGCGGCACATATCCGCCTCTCCGCTCGGAATCAAAATTACCTGTACGGCCACTTTAATAGAAGCGGACGGCAGAAAATTGACTTTTAATGTAGAAGCGAAAGATGAAGCCGGACTGATCGGTGAAGGAACACACGAACGTTTCATTATTGATACGGAGCGCTTCATGACAAAATGCAAAAGCAAATTGATTTCATAAATCGGCAGTATTACTGCCGCTATGCGTCATTAGCTCAGGTGGATAGAGCGCGAGCCTCCTAAGCCCGAGGCCACTGGTTCGAGTCCAGTATGACGCGCCAAAAAACCGCAAAGATGATCTTTGCGGTTTTTTTATTGATAGTACAAAAAACCGGTAGATGAAGTGAGAACCTTCCTCCGCGTCCGTTCCCGTATACCGGGCATATCCGGACAAGGGATTTCCCACATAAAAGAATACAGGCAGACCGAAGTCTGCCTGTATCTGGAACTTGGAAATATTACCATATCACCATTGATTATTTCTAATATTTGAAACTTTAAATTCGTTTATATTTTTCCTCTAAAAATTCATCATAAATCTGCCATTGCTCTTCTGTCGGATTTACCATTTTAGGAATTGAAGGATCAATTAATGTATCCGCATTTTTGCCAATTATCTCATATGCAATAGGCGTTTCTAAAAAATTAAACAAACACAAGGTAGACATTAATGCGGTATATTCTGCCGATACATTTTTTTTACATAACAACTCCTCAAAGCGTTCTGCCTCAGTCTCATACCGTCCAATCTTTTTAACCGAAGATGCCCCCCACGTTAATGTATCCATAACTGTACATTTGTATACCCACCGCTCAACAGCATATCGATTTGTTCGGATTAATCCAGGTATTCGTTCAAATGAAGGCAAAAATCCAACAGAAAACAAATCCTCTACGGTCGGACATATATCAGACAGATAATTATATACCGCATATATACTTTCCTCTTTATACACATCCTTTACATAGGAACTGTAAAGTTCATGCGTTTTACCCACACATAACAATGCAAAAAACTTGTTTCTAAGATCAATTTCAAAATTTATCTTATTTTGTATTGCATAATCATGAACATAGCAAATTCTACCGTTCTGAATGTATATTCCTGAGATATAATATGATTCTGTCTGCCAACACATATGTTCCGACGTCTGGATAACTACGATATCCCCAACTTTATGTCTCGGCTTTGGCACTATGGCTTTTGGCTTTTTCAAATTCGGCTGCGGCAACAACAACTGAGCTTTCAGCTTTTCTAATGTTTTAATTCTTTTTTTAATATCCGTTTTTGAAGCATCCGTTTTCCATTGAGCTATCCCCGCGTGCATGTTCAGCAATGATAATGCTTTTTCTTTAATCTCATCGCCAAGCATCCCATGCTTCCACTCCCAATCAGAAAGCCCATACCAAAACGAAGCATAATCATTATCGTTTTCATCTGGATTTAACAATAAATCTTTAAACTCTTCAAATATAATTCGATTTCCCTCATCAAGACTTACAAACGGAAAAATTTCCTGACACAAGTCCCGCACATCCAAAGATGTATCATTAGAATAGATACCGGTTCCCCAAGTCCCCATTATTTTGTCCCTTTCTTCTATTTTTCCATTAAACAAAGCAAATCGCTTTCTTTTGTGCAAGATACCAATGAAATTAGATCATCCAAATTAGATTTAATATTTTTAACATTTTCTTTTGCAATACCTCTTATCTTATTAGATGCCAAATCGTTCCGATTAGCCCCCATTGTAAATACCTTTGTGACAATACATGCGGACAGCACTGCCTGTTCAACAATTTTTGAAGAAGCTAAATCTTTACAAGGTACTACCGGATAACCATACAATTCTCCTTTTTCCCGTTTATGTGTTCGTATACGTGCCGGGTAATTTTTTGTTCTTCCCACATAAAATATAGTCTTTGGTTTATCTTTTTTACGAGTTAAAACATAAACCAAGTATCCTGACTCAGATTTTCTCTCTCCAGTTACCGCATCATTTACTTTTTCCATAATTTTTTCAGCAATAGTATAAATCAGCAGTATTGTAAGCACAATTGCTACAAGAATCAAAATAACATATAAAGCATTCCAAAGCATCGGAAATATTGACTTTAATGAAACTGTAATTGCAGACGTAGCAGCAATGAATTTATTTGCGCATGCGACTATAAAGCTTTGAACAACAAAATCATTGTGTCCGATAAAATCAATACGATTCACCGGATCATTTTCGCAATAAGCAAAGAGGTTGTAGCTGCCGGCAGTACCACTCACGCCAAGGAAAGCCGGATCGTCCGCATTGATAAAGCGGCCGGTGTTGGGATCATAGTATCTCGACTGGAGATAGT
>OLGD01002938.1_pt1 | contig 17656 bp, 14 predicted proteins | sample 1605311 | NCBI WGS metagenome assembly OLGD01 (sample SAMEA3888917, study PRJEB22519) | human gut metagenome | biome: human gut; feature: human-associated habitat; material: faeces | place: Denmark | collected 2010 | reverse complement strand
AATCTCGGCGCACTTCATCCACGGACGCTGCTCAAAGGGCACGGTATCCGAGGGGATCTCGATATAGGTTTCCAGCGCGTCGTCAAATTTGCCGGAGCGGTTGCCGTTCCAGAAATAGGTGACGTGGCCGTATTTCTGCGTTTCCGAAATGGCAAGAATCGAAATGCCGGTATCGGTGAGGTATTCGCCCATGGTGTTGGTGATCTCCGGCGGATTGACCAGATAGCGCTTCGGAATGTGTAAATCACCGTCGTATTCCAGCATACCGGCGTAAACAATTTTCGGATAGCGCACGCGGTCGAACTGCGTGAACTCTGCTTCATCAAACGCGCGGGAAATCTCAATCGCGCGGTCGCCGCGGAAGTTAAAGAAAATCACGCTGTCGCCGTCCTCTATTGTGCCGACCGGTTTTCCGCCGTCGGCAATCACAAAGGGCGGGAGGTCCTGGTCGATTACGCCGAGTTCCGCGCGGTAAGCATTGACGGCATCGGCCGCGCTTTTGAACTGCCGGCCCTCTCCGAGCACATGCGTCCGCCAGCCGGCCTCGACCATTGACCAGTTGGCCTCATAGCGATCCATCGTAATCTGCATGCGTCCGCCGCCCGAGGCGATACAAATATCAACCGAATTGTCCCGCAGACGGTCAAGGTAGGCTTCAAACGGGAGAATATAATCCAGCGCGCTGGTTTCGCCGACATCGCGCCCGTCAATGAGAATATGCACACGGACGCGCGTCACGCCCTCTTTTTTCGCTTCTTCGATCATCGCGCGCAGGTGGTCGATGTGCGAATGGACGTTTCCGTCCGAAAACAGGCCGAGAAAGTGCAGGGTGGAAGCGTTGCTTTTCACATTTTCGATCAGATCTTTCCAGGTGTTTCCCGCAAAAAGCTTTCCGCTTTCGATCGACTGCGATACCAGTTTTGCGCCCTGCGCAAACACCTGCCCCGCGCCGAGCGCGTTGTGTCCGACCTCGGAATTGCCCATGTCGTCGTCGCTCGGCAGACCGACCGCAGTTCCGTGCGCGCGGAGCTTGACCATGGGATAGGTTTTCATCAGGCGGTTCAGCGTCGGTGTGTTGGCCGCCGCCACCGCGTTGGCCTCGCCAGCCGGCGCCAGTCCCACACCGTCCATGACGATGGTTAAAACCGGGCCTTTTACACCCGGGAAAGCTGCTTTTTTCAGTGTCTTGTTCATATAGATTCTCCTTGCCGATATACTACTAATAGTATATCCGAAAAAATGGGATTTTCAAGAGTCCCAAGGAAAAAATTGTTAAATTCTTTTCATTTGTACCCAAAAGACTGCTCGCCGATCGAAAACAGCACATCGGTTTTGCTCAGCGTGAGCAGGCCGTAGGTGAATTTTCCGTCGTACGGCGCGCCGATACTGCCGGGATTGAACAGATGGATACCGCTCGCCGCGTCATAATGCGCCGCGGGGAGATGCGTATGTCCGTACAACGCGATGTCCGCGCTGCGCGCGGCTGCGGCCGCGCGCAGTTTTTCTTCACCATGTTTGACAAAATATCGGTGCCCGTGCGTGAGAAAAATCCGATGTTCCTCAAGCTCGATCAGCGCTTCCTCCGGAAAAGCGCCGTCCGACGAGAGATCGCAGTTTCCGCGCACGAGATGCCATTGCCGCGGATATTCTTTTTGCAGCAGCGCGATTTTGGCTATTCCGTCTCCGAGAAAAAATACCGTGTCGTATTCCGGATGGCTTTTCAGCGCGCTTTCCGCACAGGAGATGGTTCCGTGAAGATCGGATAAAACCAGAATTTTTTTCAAAACCGTTTCCCCGCCTTTCCGCTTTGCATATACTGTACCAGAGTCATTCTATCACATAAAGGAGAGAAATTCCATGAAAATCGATAAAAATATGATGGCGAAGCTTGCCGCAATGGACGATGCGTCTCTTACGGCTTCGATTCGGATGATCGCAGCAGCCTCCGGCGTCGATATTGGTTCCGTCACATTTGATTCGGAGCAGCTTGCTTCGCTGCGTCAGGCCATGATGGGCGCCACGGACGACGATATCGCGCGCGCCAAGGGTATCCTTGAGGGATATCGCAAGGAGTGAGTTATGCAGGAAGCAACGGATAAGAACATAGAAAATATTCTTTCGGGAGGGGGTTTTTCCTCTCTGCTTCAGAATCCGGAAATCGCCTCAAAACTGCCGCGGATCATGGAAGCGTTGGCTCCGGTGATGGCGGAAATGAAAGCGGAAAAATCGGGCGCCGCTGAGAACGTACACGCAAAAGCGGCGGACGATACAGCGGCGGACAGTATGGAGTCGGCGGCAAAACAGACGCCGGCGGATGCCGCGTCGCTTGCGGCGGGACTGCTTTCTTCAGGCGTCGGCGGAAAACATCCGCATCCGGGACTGTCTAAGCGATGCGCGCTCTTAAATGCGCTAAAGCCTTATTTATCAGATGGGCGCAAAGAGACACTTGACTATATTATCAAGGTATCCACCCTGATCGACTTGCTTTCGGAGGTGATTTGATGTATATCAGCGTTCCGAAAAATTACAGCGGGAACGCATTTCGCCCCGGACTTGCGGGGCCTATGCCGATGCCGGTCATGCCGGCATCATGGCCTGCGTCCGGGGAAAGAAGATCGCAGATGCAGCAAACTGAAACGCCGGTGCGCATTCCGCAAGCGCTGCCCGTACAGCCCGAACCGCCGCAAGAGCCGGAAGACTCCGTTTTGGAAACGGAAAACGCGGAGGCGAATGAAACCGTGCCTGCGGCGCATATCTCTCTTGACAGAGATGATTCGGAGTGCCGAAGAGAAAAATGCGATGACTGCGGAGCAAAAAACGCAAAAAATCCGCTGAGCAGCCTCTTGGAAATGCTGCACGGGCGTGGAAATGCGGGCTTTGACCTGGAAGATTTTTTGCTGATCGGTCTGATTGTGCTTCTGATGGGCAAAGAGGGCAATGAAGATATTGTGCTGATTCTTGCCATGCTGCTTTTGATTTGACGCTTTGCCGAAATGCGTTTGCCTGACGGCGGAAAGACAGAAAACCGAGAGCGCCGGAATTTTATTCCGGCGCTCTCGCTGTTGGTAAAGTGAAAACTGCAAATCAAATTTGTTTACAAGGCGGACATGCACCGCCTTTATCCGGCGGAAAACTTTGGTTTTCCGCCTCTTTTGCTGTTCTATCTACCAGATAAATCGGGATTTTTGATAGGTTTCGGGATCGGAAACAAAAGCTTCGATATTGCTCAGTCCGGAGGGAAGCGGCTGTTTTGTGACCGTCGGCCCGCTGATGGAAATCAGGTCGGGTCCGCCGTTCGGATTGCGTACAAATTTGATGCGATCCATTCCGGTGCAGAGCGGTCTTGTGACCGTCGGAGAGAAGTTGCGCAGATACAGGATGAAATGCTCGCTGCCGTCGGGTGATGTAAACACGGTGGACGCGCCGACGCCGAACGCCTGGTCGTTTGAGGTCAGGACCGGGTTTTTATCGTATTTTGTGTAGGGGCCGAGCGGACTTTCTGCGGTTGCATAGCCTGTGCCGTAGGTTGAGTTATAGTTTCCGCCGGAATACATCAGATAATAGAGATTGCCGTGGCGGATGATATAACCGCACTCCACAACCGAGGCTTTGGCATTTTCCCACGGCTCGGTCGGCTCAAGAAGAAGCGTTTCTGTGGAAAGGTCGATTTCCGCTTTTCCGTCGCTTAGGGAAATCTTTGCACCGTACAGGCGGTTTCCGCCCGTTGTGCGGGTATATACCAGATAAACAGAGCCGTCGCTGTCAACGAAAGGCTGTCCGCCGATGAAGTCTTTATCGTTTGTGAGCGGCGTTTTATCGTCATTTTTAAACGGGCCGGTCAGAGACGGCGAGGCGGCGCAGGCGGTCACCGAGGTTCCGAGCGCGTTCGATTCCGCCATATAGAACATATAATACATACCGTTATAGTAAACGATATTGGCCGCTTTGAATATGCCGTCGCCGAACGCATCGCCGGCATGCAGCGCAAAGCCCTCATCCCGGAACGTGCGGAAATTCGTCGTAGAATAGCATTTCACGCCGCTGTTTGCGGTGTTTCCCTGCGTGCCGTAAAGGTAGTATCGGCCGTCCGCAAAGAAAATTTCCGGGTCGGTGAAGTTTTCGAGCAGCGTGTTTGTGTAGCCGCTTTCGGAAAGGCTTTCCGCGGCTGTGACGGCCGGCAGGGAAACGCGCGCGTTTTCCGTATACGCCCCGACGCCGTTTCCGTCGCTCTGAAGCGCGAGGTTGAAGATCGGATAGGGTGAGTTGTCGAAGATGTTGTTTTCAAAATAGAGATCGGCCCAGTTATTGCGATAAACTACGCGCAGCCGTGCCGGTGTGTCGAATATTTCGACTGTACGTCTGGCGGTGACGCGGTAACTGCCGTTTTTCACGGTGTACAGCGTTGCAGAAGAGGCGTCGGCGTCAATTTCAAAGTAGTAGCCGTCAAGCGCGCTCGGTCCCCCGGACAGATCGCAGCCGAAGTACAGGCCAATCTTGGCGTGCTCTTTGGGAATGCCCGCGGCGGAGAGGGTATAAGCGGATTCGGCGGTCGAACCGAACGCAAATCCTTGTTCGATGGCGCCGCCGTTTGCAATAGCGCCCCCGTACAGATCAAGGGAACTTGAAATCAGGTTTTCGGGCGCTTGGGGAAACAGACGGCGCTGATCGTTTAGAATCCCCCAAAGAATCATCATGGCATCCTCGGAAGTGATGCGCCCGTCGAAGTTGGAGTCGGCGATGGCTTCGTATTTTCCCGAGACCATCATTCGGAAGGCCGTCAGAACATCATTGATCGACAGGTATCCGTCCTCGTTCAAGTCGCCGTAGTTTATATTTTCGGCGCCGAACACGACTTTTTCGGCGCTGCCCGACGGCGTCATATCCCGGCTCTCAAAAGCGTTTTCGGATTCCGGGAGTTTGGCTGCCCTGGCCGCGTCAAAAAGCTGTTCTTCTTGCGCGACCATGGCCTGATAGGCGGCTTCGTCTATCGTTTGGCGTGTAAAACCTGAGATATTGGCTGTTTTGCCCTCCAGCACATTTAACGTTTTTTCGCCGGTCATCGTCCCGGTGCCGGCGCTGACCGAAGCGGACAGATCGGTGAAAGCGTTGACGGTAAAATTGCCGTTCAGCGCGCCGCCTCGGCTGATGCGGATTCCGGAACTGAAACTGCCGCCGTATAAAGAGACGGTGATGTTTCCGTCGGTATTGACTGCGCTTGCGCCGTTTACGCTGGCTTTGAACTGTCCGCCGTATACGCGCAGATAGGCGTTTCCGATACAGGGAGAATCGCCGCCGAGGTCAAACGTACTGCCGAAGCTGCCGCCCCGGATGGTGATAAAGACATCGCCCGCCTGCGCTACGGAGGAAGTGCCGCGCGCGCCGCCGCGAATACGGTACCAGTCTCCGCTGCAAATTTCAAGATAGGCGCCGTCGGAGGACGCCGCGCCGGTGGAACCCGCGGTGATACCCGGCAAGAGCACGCCCTCACCCACAGCCGCGGTGGTGATCCCCTCGCCCATGCGCGTGTAATTGCCGTGACAGAGGATGACGAGATTTTTCACGGTCGCCGTGAGATTGATATTTTCAAATTCAACCGGACCGCGCAGGGAAAGATTGCCGCCGAGGGATAAGACGGCGCTTCCGTTTTCAGCTGTGCGGTAATCTTTATCGGCTACGCTTGTGATGGTGAGAAGACCGTCTGTGGCCGGCAGTTCGGTTGCCGTTTGCGTCAGTGCGCCGCAGAGGACGATCCGGCCGCCGGAGGGCAGGGCGCGCGCAGCGGCATACAGGGTTTTAAACGGCGCGTCGGCGCTGGTACCCGCCGCGCTGTCGTTTCCCCAGCCGGCTACATATACCGTGGGCTGCGCCGGATCGGCTGCCAGAGTCGGGAGCGCGGTCAGCGCCGCGCAGGCGAGTGTGAGCAACAACAGAAGTTTGAATTTTCGTTTCATACAGAACCTCCACAAAAAGTCGGGGCATATCGTATCGTGTTTTTATGTTGTTTTGACGGTGAGCTTTGCAGATAAACGGCGGTTCTGTGCCGAAAGAAACAACCGGCTGACCGCGGACCCGTACCCCTTATTGAAAATATACCATTTCGCACAGTTGTTTTCAAGGCGGCTGAGAGAAGTTTCACAAATTCTGTTGAAACATCCGAATTTTTTATAAAGGGAATTTTTCCGGTTTGAAAGGTCAAAACCGATATTTGTTGAATTTTGAAAAAATACGGTTTTGGGGATGACGAGGCCGGAGCGGTATGGTATACTGAAACTACCCGATGTCGGTTTTATGCAGCTTTTGAGCCGGGCAAGATCAAAGCGTGCGTGCGCTGTGCGCAGCGAACGCGGGGAGGTTTTGGATGATTCTCAATATAAGCGGACGCACGGATGTCGCGCAGTATTATTCCGATTGGCTGCTGAAACGCTTTTCGGAGGGATATGTACTTTCCCGGAATCCGCTGTTTCCGAGCAAAGTCACCCGGTACGAACTGTCGCCCGACACGGTGGACTGCGTTGTCTTCTTTTCCAAAAATTACGCGCCGCTTCTGCCGCGTATCCGGGAGATTACCGAGCGTTTTCCTACTTATTTCTATTACACGATTACGGCGTACGGAAAGGACCTTGAGCCGGGCGTTCCGTCTGTTTCGGAGAGCATTGAAACGCTTGCTCGGCTTTCCGAAGCCGTAGGGCGCGAACGGGTCGCGTGGCGGTATGATCCGATTTTGCTGACCGAAACGTATACCGTGCAAACCCATATGCAGGCGTTTGAAGACATGGCGGCGTGGCTTTGTTCCCATATCGACCGCTGCATCTTTAATTTTGTGGAAATGTATAAGAAAGTCCGGGCGAATATGCCGGACCTGATCCCGCTTACCGATGCGGACAAGGATATGCTTGCAAAACATTTCGGCCTTGTGGCCGAGAAGCTTGGCATGCCGGTTCAAACCTGCGGGCTGTGCGGGGATTTTACCCGATTCGGCGTTCAGAGTTCGGGGTGCATGACGCTGGATATTCTGGGAGAGGCCAATCACCTGCGTTTTCGCAAGCTGAAGCATAAGGGCAAACGTCCGGGCTGCGGCTGCGCCGAAAACCGGGATGTCGGCGCGTATGACACCTGCATGAACGGCTGCAAATATTGCTATGCGAACATCAATCCGAAAAAGGCATTTGAAAATTATCGGCTGCACGACCCGGATTCGCCGCTGCTTTTGGGGAACATTTTGCCGGAAGACACCGTGCAGGCCGGAAATCAGAAAAGTTTTCTTTTGGAAAAGCGAAGCCGGCAAAGTAAAAATAATGTTGGGGACTCTTGATTTAAAGGCGGAAAATTGATATACTGTGTATATCGGCCGCACGGACTTTTTCCCGAAGCTCCGGGAAAAGCGCGGCGGCCGGAATGCGCGCCGCTTTTCGCGGCTGCGTTTTTGCAGAGGCGTTCGGCGTGTATGGCTTCCCGGGCGCAAAGCGATTTGAAAAGCGAGAGATACAGACATAAATTTTATTTCTGAATAAGGCTAAGGGTGCAAAAAAGTGAGCGAGAAACAACAGCATATCCGGAATTTTTCGATTATTGCGCATATAGATCACGGCAAGTCCACGCTGGCGGACCGGATTCTCGAATATACCCGCGCGGTCACTTCCCGCGAAATGGAAGAGCAGCTGCTCGACAACATGGAACTGGAACGGGAGCGCGGCATTACGATCAAAGCGCGCGCGGTTAAGCTCGATTATACCGCGCCGGACGGAGAGGCGTATATTTTGAATCTGATCGATACGCCCGGTCACGTTGACTTCAATTACGAGGTGTCGCGCAGTCTCAAAGCCTGCGAGGGCGCGCTGCTTGTGGTTGACGCGACGCAGGGCATTGAGGCGCAGACGCTGGCAAACGCCTATCTTGCCGCGGATGTGGGACTTGAAATCGTTCCAGTGATTAACAAAATCGACCTGCCGAGCGCGGATGTGGAAAAGGTGCGCGCCGAGATCGAGGATGTCGTCGGCATCGTGGCGGAGGGCTGTCCCGCGGTATCGGCCAAAACCGGACTGAACATCGGGGATGTGCTGGATAAGATCGTCAGCGATATTCCGGCGCCCGGCGGCGACGAAAACGCGCCGCTCAAATGCCTGATTTTCGATTCCTATTATGACAGCTATCTCGGCGTGGTCGTCTATGTCCGCGTCGTGGACGGACGGGTTCGCGCGGGCGACCGCATCCGGCTGATGAGCAACGGCGCCGAGTTTGACGTGGTCGAGGTCGGCACGATGGAGCCGCTCGGTCTGAAAAAATGCGGCGAGCTTTCGGCCGGCGAAGTCGGATATATTACCGCGAGCATCAAGTACGTGGGCGATACCCGCGTCGGCGATACCATTACGCTGGCAGAGGGCGGCGCGTCCGAGCCGCTGCCCGGATTCAAACGGGCGCAGCCGATGGTGTACGCCGGCATTTATCCGGCGGACGGCGCGCGCTACGGCGATTTGCGCGACGCGCTTGAAAAATTGCAGCTCAACGATGCGGCGCTTGTTTTTGAGCCGGAAACTTCCGTGGCGCTCGGTTTCGGTTTCCGCTGCGGGTTCCTCGGCCTTTTGCATATGGAGATCATCGAGGAGCGGCTGGAGCGCGAGTTCAATCTGGATCTGATTACGACGGCCCCCGGCGTTGTCTATAAAATCCGGCTGACGAGCGGCGAGACGGTCATGATCGACAATCCGACCAACTATCCGGCGCCCGATGTGATCGCCGAGGCGTCCGAACCGGTCGTGCGGGCGAGCATCATCACGCCGACCGAATATGTCGGCGGCATTATGGAGCTTTGCCAGGACAAGCGCGGCGTGTTTATCGATATGAAATATATCGAGACGACCCGCGCGGAACTGCATTATGTTCTGCCGCTCAATGAGATTATCTATGACTTCTTCGACGCGCTGAAAAGCCGCAGCAAGGGATATGCTTCGCTGGACTATGAGTTCGCGGAATATCAGCCTTCAAAGCTTGTCCGGCTTGATTTCCTTTTGAACGGCGACCAGGTGGACGCGCTTTCGTTTATCGTGCATGAGGAAAAAGCGTATCCGCGCGCCAGAAAAATTGCGGAAAAGCTGAAAGACAATATCCCGCGTCAGCTTTTTGAAGTGCCGATTCAGGCGGCCATAGGCAATCGCATTATCGCGCGGGAGACGGTCAAGGCTATGCGCAAGGATGTGCTTGCCAAATGCTACGGCGGCGACATCACGCGCAAGAAAAAACTGCTTGAAAAGCAGAAAGAGGGAAAAAAGAAAATGCGCCGCTTGGGTTCGGTCGAGGTGTCGCCCGAAGCTTTCATGGCGGTGCTCAAGCTGGATGACGACGATTGACCGGCGTAACCGGTACGGAGGAAGCATGGAAAAGCAGCGTCTGGGCATTTATATTCATATACCGTTTTGCAAAAGCAAGTGCGCGTACTGCGATTTTTGCTCGCATCCGCCGAGGCAGCGGGAAGAGGTCGCGCGTTATCTGAACGCGCTGATGCTCAATATGCAGGACTTTGAGGCGGCGGCGCATGAATTTTCGGTAGATACGGTATATATCGGCGGCGGCACGCCGACGCTTTTGGAGAAAAAGCAGCTTCGGGCTTTGATGGCGTGCGTATTCGAGTGCTTTTTTGTGGATAAAAACGCGGAGATTACGATCGAGGCCAATCCGGGCACGGTGGACAAGGGCGATCTGCGCGCGATGCGGCGCGCCGGTATCAACCGCGTTTCGTTCGGACTTCAAAGCGCGTCGGACAAAGAACTGCGCGCGCTCGGCCGCATTCATACCCGCGCGGATTTTGAAGAGAGCTTTCATGCGGCGCGCGCGGCGGGATTTAAAAATATCAATGTCGATCTGATGTACGGGATTCCCCATCAGACCAAGGAGAGCTTTGCCGAGACGCTGCGCTTTGTGTGCGCGCTGTCCCCCGAACATATATCGGCGTACGGGTTGAAAATCGAGGAGGGCACCCGATTTTGGCAGGAGCGGCAGCGTCTGCCGCTGCCCGATGAGGAGACTGAGTATGCGATGTACCGCATGGCGGATTCGGTGCTTCGCAAAGAGGGGTATGCGCATTATGAAATCAGCAATTTCGCCCGCCATGGCTTTGCGTCAAGGCACAATATGCGCTATTGGACGGGGCTGCCTTATCTCGGATTCGGCGTTTCCGCGCATTCGTATTTCAAAAATCAGCGGTATGCCTATGTTTCGGATATGGAAGCGTATATGCAGGAAATGGAGACGCCGCGCAGTATGACCGCTATTCTTTCCGAGTGCAGCGATATCGATGTGTTCACGCAGGAAAATGAATACGTCATGCTGCATATGCGGCTGTTTTCCGGCGTGGATTTTGCCGAGTACCGCACGGCGTTCGGCCGTGATTTCATGGCGAAGTACGGAAAAAAACTTGAACGGTTTCGGGACGGCGGCTTTCTGATACTGGACGGAAAGCACTGTGCGTTCACGCCCAAAGGCATGTACGTCAGCAATTATATTTTATCGGAAATTTTGGATTTTTGAGGTTTGTTTTTGAATAGCGATTGATTTGGCGGTGTGTGTCGAGTGTAGAGCGCGTTAAACTTTTCTTTTGTCGAATGGTTTTTTTCGCAACCGCTTGACATGCCGTGCGCGGCCTGATACAATAAAAGCAGAAATACCGAAAGGACGGTTTTTGAAGCATGGATGAGATCTATGACGGTGATATTTATACCCTTACGGACGAGACAGGTAAGGAAAGCGAGTTTGAACTGATCGGTTCCTGCGAATTTGAGGGCAAAACCTATCTTGCGCTTGTTCCGGTTGAGGAGGGCTCTGATGAATATGTGATTTTGCGTCTCGAACTCGATGAAGCGGGCGAGGAGACGCTGGTGACGATCGACGATGACGACGAGTTTGACCGTGTGGCGGATTATTTTGAGGATGAACTGTTTGATACGGTTGACTATGACGAAAACAGCGAGACCGAAGAACCGGGCACCGTCGTGTAAAATTTTTACGTGCATAGACGGGCGTGCGCTGCATATACTGTCGATGTAGGAAATTTTCCTGCCCTGTGCGTGATACACGACCATTTCGGAACCTACAATGAATAAAAGGGATCCTAAATTTCTCTGTCGGAATTGCAGGCCTCCCGCGCGCGGCAATCGACCGCGGCGGACGTTGGAAGCGCGAAGCGGAGTTGCGGATACCGCCTTGCTTGAGCAGGGTTTTCTTTTGGAGTGTACACGGCACGGTGGGGTTAATTTTTGAACAAAAGGCTGAAGTCGCTTGTGAATACGGGCGGTTTCAGTCTTTTGATTTTTTCGGTTTTCGCGCGGATTCTTTGATTTTCCGCCTCGCGGCGAAAGCGAAAAAAGACTTGCTTTGTATGCCGCTCTATGCTATAATCGGAAAAAACAAATTTTTTTGACTGTCGAAAATCTTCGGTTTTCGGATGTCGGGACGTTTATCGGCGCGCTCCTGAAGGCGCGTCTTTGTATGCCTGCGTCTCTTTGGGGCGCGCGTCCGCTTTGAAAACATAAGTCTGTTTTTGGTATTTTTTACATCCGGGGAAATTGCGGTGAACAAGCATTTTATAAAATACATATCGGCGCTTTTGATGTTCGGCGCCAACGGAATCGTGGCAAGCCATATCCGTCTGACAAGCTATGAGATCGTTTTTTGGAGAACCATGATCGGCAGCGCGCTGCTGATTGCTTTCTTTTTTGCTGGAAAGCGGAAAATCACGTTTACAAAATATAAAAAAGATTCGGTATTTATCGCGCTGTCGGGTGTGGCAATGGGCGCAAGCTGGATGCTTTTGTATGAGGCGTACGCGAAAATAGGGGTCGGTCTTGCCACCGTCCTGTATTATTGCGGTCCGGTTATCGTCATGGTGCTCTCTCCGCTGTTGTTTTGTGAAAAATTGACGCCGGTAAAAATAATCGGTTTTTTTGTTGTGCTGACCGGTATTTTTCTTATAAACGGAAACGCGGCCGGCGGAAGCGTCAACGGACTAGGACTTTTGTGCGGGCTTTTGTCCGCGGTGACATACGCCTTTATGGTCATCCTGAACAAAAAGTCCGAAAATGTGCGGGGACTTGAAAATTCAATGATACAGCTTTTTGTAAGCTTTCTTACCGTATCGGTATTTGTAGGCTTTAAAACCGGATGGCATATGGAAGTGAATCCCTCCGATTGGATTTGGATTCTGATGCTCGGCCTTTTGAATACAGGTGTGGGCTGCTATTTATATTTTTCATCCATCGGATATTTGCCGGTTCAGTCGGTGGCGATTTTCGGCTATCTGGAGCCGCTTTCCGCCGTTCTTCTTTCCGCACTCCTATTGCGGGAAGTTATGCTGCCGCTTCAGATTTTCGGCGCGCTGCTGATTCTCGGCGGCGCACTGCTTGGCGAGTGTTTTCATAAAAGAGTCAAAGCGTAGCGCATGAAATGTGTTTCGTTAAAAAAGCGCGGATAAACAGGAGATCCTATTTATCCGCGCTTTTTACACTATTATTATACTTTTCCCGCGCGCGGAACGGCCGGATTCTCAGAACGGCGCTTTACGCAGCGGCAGGGGATCGCAGGTCATGGCTATGCGGTCGCACATCAATTCCAGCATGTGCAGTCTCACATCGCCTGCAGACGGATCATGATAGAGGTTGTGGGTTTCATTCGGGTCTTTTTCGAGATCATACAGTTCACCCGCGCAGGGGATGCTGTTGAGGCTTTCCGGAACATAATGAATCTTGGTCAGTTTATATTTGCCTTCCCGAATCATACTGCAAAATTCATACGGCACGGCGCCGCTCTCATATTTGTAAAATTCGGAGTACACATTGTCCCGAAAAACGTCGGGCGAGCTTTCGCCGCTCAGCAGGCTGAAAAGCGAGCGCCCCTGCATACCCTTGCACGCGGGCAGACCGCTGGCCTCAAGCAGCGTGGGCGCAAGGTCGGTCAGTTCGACCAGCGCGGGGCTGACAACGCCGCTGCGGAATTTTTTCGGCCAGGAAACGATCAGCGGGACATGCACGTTGTTTTCGTAAAAATACGGGCCTTTCAGATACATGCCGTGGTCGCCGAGGTTTTCGCCGTGATCGGAATGGAAGAGGACGATGGTATTTTCAAGCTGGCCGGACTTTTCGAGATAATCGAGCATGCGTCCGACCTGTACGTCGATAAAATCGCACATTGCCCAATAGGCCGCCCGGATCATCCGGTGGTCGTACGCGCGCATTGTATCGTATTCGTACGTGCCTTTTTTGCCGTAAGCACCCTCGTGATCGCGGCGCTGGAAAGGCGATTTGTCATCCAGTTCGCCCGGAACATAGTTCGGCAGCGGAATTTCATCCAGAATGGAGAGATAGCGCTCAAGATATTCCGGGGGCGGATCAAAAGCGTGATGCGGGTCAAAGCAGTTGAAAGAGAACAGCCAGGGCTGGCCGTATTTGTTTGCATTATCCATAAAGTCAATGGCGCGGTCGGCACACCACTTGGTCTGGTGATATTCCGCAGGCATGCCCACGCGGACATATTTGCAGTCCTCGCGCGGCGGATGGGCATATTCTACGCCCTGTGCTTTGAGCCACATTGCATAGGCATGGAGCGGCCAGTCGTGCTGCGGTCCGTGACCGTGACTCCATTCAAAATAATCGTAGCCGTCGTTGATCCGGCGCTCGGTAACTTTGCATACCGAATAATGGCAGGCGGAAATATGTAGTTTGCCGGAAAGCCCGCACACGTATCCCGCGTCGTGCAGAAGGCGTGTCACAAGCGTTTCATCTTCGGGAATGTCCACACCGTTTTGACACGCGCGGCAGACATGGGGATACCGGCCGGTCAAAAAGGAAGCGCGGCTCGGCGTGCAGACCGGATTTTGCGCATAGGCGTTTTCAAAACGCACACCGGATGCCGCCAGGCGGTCGATGTTCGGCGTGCGTACGAACGTGTTTCCGTAGCATCCGAGCGTGTCGAATCTCTGCTGGTCGGTACAAAGCCATAATATATTCGGCCTTTCGTCCTGCTTCATATTGATTCCTCCCAAAATAATAAAGATATTGTGCGAAACCGTGTTTGCCAAAAAGCGAAGCGCAGGCGGCGCAGGATTGGTTTTTTCGATAAAGGTCAAGCCGGCAGACGCTAAGCCGACGAAAACGCTCAGAGCCTGCGCAAAAGTTTAATCAGTCCGCAAAAGAGCGTGAGCGTGCCGATGAGGGCGAGAAACGCCACGAGTTCCCTTGGAATTTCTCCCTGCAGGCGGACGGACAGGAGCGGTTTTTCAGCGTTTTTTCTGCGGCCGAGCGCAAGCGAAATGTCAAAACGGCGGCTCAGCATACCGGAGACCTTTCTTTTCAGACGCTTGGCTTTGACTGAAGCGACGGTTATTTTCCTGTTCATGAAAATCCCTCCTATTTTGTATTTATTATACAGCGCGGCGCTTCCGATTTCAAGGCGTTTTTGTGAAAAATAAAAAAGTGTTTTCATTTTGGGAGGAATCGTGTATAATAAAATTGAATATAGTATACGGAACAAATAAAATTAAAAATTTTCAGGGAGAGAAACGGTGACATTTTATTCGCCTTTTTTTCTGCTCGCATTTTTGCCCGTGGGCGCTTCCGTATATTATAGTATACCACCGAAGTTTAGAAATATTGCACTTTGCGCTTTGAATCTGTTTTTTTATATTTTCGCGGCCGGAAAATGGTTTTTTGTACTGCCGTTTGGCTGTGCGCTGGTTTGTTTTTTGTCACGCGTTCGTCCCGCGGCGGGCATTGCCGTTTTGGTTGCGCTGTTTGCGCTGTGCAAAGCGTTTGCTTTTTTACCGCTTGGTATTTCTTTCTTCTTTTTTCGGGCGATTGCTTTTTTAGCGGACGGCACGGGGGAACGAAACCCTGTCCGGATATTTTCCTATCTGCTTTTTTTCCCGACCGCAGCTATGGGGCCGATCACGCGCTACGCCGAGATGTCGCCGCTTTTGTGCAAACCCGCTTCGCCGGATTTTTCACGCATTGCGGGCGGTATTCTCCGCTTTTGCGCGGGACTTGTGAAAAAGCTTTTTTTTGCCGACATGCTGCTTTTGCTGCATCGGGATTTTCTCGGCGGAAGCACCTGCCTTTCGGCCGCGATGGCGCTCTTTTCCTATACGCTGTATCTGTATTTTGACTTTTCCGGATACAGTGATATGGCGCTTGGCTGCGCGGGTATTTTCGGCTTTTCGCCGGCGGAAAATTTTTTGTATCCGTATACGGCGCGCTCGGTTTGCGAGTTTTTTCGGCGATGGCATATTTCACTCGGCCGCTGGTTTCGAGATTATATCTATATTCCGCTCGGCGGCAGTCGGCAGGGGACGCTTCGGATGCTTGCGGCGCTTGCCGCAGTCTGGCTCCTGACCGCTCTCTGGCATGGGACAACCGCTTGCTTTCTGCTTTGGGGCGCGTACTGCTTTCTGTTGGTCGCGCTGGAAAAGCTTGTTCTTCCGAAAGGCGTTCTGCCCGGTCAGCTCTGCACGTTTCTTCTTATCTCGCTCGGATGGATTTTTTTCTTCTCGCCAAACGTCCGCTTTGCGGCCGCGTTTGCCTCGCGGCTGTTTTGCAGGGGCGGCACGCTTTTATATTGCCGGGCGGATCTGTATGACGCCATGCGTCTGCTGCCCTTTTTCCTGCTCTGTTTGGTACTGGCAACACCGCTTTTTCGGAACCTCGGCGAGCGGCTCTGGCGGAAAAATGTGCGGCTTCCGCTCTATTTGCTCTCTGCCCTGGCTTACATACTGGCGCTTTCCTGTATAGCCGCGGGCGGCTATACGCCGTTTCTGTACGCGGCTTTTTAGGGGGCGGAGATGGATAAGTTCTTTTCTTTGGCGAGTCTTTTCGTCTCGCTCGGTTTGCTTTTGTGCGTGTTTCTTTGTCCGGCGCCGGGAAAATTGCCCGGCGAGGACCGTGCGCCCCGCGCGTTTTCGCTGTCGGACGCGGACGGCTGGTTCTGTGATCGCCTGCCTTTGCGGTACGCGCTTCTGCGATTCAACCGCGACGCTGAGCTTTTGCTTGGAAAAAATGAATACCGCGGTTCGTTTTTCGGGCGGGAGGGCGTCCTTTTTTCGGAGGAGGAGACATGCGCCGAAACCTTGGAGGCCAATCTCCGGGCCGTTTCCGATTTTGAGTCCCGCACAGCGCTTCCGGTCTTTACGCTGCTTGTCGGCGGCAAGGCGGATATTTTGACCGAGTACACGCCCCGCTTTTACGCTTCGGAGCGGGAAGAACTGGTGGAAATGTTTCGGGGCAGCAGCCTTTCAAAGGTGGATATGTTTCCCGCACTGCGTTACGCGGGCGGCATCGGCAAATATATTTATTACCGCGGAGATCACCATCTGACCTCGCTCGGCGCGTACTATTGCTATGCCGCTTTGGGCGGTGCGCTCGGCTATACGCCGTACGACGCGGCGGATTTTTCAATTTCGGTCGTGGACAGCGCTTTTTCGGGAAGCGACGCGCGCCGTCTGCTTGTCGAGACGAATGATACGATTGCGCTTTACCGCTACCGCGGGGACAGTGCGCTCTATGTAAAGAATCCGGATACCGGCAGCACGCACCGGGGACTGTATTATGAAGAAAAGCTGCTCGGCAGCGACAAATATTCGGTCTTTCTCGGCGGAAACGCGGGGCGTCTTGAGGTTCGCGGCGGGGAAAAGCGCCCGCGGCTTTTGATCGTGCGGGACAGCTATGCAAGCGCGGCGGCACCTTTTTTGGCGCGGCATTATGATTTGGATCTGGTGGATCTGCGCTATACGAATGTTTCGGTGCAAAGACTGATTCAGGAAAACGAGTATGCGGCGGTTTTGTTTTTCTTTGGGATCGATACGCTGGCTCAAAATGAGATTTTATTCAAGCTTGGAATTTGAAAGAGAGGGAACGGTTCAATGGGCAATCTGGAACAGCCGGTTTCGGTTTTATCGGGCGTCGGCACGCGCACAGCGGCGGCTTTTGAAAAGCTGTCCATCCGCACGCTCGGCGAGCTTTTGCGGCATTTTCCGACGCGCTATGAAAATCGGGGCGTGGTTTCGCTTCTTTCCGAGGGGACGCCCGACCGTCCGCAGTCCTATATTTTGACCGTGGCTTCACAGCCCACCCGCGCGCGTCTGCCCGGCGGGCGGACGATCGTCCGCTTCCGCGCGTTCGATTCGAGCGCGTCGGCCGAGATTGCGTATTTTAACCAACCCTATATGAAGGAGAAATTTCAAGTCGGCGAGGTCTATCGCTTTTACGGAAATCTCCGTGAAAAGGACGGGCGTCTTTCGCTTGCCTCGCCTGTGGCTGAGCGGTATTTTGAAAATACGCCGCTGCCCGAACTCTATCCGGTCTACCGGCTTTCGGCGGGGCTGAACAAGCGGATTCTGCGCGCGTGCGTGCGTCAGGCGCTGGCGCTCTGCAAAAATGAGATCGTTGAAACGCTGCCGCATGACATCCGCGCGTCCTGTGATCTTGCTGCCCTTGTGTACGCGCTTGAAAACATTCATATGCCCGAAAGCCTTGAGGCGCTTGATCGCGCGGCGCGCCGGATCGCTTTTGACGAGCTTTTTGAAGCGGCCGTCGCCGTGCGGCTGCAGCGGGGCGCGCGGCTGCGCGCGCGCGCGATGCGGATGCGCGATACGGATCCCGTGCCCTTTTATGCGGCGCTGCCG
>OLGD01002935.1_pt1 | contig 17710 bp, 14 predicted proteins | sample 1605311 | NCBI WGS metagenome assembly OLGD01 (sample SAMEA3888917, study PRJEB22519) | human gut metagenome | biome: human gut; feature: human-associated habitat; material: faeces | place: Denmark | collected 2010 | reverse complement strand
CCGCACCCGGATGATCTCTCATCTGTGATGCGGCTGTTTTATTATCAGCAGCATGTACGCAAAGCACATTCTGCTGTATACGTCTTGCGGCGCTCTTTATTCATGACAATAGAATGCTCGCAGAGCGTGCATTCTATTGTTGATTTTTGAAGTCGGGAGAATTATTCGCCCTTCTCCAGAGCCAGAGTCTTGGTTGTGATATCACAAACCTCTGCAGGTCCGTAGTACTGGATTGCACCCGGATATACATAGCAGGTGTTCTCAGACCACTCTTCTCTGTGTGCCTCGAAGTATTTGAAGGGCTTGCCATCCAGCTCAACCAGAGCCTTACGGATAACAGGCTTGTCTTCGCCATGTCTTCTCTCCATGTTCATCATCTTGGTGATGGGCATACCGCCTGCAACCCACTCAGCTGCCGGTTTGGACAGGTTGGAAACCTTGGAAAGGTAACCATTGTAACCATACTGGATCAGCATGAATGCATTGTAACCTAAGGAGTAGCAGTAATCGGAATCGAAGTTGGAAGGGAATGCACATCTTCCTTCGTAACCGAAGAAATGATGCAGTGCATTGAACTTGCCGTTGTATGTGCCTGCAGCCTTTCTCTCAGCCAGCTTGTCAGCTACCAAGGCGGAGAACAGCTTCTCGGACTCGATCAGGGAAACCTGTACGTTGCCGTGAGGATCTCTCTCCAGGAACAGCTGCTGCTGAATGCCTTCCGGCAGGATTGCGAATACAGCCATGGATTCTTTAGACAGACCGTTTTCGATGAACGCATATTTTTCTTTCCAGGTAGGAAGTGCATTGAACGCATCTGCCTTGCTGCCTGCTAACAGCTCGTTGATCTCAGCGATCAGTGCGGAGAACTCGGGAACGAATTCTACAACACCTTCAGGGATGATTGCAACACCGAAGTTCATGCCCTTTGCTGCTCTCTTTGCTACAGAATCAGCGATGTAGTCAGCGATCTGGGACAGGGACATCTTCTTTGCTGCAACTTCTTCGGAAATCAGGCAGATGTTCGGCTGGGTTTCCAGTGCGCACTCCAGAGCAACATGGGAAGCGCTGCGGCCCATAACCTTAATGAAGTGCCAATATTTCTTAGCGGAGTTTGCATCTCTTTCGATGTTACCGATTACTTCGCTGTAGGTCTTTGCAGCGGTATCGAAACCGAAAGAGCACTCGATATCTTCATTCTTTAAGTCGCCGTCGATGGTCTTCGGGCAGCCGATTACCTGTACGCCGGTGTTGTTTGCAGCGAAGTACTCAGCCAGTACAGCTGCGTTGGTGTTGGAATCGTCGCCACCGATGATAACGATTGCGGTGATGCCGTGCTTCTTGCAGACTTCAGCAGCGATTGCGAACTGTTCCTGAGTCTCCAGTTTGGTTCTGCCGGAACCGATGATATCGAAACCGCCGGTGTTTCTGTATGCATTGATATACTCGTCATCAAAAACAAGATAATCGTCTTCGATCAGACCGCTCGGACCGTTCTTGAAGCCGTACAGTACGTTCTCCGGGTTGGTTGCCTTTAACGCATCGTATAAACCGCAGATAACGTTGTGTCCGCCAGGAGCCTGTCCGCCGGAAAGGATAACGCCTACAACCTGCTTCTTCGCAACGGAAGTGTTCGCACCTTTCTGGAAAGTGATCTCCTTTTTACCGTAGGTATTGGGGAACAGCGCTTTGATCTTCTCCTGATCTGCAACGCTCTGAGTCTCTTCGCCTTCCTTAACGCAGATATCTGCAATGCCGTGTCTCAGCATGCCGGGAAGCTTCGGAGCATACTCATATCTGGCTTTCTGTAAAGCTGAAATTTCCATAATCCTTCTCCTTCTTGTATTTCTACAACATTTTTTCATTCATAGTTGATTATAAGCTATTTTTTTCAAAAAGTAAACAACTAATCCCTTTTTCGCAAAGGGATGCCCATTTCCGTCCGTATTTTCTCAAATCTCCCGAATATCATACGGAGTGGTCTGATATACATAGTAGTTTAGCCAGTTTGTATACAATCCGTTGCAGTGTGCACGCCAGGAAAGGAGCGGTTTCTTCTCCGGATTGTCCTCCAGATAATAGTTTTCCGGCACATGGATCGGCAGTCCCTTGTCGCGATCGCGCTTGTACTCTCCATCCAGCGTGTAACGATCATATTCCGGATGTCCCATAACGAAAATCTGTCGTCCGCCTTCCGTCATACATAAAAGAACTCCCGCTTTGTCCGATTCCGCCATAACGGTCAGCTCTTTGCAGGCATGGATCAACGCTGCAGGCGTTTCGGTATGTCTGCTGTGGGGGATACAGAAAACGTCGTCAAATCCGCGCACCAGCGGCTCTTTGCGGTTTAACACACGGTGTTCAAATACCCCGAAAAGCTTTTCCGACAACAGGCGTTTGTCGAGTCCGAAGTGGTAATACAGACCTGCCTGAGCGCCCCAGCAGATGTGGAACGTGGAATGGACGTGGGTCTTTGACCATTCCATAATTTCGCAGAGTTCTTTCCAGTAATCCACCTCTTCGAAAGGAATCTGTTCTACCGGCGCACCCGTGATGATCAGTCCATCGTATTTGTTGGATTTCAAATCATCAAACGTATCGTAAAATTTATTCAGATGTGTTGCAGAGGTATTCAGAGACAGATGGCTGTTCATTTTCATAAAGGTCACGTCCACCTGCAGCGGCGTATTGGACAGCGACCGAAGAAGCTGCAGCTCCGTATCCTGTTTGACCGGCATCAGATTCAGAATACAGATCTGCAATGGGCGGATATTCTGGTGCATCGCACGATATTCGTCCATCACGAAAATATTTTCATTATCCAGAATCTCTCTGGCAGGCAGATCACTCTGTATTTTAATCGGCATTTTCTCTCTCACTTTCCTGCCGCTGTGCGGCGTTTCTTTTGAATAAATTCGTCCGGACGGTTTATTTTTCCAGATACTGCTCCATAAACTCTTCTTCTGTCAGTACAGCTATGCCCAGCTCCCGCGCTTTTTTATTTTTGGCGGAATTGGAGGTACTGTCATTGTTGATCAGACAGACGGTTTTGCCCGTCACGCTTCCGGTTACCTTTCCGCCGAGGGCTTCGATCTTTTCCTTTAAGGCACTGCGATTTTCAAAATGGTTCAGGCTGCCCGTAATAACAAAGGACTGCCCGGAAAGCGGCAGGGCTTCTTCTGAAAAAGTTTCCGGCTCCAGCTCTACTTCCTTTAATAAAAGCTCCAGCGCAGTTTTATTTTTTTCCCGGGCAAAAAAATCCACAAACGCACCTGCGATGACTGGTCCTACGCCATCCATCGCCGCCAGCTCTTCTGCAGGTGCAGCGAGCATTTTGCCCAGATCATTTTTATATTCCCGACAAATCATCCGTGCATTGGCAATTCCGATATTCGGGATTCCAAGGCTGTAAATCAGGCGTGCAAGATTTGTATGTCTCGCTTTTTCAACGCTTGCTTCGAGATTCTGATACGATTTTTCGCCGAATCCATCCATCTGTATAATCGCATCCCGGTGTCTGTCCAGATGGAACAGATCTGCATAGGTATGCAAAAAGCCCTCCGCCAGAAATTTTTCCAGCGTCGCTTCGGAAAGTCCGTCGATATTCATCGCGTCCCGGCTGACAAACAGCGTAAAAGATTTGATCTTTTTGGCATCGCAGTCCTGGTTCGGGCAGACTAACGTCTCCGTATCGTTTTCTTTTACGATTCGAGTCTCTCCCTGACAGACCGGACAGGTGCAGGGAATTTCCAGCGTACCGCTTTTGGTCAGATTTTCCGCGATCTGTGGGATGATCATGTTTGCCTTATAGACTGTAATCCGGTCGCCGATGCCGAGCTTTAATTCTTTTACAATGCTGACATTGTGAACGCTGGCACGACTTACGGTTGTCCCCTCCAGCTCCACAGGGTCAAAAATCGCAACCGGGTTAATCAGTCCGGTACGACTCGCGCTCCACTCCACCTCGCGCAGCGTCGTCTCCGCCTGCTCGTCCGCCCATTTAAATGCAATGGCATTGCGCGGGAACTTTGCCGTTCTTCCAAGCGACTCTCCGTAAGCGATATCGTCCAAAAGCAGTACCAGCCCGTCAGACGGAACCGGGTAATCTGTGATTTTTTCTTCAAACCAGGCAACCGCCTCCTGCATTGTGTCCGCAGTTACCGCTTTATATTCTACCGTTTCAAAGCCTTGCTTCTGTAAGAATATAAACTGCTCTTCCCTTGAGTTTTTAAAATCCACACCCTCTGCACGCACCAGTGCAAATGCGAAAAAATGCACCTTTCGCTGCGCAGTGATCTGGCTGTTTAGCTGGCGTACGGAACCGGAGCAGAGGTTTCTCGGATTTTTGTACCGAGCGTCCACGTCTTCGATTTCGCCGTTGATCTTTTCAAAATCCGCATAGGTGATGACCGCTTCTCCCCGCAGGATCAGCTCTCCCTGATAAGGAATCTGCAGCGGCACGTTGACAAAGGTTTTGGCGTTCGGTGTGATGACCTCGCCAACTTCGCCATTTCCCCGCGTGACCGCCTTAAACAGTTTTCCGTCCCGGTACGTCAACACGATGGTCAAACCGTCCAGCTTCCAGGAAAGCAAACCTTTCTGATCTCCCAGCCAGTCTGCCAGCTCTTCCCGGCTTTTCGTTTTTCCAAGAGAAAGCATCGGGCTTTCGTGACGCTCTTTGGGAAGTTCGTCTACTGCTTCATAACCAACCGATTGGGTCGGACTCGCTGCCAGCACAACTCCGGTCTTTTCTTCCAGGGCAACCAGCTCGTCGTAGAGCCTGTCATATTCTAAATTACTCATGATTTCCCGGTCTTCGGCATAGTAGGCTTTTGCAGCCTCATTCAACTTCGAGACCAGTTCTTTCATTCTGTCTGTATCATTCATATCGCTTTTTCTGAACTCCTGTCTGTCCGGATCCGGAACCATTCCGGTAGGTACCATTTGTGCGGCTGTCGGCGGTACTCCGGTAGGTACCATTTGTGCGGCTGTCGGCGGTACTCCGGTAGGTACCGCGCTGCTCTGCTTTGCGAGCACCGTCTGTACCTTGCCTGCGGTCAGCCGTTTTTGCGTAGCCACCTGCATTTCGGTGAGCCGGATTCTGCCCGCTGCGCTGCATTCCTGCATTCGCTATGCGTCCGTTCACTCTTGGCTCTGCAGCGCCGGTCTGGGCTTCTTTTTTCGCAGCAGGCTGCCGTTCCTTTTCCCATGCAGGACGCGCCGGACGGCTGGCATTTTTCCCAACTTCATAGTACAGCTCTTTTAACTCCGCACCGGTGACTGCACGAATATCGCCCGGGTTTAATTTCCCCAGCAGAATATTTGCCACACGCACACGTTTGATGCTTAGAACGCCATAGCCGAGGGTCTTGCACATCCGGCGGATCTGGCGGTTTAAGCCCTGTGTCAGGATAATGCGGAAGACAAATTTTCCCTCTTCTTTTACAAAGCAGGGACGGGTACGCTCATTTAAATCCTTTAACAGCATACCGTCCGACATTTTTTTGAGAAAATCCCGACTGATGGGCTTATTGACGCGGACGAGGTATTCCTTTTCATGAAAGTTTGCCGCACGCATCAGACCGTTGATTAAGTCACCGTCGTTTGTCAGCAGTAAAAGGCCTTCCGAATCTCTGTCCAGGCGTCCTGCATAGGTTACACGCACCGGATATTCGACGACATCACGGATCGTGATCTGGGCATGCTTGTCCTTTTCTGTGCAGGTCACTCCAACCGGCTTGTAATAAGCCAGCACCACCTTTTTCTCCCGGTGTCCGACCGGTTTGTCCTCAACTGTAATTTTGTCCAGATCGTTGACCCGCATACCCGGATCTGCGATCTTGCCATTCACAGACACTTTTCCCCCTTCGATCAGGACATCCGCTTCTCTTCTCGAACAGATGCCAGCCTGGGAAAGATATTTATTTAAACGGACCTTTTCAGTATTTGCCATAAATTAACTTCTCCATTCCGATAAAAATCGCAGCATACAGATATTTTAGCACACTTTCAAATTCCGTGCCAGAAGAACATGCAGGGATTTTCAGGCGCATGGTTTCCCTCTGCTACAGCAAAATCCGGTCCGGAAGTTTTTCTAACCCACGGCAAAAACGGTCCTGCCAACTCTATAGAGCTCAGCGGAACCGTTTTTGTAACTTTGTTATGAAATTCTATCCAATACATCTGGAAGGTTATCGGATTTTTTTGTCTTACTCGCGCTCTACGATCGCTGCACAGCCCATGCCGCCGCCAACACAAAGAGTAGCAAGACCTTTCTTTGCATCTCTCTTTTCCATCTCATGAAGTAAGGTTACCAGAATACGACAGCCGGATGCTCCTACCGGATGACCAAGGGCGATTGCTCCGCCGTTGACGTTTAAGATATCGTTGTTGAAGCCAAGGTCATGCGCAACTGCTACAGACTGTGCTGCGAATGCTTCGTTTGCCTCAATCAGGTCGAAGTCGCCGATTTCGTAGCCGGCTTTCTTCATTACCTTGCGGGTTGCTGCAACCGGTCCGATACCCATGATGCGGGGTTCTACGCCTGCCAGCTCGCCTGCTACCCAGGTAGCCATCGGCTTTACGCCCAGCTCCTTTGCCTTTTCTTCGCTCATAACGATCAGCGCTGCCGCTGCATCGTTGATACCGGAAGAATTGCCGGCGGTTACGACACCACCCTCTTTGAATGCAGGACGCAGTTTGCTGATGCTCTCTGCCGTTACATTCGGTCTGGGTCCCTCATCAGTATCAAATACAACGGTCTGTTTTTTCTGTTTTACTTCCATCGGAACGATCTCGTCCTTGAACTTGCCCTCTGCAATCGCTTTCTGTGCCTTCTGCTGGCTCCATGCTGCAAACTCATCCAGCTGCTCTCTGGTCAGTCCCCAGTCTTCTGCAATATTTTCTGCAGTAATACCCATATGATAGCCGCCGAATGCATCCGTCAGGGCATCGCGGATCAGCGCATCATCCATCTTTCCAGCGCCCATTCTGTAACCGAATCTTGCATTGTACAGAAGATAAGGAGCCATGGACATATTTTCCATACCGCCAGCTACGATGATATCCGCATCACCGGAGGCAATCAGCTTGGCAGCCAGGTTTACACAGTGCATGCCGGAGCCGCACAGTACGTTGATCGTAGTTGCAGGAACCTCTACCGGAATCCCTGCGTTGACTGCTGCCTGTCTTGCAGGGTTCTGACCAAGACCTGCCTGAATTACACAGCCCATATATACTTCATCTACCTGCTCCGGTTTGATTCCGGTTCTTTTCAGAGCTTCTTTGATTACAACAGTGCCCAGATCCGGTGCAGGAGTTTTGGAAAGAGTTCCTCCCATTACGCCGATTGCTGTTCTGCATGCGCCTGCCAGCACTACTTTTCTTGCCATAACAATGATTCCTCCATTTTCCCTTTTTTCTTTATCATACTACTTTTGAAACGCTTTTCAAGCCCACTGCACGCTTTGTTGTGGTCTTTTTTAGGAACAAAAGCGTAAAAGCTTTCACGTCGGAAGGTACTTATCAGGGCATTTTTTATCTGGTGCTCAAATGCCCGATATTTTTGATCAGCACGGAAATCGTCCCGTCGGGATTTGTGATAAATTCTACCTTCTCGGGGTCCTTATATTCTTCCATCGGAATCGTGATTTCGATGCCGGTGTCCGTCGTCAGGTGCTGCTTCTGGAACTTTTTGATCGTCGCCTCGCTCTTGGGCCTGACAACTTCTTTTTCCATGTTATATTTTTCCAGCTTTTCCTCCAGGTCTGCCTGCATCTGCGGACTATCCTTAAAAACCTTCTCCTTGACCGCTTCGACCTCCAGGCTTCCCTTTTCCTCCAGCTCATCATAGATCGCCTGCTTGACTTCCATCTTTCGCCGGGTGTCCTCATCTCCATAGTATTTTTTGTTGACCTGTTCCACTGCTTTTGTCACGATATCCAGCTTTGTCTTCTGAGACATCGGTGCATGACATTCCAGAAACAGTTCGGAAAAGTACAGCTTCTTTTCACCATTTACTTCGAATTTTTTCTCTGTCAGCAAAATTTCTCCATTCGACAGATTCACTAAAAATGCCTCAGAAAGCTTCTGTCCCGCAGACGGCAGGATCGCTTTCTGTAAAATGATATCGTTTAAATTTTCTCCGGTTTCGGTAGCCTTCGTTGCATGGGTATAGGAAGTTTTATAATTTAATTTCAAAAATCCGAAATAATCGACGCCCTCCGCAGAAAAAACGACAACCGCAACGTCCGCCGCCGGAATATCGATATTCGAATTCATGATCCCATAGAGCTTTTCACACAATGCCCTGCTCGTCTGGACAAAATTTTCGGCGTTACAGTTCTGGATCAACCCCATCACCTCAGATTCGTCAGAAAACTGGCAGACCTTCATATCGTCGCTCTCTGTAAATTTTTCAATATGAGCCTTTAAAAAATCGCACAGATTCGAACCCATATCGATCGGACAGTCCGAAAGCACCGGCATTCCAACCACAGAATCCAGGATATGGACAATCCCCATTTTCATAATCATATCGTCTTTTTTCATGCCAGTTTCTCCTCAATTTCTTTTCCATACAATAGAATGCACGCTCCGCGAACATTCTGCGAACATTCTATTGTCATGAATGAAATGGCACGTGTAAACCGTACCATTCCGTTTTTGCTTTTGTATGCGGCAGCTGCGCCATCTATAAACATAGCAGTTCGATGAAAAATATGCAAGAAAAAGAGGCGAACGCTTTTGACGTCCGCCTCCGGGATTCTCGCTTTTGCGACCTGACGCAGGGAAAAATCTTCCTCTCGGGATTCTTCTTATTCCGCCCGTTTTAACGCTTTTACGATCACAGGTCCGATCAGCGCTGCTAAAATAATCTTTGCAGTATCACCGGGCAGGTAAGGGATAACCCCCACACCAAGACCTCCGATGAAGTCTAAGTTCAGCTGCAGGCAAAGCCATACGGTACCGAACAGGTAACATACCAGCGTTCCCAGAACCATCGCACCGAACTGTTTCCAGAAGCTTTTGCCGGTCTTCTCAAACAGAATACCGGTCAGCGGGATCATGAACAGGAAGCCGATCAGATATCCTCCAGTCGGTCCTGCAAGCTTTGCAAAGCCACCGGAAAAACCGGAAAATACCGGAAGTCCCACCAGACCCAGAAGCAGATAGATCACATAGCTGATGAATGCATTTCTGGTGCCCAGAATATAAACGGAAAGGTACAAAATAAAGGTTGTCAGGGAAAGCGGAACAGGGCTGACCGGGATCGGAATGGAAAACGGAGCCGCTATACAGGTCACCGCTGTCATCACACCGATCATCGCCATCTGTCTGATTCCAAGTACTGTCTCTTTTTTTGTTGCTGTCTGCATGATTGTCACCCCTCCTGTCCTGTCGGACAGTTTTTCTTTTTTCTTAAAAGATACCCCTTTCATCTGAAAATGTCAACAAAATCCTTGATTTTTTTGTTTCTTCTTTTGTTATATTATACAATGTCGTCCTATTTGTAAGTTTTTTTTATCGGATTTTGACAGCTGCGTGCCAAGGCGCCCGGTGACATATCATATTTTTGACGAAATGCCGTCAGAAAATAAGAATAGGAAAAGAATCCGCACGCCGCACATACTTCCTTAGAGGATATGTTTCCCTCCTCCAGCATCCGTTTTGCCAGAGACAGGCGGTAATTGAGCATATATTCGGAAAAGGTTACGCCCATACAGGCATGGAATACGGAAGAAAAATACGATTCCGACAATCCTGCCTTCTGCGCCGCATCCGACAGCCTGATTTTTTCCCGGTAATGCTGCCGTACAAAAACCAGCGACCTGCGCACCGCCTCAGGGATTTCTTCCTCCTTTGCCTGCCGTTTCTTCGGGCTTTTTCGCAGAATCAAAATACAGATTTTTTCGATCAGATCCGCAGACATTTTTTCCCAGAACGCTTCTTTTTCTTCCTGCTCTCTTTTTAATTCCAGCAAAAGCTGTGTCATCTTCTGCATTTCCTTTTCCTGCATCTGAAAGCAAAACGGTTCTACCGCTTCTTCCAGCGCATCCAACAATACGTTCGATAACACCTCCTGCCGAAAAATCAGGTTATAGTAGCGGATATATTCCCCTGTATCCGTCATCTGTCTGTGATAATCCGATGGTCGAATCAGCTGCAGGCTGCCTGCCGCCGCAACGAAGCTGCTTCCGTTGATCAGGAACCGGCTGCTTCCTTCATAAATCAGCGACAGCTCGTAAAAATCATGAAAATGAAGCTGCTGATTGAAGCTGCTCTCCGCTTCCGAATAGCAATTCTGTATGTTGAAAAGCCCGTTCGATAAATATTCCTTTGCCGGAAGAATTCCCTTTCCAAACTGCATCCCTATATTTTCTCCATTTCTTTTTGCTTCAAAAATTTTGTTATTTTATGATTATATCATATATATTTTGTTATTTTAAGTTTTCTATTGTCTTTTTTACCAATTCATCCTACGATAAGTTCAGACAGCGGCAATACAATTTCGCCCGAGAAAAACAAATCCATTTATTTCAAGACACCAGAAAGGAGTTTATCCAATGACACAGTTAGAAGCTCTGCAAAAAAAATTTATCAATCTGCGCTTTGGCACATTTATCCATTTTAACAGCGCAACCTTCCAGTTCCACAACAACCCCGACATCATCGACTGGGAATACGACCATGAAAACGGCGATCTGCCCAGGCAGTTCCCGTTTGATGAAAAAGACTTTAACCCGACCGCTCCAGAATACTGCAAGCAATGGGCAAAAATCGCTAAAAGCGCCGGCTGCCAGTTCGCTGCCCTGACAAGCAAGCACCACGAGGGCTTCGATCTCTGGCCCTCCGACTATACCGATCACTGTGTGAGAAATGCGACAAACAAAACCGATGTCGTTGCCGCTTATCTGGACGCGTTCCGCAGCGAGGGAATTGTTGCCGGTCTGTATTTTTCCGTGCTCGACCTGACTGCTCAAACCGGTCACAGATCCTGCACTGCAGCTCAGAAAGAAAAGATTTTCGGTCAGGTAACAGAACTTCTGACCAGGTATGGAGAAATCCCATTCCTGATCGTAGACGGCTGGAATGCTCCGTGGGGCGGTCCCTCCTATGAAATGCTTCCCTTCGAGGAGCTCGACCATCTTGTAAAATCTCTGCAGCCTGACTGTATGCTGATGAATATCGGCTGTCAGGACGGATTGTCCGGTACCGACGTTGTATTTTATGAAAACGCCGCCGGTCAGGAGGTCGACCATAGCTTCAACGGTCCCGGCATCAGCTGCAACAAACTGACAAAGACATGGTTCTGGAGAGACGAAGACCCGACAACGCCCGTTACAAACGCAGAATGGGCACTTTCCAAAATGAAGGATTATTTCCCCCAAAATGTCAACTTCATGTTAAATCTCTCTCCTTCCACAACCGGTCTGGTGGATGAAAATCTTGCGCAGGAATTTGCCAGGATCGGTAAGACCTTCCAGATGCCTGAACCCCTGGATGAGCTTCCGGCGGGCTGGCTGAAGCGCTGATCTCTATTGACGCAAAAGAACAGGGCATTCCTGCCTTGTTCTTTTGCTATTCTCAGGGTATACTTTAAAAAGAAACGGTCGGCACTTCTGTCCGACCCAAAAAGTATCCTGCAAGGAGGTTATTATGTCACAGACACTCGAACAATTTCAGGCCTATCAGACCAGACTCGAACAATACGATCAGGCGATTGCCCTGCTCTACTGGGACCTGCAGACCGCAGCTCCAAAAGACAGCATTGAAGCAAAGCTGTCTGCGGTAGGCTATTTTTCCACGGAATCCTTCCGCCTTTCGACGGCGGACGAATACGGCAGCCTGTTAAAAAAACTCTCTGCTCCCGAAGAATATGATCAGCTGTCTCCCGCCATGCAGCTTACGATCCGGCGAAACCTGAGAGATTTCGAACGCTTCAAGCGTATTCCGGAAGCCTTCTACACGGAGTATGTCACAGAAAAGGCACGTTCCGAAAAAGCCTGGGAGGCGGCCAAGGAGGCTTCTGATTTCTCTGTATTTGCGCCCCATCTGGACAAGGTCATCTCCATGACAAAAGAATATGTCCACTACATGGAGCCGGATCAGGATGTGTATGAATTTCTGGTCGGTCTTTTTGAGGACGGTATGGATACGGAAACGATCGACCGCATTTTTGCAGAACTAAAAGAAGGACTTCTTCCGCTGCTTGCCAAAATCGAGGCAGCTCCCAAACCGGATCTGTCTGCCCTGCAGCAGACCTTTGACCCGGATGCTCAGAAAAAGGTACAGGAGCTGCTGCTTTCTTATATCGGCTTTTCCTTTGACTGCGGCGCGGTTGCCGAGAGTATGCATCCCTTTACGACGACGCTTTGCCCCGGCGATGTCCGCGTAACAAACCACTATTATGCCGACAATCCGATTTCTTCGATATTCTCTGCCATTCACGAGGGCGGTCATGCAATCTTCGAGCAAAATGTCGATAAGGATTTCTGGCATACTGCCGCAGCCCAGATCAATATGATGGGACTTCACGAAAGCCAGTCCCGCTTTTACGAAAATATCCTCGGCAGAAACCCACACTTTTGGACACCAATTTATGAAAAAATGTCCGCGCTGCTTCCAGAATTTAAAACCGTCCCATTTGATACGTTTATAAAAGCGATCAACGACGTACACCCCAGCATGATCCGTACGGAAGCGGATGAAGTGACCTACGGTCTGCATATCATCCTGCGTTACGAAATAGAAAAAGCAATTTTCAGAGACAATGTAAAGACCGATGACCTGCCAGCTCTCTGGAATCAGAAAATGCAGGAGCTGCTGGGCATTACTCCTGCAAACGATGCAGAAGGCATTCTGCAGGATATGCACTGGTCAGACGGCTCCTTTGGATATTTCCCCTCCTACCTGCTGGGCTCCATTTATGACGGCATGTATCTTGAAGCGATCCAAAAGGATCTCGGAGATCTGGATACGGTTCTGGAAAACGGAAGAATCCTCGACATCACCCACTGGCTGAAGGAAAAGATCCACCGTTTTGGCAGCATGTATAACTCCAAAGAGGTTATCCAACGGGTCTGCGGCAAGGAAATCAGTGCACAGCCGCTGCTTCGCTATTTTGAAGAAAAATACAGTAAGGTGTATGAATTCTGACCAACGCTTGGAAGTCGGACTGCTTTATCTGTAAAACACGGAACGTATGTTCCATCCAACAGTAACCTTCTATTGTTGATGCAAAAAACCGGAAAATCTTTCCAGATGCCTTACGACAATACCTGCGTGTGGCGTCGGAACAGATTTTCCGGTTTTTCTAATCAGGCGATTCCATTTTTATACATTCGGTTCACGGCAGCGTTTTTAAAATCCGTCCCAGCTCTTCTACATCTTCCGGTTTTGTTGCCCAGCCGGCTGCAAACCGCACTGCAGCTGCTCCATTATCCAACTCTTCCCAGGTTTCACAGCTGACACGATCCTTCAGTGCTTCCCGCTGTGCCGCATTTAATACGACAAACTGCTGATTCGTCGGAGAATTGATATAAAGCGGACACCCATGCTCCGTCAGAAGCTCCTTGATCCTCATGGCCATCTCGATCGCATGCGCAGAAATTTTCAAATACAGATTTTCTGTAAAAAGCGTATCGAATTGAATCCCCAGCAGACGCCCCTTCGCGAGCACCGCCCCCTGCTGCTTCATCAGGGTAAAAAATCCCGGAACCGTATTCTTTTTCGGGAAAACTACGGCTTCTCCAAACAGTGCGCCCACCTTTGTACCTCCAATATAGAACACGTCGCACAGTTCTGCCAGATCTGCAAGTGTCACGTCTGTTCCGGGTGCACAAAGTCCATAGCCCAGACGCGCACCGTCTAAAAACAGGGGCAGCTGATATTCCTCACAGACCTTTCGAAGCGCCTTTAACTCTTCTTTTGTATAGAGTGTTCCATATTCGGTCGGATGGGAAATATAAACCATGCCGGGCTGCACCATATGGGTACAGCTGCCGTCCTGATAAAAGCGTTCCAGATAGTGCTTTACCGCTGCAGCCTCAAGCTTCCCGTTTTTGTGGGGAATCGTCAGCACCTTATGACCGCCGCTTTCAATTGCACCTGCCTCGTGGACACCGATATGCCCGGTATCCGCTGCAATAACCCCCTCGAAGGGCTTTAAAAATCCCCGGATCACGGTCGCATTTGTCTGGGTTCCGCCCACCAGAAAATAAATTTCCGCCTCCGGGCACTGGCATGCTGTGCGGATCTTTGCTTTTGCAGATTCGCAATAGGCATCCTTTCCATAGCCGTAGGTATGCTCCATGTTCGTTTCCATCATGCGCTGTAAGATTGCAGGATGTGCGCCTTCCATGTAGTCACAGTCAAAGTATAGCATTGCTTTCTCCTCCTGGTATTTTTTGTACCATTTTTTCTTTCCCTACAGTTTCAGTCTTCCTTTTGCTGCTCTAAGAGCTCATAGAGCGCATCGTCGCCTTCGTCGATCCACACATCCTCTTCCTCTTCATTCAAGCCAAGAAATTGTGCCAGCGTTCGGGTATCATCGCTGTTATTCCATTCGTCCACATAATCGTCAATCTCTTCAAACTCGATCTTCCCTGCCAGATAACGTTCTTTAAAATTTGCCATCCTGATTTCCTTTCTACAGTCGTTCATAAGTTTCTTTTAATTCGTTGATCATTGTTATCAGTAATTTCGCATCCACGGGCTTTGGATTTTTCTTATTTTTACCCATCTGCAAACCTCTTTTCCTATTCCGTCTCTATTCCTTATCAGCCTGCGTTTCGGATCCCCCACCGGATTTTATACTTCGGATGGTCTTTTCCAATAGCATCATATCAACAGGCTTTGAAATATGGGCATTCATACCGGCTGTCAGAGAATGCCGGATATCCTCCGAAAAGGCATTGGCAGTCATTGCAATGATCGGAATTGTCCCTGCCTGTTTGTGTAGGCTCCTTCGAATTGCCCTTGCAGCATCATAACCGTTCATGACAGGCATCTGCACATCCATCAGGATCATGTCATACGCTCCGGGCACAGACTGTTCAAAGGTCTCCACCACCTTTTGCCCATTTTCACAAATCGTACACTCAGCACCTTTCATTTTTAACAGCTCTGTTAAAATCTCTGCATTCAGTTCATTATCCTCTGCACATAAAAAGTGCATTCCCTCCAGGATCGCTCCATTCGGCGTTTCTTCTTCCTTTGATGACAGGAATGCAGGCCGCTCTTTTGCAATTTTCAGATCTATAAGCACTTCAAAGCAGCTTCCCTGTCCGGGTTTACTTTCTACATAAATCGTGCCTCCCATGGCTTCCACAAGATTTCTGGTGATGGCCATTCCAAGTCCGGTTCCCTGTATCTTATTTGTCACAGAGTTTTCTGCTCGGGTAAAGGCATCAAAGATCGTATCTTTAAAAGCATCTGACATTCCCATTCCATTATCACGGACGAAAAAGCGATACCTTGCATAGACCGTGGAGGCTGTTTCACATTCTTCTGCCACAAAATGAATGGCTCCCCCATCCTGTGTATACTTTACCGCATTGGACAAGAGGTTGCTAAAAATCTGCATCAGGTGAACCTGATCTCCATTTACCCACTCGTGCCGGATCTTTTCTTTTGTAATTGTAAGGGTCTGATTTTTTTCTTCTACCTGTGAATGGAACATCGCATTCAGATCCTGCAAAAGATCCGAAATAGAAAAATCCGTATACTGAAAAGCTGTTTTTCCTGCTTCGATCTTGCTCATATCCAAAACATTGTTAATGATCCCTAACAGGTGCTGCGCGGATATATCAATTTTATCTACATACTCCAATACCTTGACCTTATCCCCTGCATTATGTCGGATCAAAGCTGTAATACCAACAATTGCATTCATGGGTGTGCGAATATCATGGCTCATATTGGCTAAAAATTCGCTTTTGGCTTTGTTCGCCTCAAGAGCCGCCTGCCGGGCCTTCTCCAATTCATGCACCTGAGAACGAGTTATGGAGAAATACCGAAGAAAAATCAATGTTAGAAAAATCAAAATAGAAGCACAGGACAATAATGTCATAAACATACGCTGGCTGCTCAGATTGTTTATGGCATCGTTCAATATACTGTAAGGCATTACCGATACTAAATACCACTCAGAATAGGGTAATGATATACCGTATATCTGCCGTTCTTCACCATTTACTTCAAACATTGCAGCATATTCTTCACGTTTTTTTAGTGCAGCACCAAATTCTTTAATTGAACTTTCTTCAGATAACTCATTTGCTGTAGAATCAAGCTGCTTTTGTAGTTGCTCAAAGAAATACCGCAGCTCAGTGTTGGAGTTCTGTATTACAAAACTACCGTCCGGCCTAATAATATGATAATACATCAGCTGCTCTTCATCCTCTAAGGAAAGGAAATCGGTGATATACTCCAGTGGGGCGGCTGCTATTAGGCCAGTGCTCCTATCGCCATTGTGCATCGGATAAGCAGCAGCAACGCCAAACAATACCACTTCATTTCCGGCAGAATCAATACCTACAGCGACTCTTTGTTCCCCTTGCACTAATGCTTCTACAAAGGGGCCTGGATTCAATGGCTGTATTGATTGTCCATAAAGTGTTTGAAAATCTCCCTCAGTAGAACAAAGTGCTAAATAATCAAACCCCCTGACCTGCGCCCTGTAAACAAGTTCCTCATATAACTTTTCTATGTCGTTATTATCTGCTGAGACAACAGAAACAATGCCGCTGACCTGATTAAAACGCAATTTAATAACAGTTTCAAAATGTCTGGACATTTGTTCATTCATTCTAGACATATAAATTTGACCAATTTCGTAAACGGCCTTTTCACTCTTTCGACTCATATAGATTCCGAGCAGACTGAACATAATAATACTAAAAATCAAAAGCCCAATGAAACTGTATATTAGAAAACGCGTTGTAGGATTCTTCTTTTTACTGTTTTCCACTGACGTTATTCCTCCTTGCAATTCTTGAGCTCTTCAATAGCATTAATTATCTCATAATAGTCCATTGATAATTGCGGCAACATATCATCAGCTTTATCCCAGTCGTTTTCTTTTAATGCTTTTGTCATTAGACTACTGCTTTCAAACAATCTGGTAAAAGAGAGATTTTGACAAATTCCTTTGAGTGTATGAACGGCTCTAAGAGCCTCTTCATAGTCCTTATTCCCCATAGACGCTTCAAACAAGTGAAAGCTTTTATCGTCCAGGAATTTATATACAAATTTCTGAACAGTTTGTTCACGCCGCAGTCTACCCAATACCTCATCAAAATCGCCGCCAAATTTTGTATAACAACCTTTTAGATTCATAATCACAATCGTTCCTTTTTAGATGTTGTCTGTACCGCCTGCTTTCTCATTCCGAAAACATACGGTCACCTTGTTTTTTGTATTTTTTGATTGATACATCATATCGTCCGCTACTTTGAAGAGCTTTTTTGCAGTTCCTATCCCATAACATCCGCCTATGCTTACAGATATATGTTGTTCGGGAAGGTCATCAAGTATCAGACTATTAACAGAGTACCTGATTCTCTCCAGCCTTTTCTCAAATACATCCGCGGGTATGCTGTAAAAAACAATTACAAATTCATCGCCACCATAGCGGATAACGGCATCTGTTTTTCGTATACAGGATAAAACAGTTTGTGCAATGCTTTTTAATACGATATCTCCTACATCG
>OLGD01002932.1_pt1 | contig 17732 bp, 30 predicted proteins | sample 1605311 | NCBI WGS metagenome assembly OLGD01 (sample SAMEA3888917, study PRJEB22519) | human gut metagenome | biome: human gut; feature: human-associated habitat; material: faeces | place: Denmark | collected 2010 | reverse complement strand
TTTTGTTTCCGGCTCGGTGTCGCTGCCGGTCAAGAAGTAGCTCACAGAGCATCCGAGAAATTCACAAATGGGAGCGATGTACTTCGCCGGTGGGTCGGTGCCTCGGTTCTTCCAGTTTGTCGTTGTGGTCGTATTAACGCCGATGAACTTGGAAAGCGCGTATGCAGTCAAGTCTCTGGCCTCAAGCTCATGGAAAAGTCGCTCGCAAATTGTCATTGGAACACCTCACAAGTGGTATACAGAATACCAAAAAAATAAGGGAAATATTTTTCGTTCGTTAGCTCCCAAAGTCTTGACTTACATCCCATTTGTGATATAATATAATCAAGCCAAAGGAATAAGGTAAAAACCCAAAAACAAACGGCCCAGGGAACGGGCCAGAGGATAAAACAGGAAGCGGCAGTGAAAGCCGGGTCGGAAGCGGGCATAGCTCCGGGGATGACCGGCAGGCGGTAACGGCGGTACGAACGGCAACCTCTGGACCACCCCGAAGCCGCAAGGCCGGGTGCAACCGGCGGAAAGGATAACTGACCTATGGAACGCAACAAGTACGATTTGACCCGCGAAGTCCTCACTCACAAGTATGCGGACATCCTCAAGAGCTTCGAGGAAACCCATGATGACCGGCGTATCGCCTGGAACTGCTACCAGCAACTCATCACCGCCTGCGATGCCATGCGGGACAGCGGCATGGAAGACAGCTTCGCCTGCTGCGCGGTCAACAAGGCCATCCAGCAGCAAGAAGCCGAGATTGACGCCATCATCACCCACTTTACCGGCAGGGTCTACAAGGGTGTCCGGTGGGTAAAGACAGAAGAGGAAGAGCCTAAGACGGTCACATACCGCGAGTTTTGGACCGCGCTTCGTGAGCTGCGGGAGAAGTTCAGAGAGCACCACATCAGCATTGATGACTACACGGATGACGAAACCGGCGTGATCTCCCTCAAGGTGGGCTGGGCCTCCATCGGTTCCGTTCCGGTAGATGAGGCACGGGACTTTGCGGACTGGATGCGGATTGCCGCCTCTGCCGTCGAGAACTTCAAGTACAACGGCTGCCGCGTCAAGTGGGGCGAGTGAGATGGAGCCCAGGGAAATCACTCAAGCCGAGGCCGCCGATCTGCTGGCCTCCGGCTACGGGACCGGGCGATATGAGCCGCTGGGCCTCTTCTACCAGCAAGAGGCCGGCGGCGCCTGGGTCGGGATTGACAACGGCACCGGCCACGCCTGGACGGAAGAATTTCCCGATAAGGACAGTTGCCTCCAATGGCTAACAGGAAAGGAGTAATTACCATGAAGAAAGAGGTCCCCATCATCACCCACATTGAAATCCTGTCGAGGGCGGCAAGGAGTATTGAGCTGGAAATCGAAGACTGGGAGCGGAAGGCCGAAAGCCTTCCTAGCTCGGCGGGGATGCTCGACCAGGTTACAAAAGGTCTCCGGGAGAAGCTGGAAGCACTCAGGACCTTGTACCGCATCGAAACCGGAAGCGATCTGTGATGACCGAAAGGAGAGAATGCGGTGTTTACTTTGGATGAAGCGGTCAGCCGGATTTATGAGCTGTCCGCAGAGGCTCACATGAACATGGCCCGCAACCTCAAGGAGCGCCGGACCTGGTGTGAGAAGAACCTCAAGAACTACCAGACCATCAAGCGGGCCTTTGAGAAAGTGCTTGACATCCGGTACGCGGAGCGCCTGGAAGTCTACCGCTACTACTACGGCGAGGGGGCGGCGATGCGCCACTCCCCCCACCTGAGAGAAGCTGCCCACACAACTATAACCCCTTAACCGCCGGTGCAACGGCGGCCAAGTGCGAAAGGAGCTAACCAAATGTTTATTTTCAGAACCTCCAACCGAACCCGCTATGCAAGGGCTGTCCGCCACATGATGGACCACCCGGAGCGGTACGAGGTGATCTCAAGAGGGCGAGACTACTCGGCGGACATCAAAGGCCCCGCCGGGTGTGGATGGTACATCCACTACCTGAAAGTTTGAGAGGGAGGCAAGAGCATGGCAACCAACATCAAGGACAAAATCGCTAAGCTGCTGGCCCTGGCAGAAAGCCCGAATGAGAACGAGGCCAGGGCCGCGTTGCTCAAGGCCCGCGAACTCATGGCCGAGCACAAGCTCAGACCCGAGGACGTCAAAAAGGCCAAAAAGGAAAAGGTCATCCGCAAGGTCCTGGACATCACTTGCACCGCCATGACCAATCCCTGGGCCGCGTCCCTCTCCGCTGTTGTTGCGGAGCATTACTGCTGCCGAGCCTACCGCTACCGGAGCGCCGGTAGCAAGAAGAACAAGATTGGCCTGGTGGGGCTGGAAGAGGACTTCGAGATTGCCCAGCGAATTGTGATATACGCCCATGAGTGTGTCATGGCCGGTATTAAGGCCCAATTCGTCAGGGACCCCAAGGACCCTCCAGGAACCTACCGCGAGAAGTGCAACGCCTATGGCTGGGGGTTTGCCCGGGGAGTGAACAAGGCTTTTCGGGAGCAGGAAGAGCAGCACCAGGAATGGGGCCTTGTGATGGTAGTCCCTCAAGCTGTGGATGACAGCATGGCCGACATGGGGAAAAAGACGCAGTTTGGCACTGAGCAGACCGGCGGCTGGCGCGACGCCTACCGCGCCCTGGGCTTTCAGGACGGCAGACGGTTTGACCCCGCATCCCGCCTGTCTGATGGTGTTCCTGGACAGCTTATGATTGGAGGTTGATACCGATGAAGTGCAAGAACTGTGGCTGCGAAGTCATCCGCATCCGGTCGGGAGGGCGAAGCGTCGTTTGCGACGCCGCTCCGATCACCTACTGGAGCGTCCGGGATGGAGCCTCGATGTCAGAGATGTTATCCCTGCTGACCCCGAACGGGGAAAGCATCTACGGGACGCCTGCTGGAAAGCTGGAGAACGCCGTGGGTGTGGCCTACCACCCCCACACTTGCGGACTGCTGCCCATCTTCCACCGTGGCAGGGATAGCTGGAGCCGCCCGGTCTACGATGACGGAACGGGCCGCCTCCTGGTGGACGTGGACCCGCGAGCTGGCCGGAAACCAGACATCTGCACGAAGCAGGGCAACGCCTTTGACGGTGAACCCTGCGACCCGGTAGATGGAGATTTTATCTTCATTCCGCGCCGGGACACCTGGTAACAGTATATACCAGAACGACCCAAAAAACAAGCCGTATAAATTAGATACAAGGAGGAACCAAGCATGAGAACGGCAAACCGAGTTAAGCCGAAGACCGACTTCGGCATTGAGGTCCGGCTCTTCACCGCACAGACCGGAATGACGGTGAAAGAGCTGGCCGAGCGGTCCGGCGTCAAGTACACGACGCTGATTGAGACCACCACGGGCCGCTGTGCAGGCCACCAGCTCATCCCCATTGTCCGGGAGTACATGGCGAACTACGAGCAAAAGGAGGCATGACCCATGGCGATGAAGCCCCTCAAGACCGCCCACGATATGTTCTACTTCGTGGAGGACGTGATGCAGATTTTGGGCTATTCCAAGTCTAAGAGCTACAAGGTCATCAAGAGCCTCAACCGCGAGCTGGAGAACCAGGGCAAATGCACCTGTGACGGGCGCGTCATCAAGCGGTATTTCCATGAGCGCTACGGCCTGGATGAGCTGAACGCGTCCGCGAGACGGGGGGCGTAGCCATGGAGAAGAGCAAGAGACGCCGGAGTTATGCCCGCGCCTACTACCGGCTGTCCGTCCTCTGCCTTGCGGCCATGGTGACGGCCCGCCTCATTCTACTGATGATTGATGTCATCCAGCTTCAAATCCAGACCGCCGGGGCTTTTTCAATCCCCGCGAGCGCGGCAATCTTGGTATTCACCGGCTGGGAGCTGAGAACCTGGACCGGTCAAGGAAAGGAGAAAAAATCATGTGGACCTACAAGTGTGACCGCTGCGGAGCGGCGCTTGACCCCGGAGAGCGGTGCGACTGCCAGGACCGCCCGGCCAAGTACAACGGCAAGCCGATCTTCACCCAGGAGAACTTCAACTACTCCGAGGCCAAGATAGGCGACTATGTGGAGCAGGCCGTTGTGGATGACGCCATGGACTGTCTGCCTCCGGCCTCGATGAGCGCCCGGTGCGCTCAGATGGGCGAACCGTACTCCCACCGGGAGGACCCGGAGACCGGGCGGCTCCGGCCTACTTACTACACGTTCAAGCGTGTGGCCGGAGAGTGGCCTAACGGTATCTGGCAATTCTGCGGCTGCTGCTTCCAGGGCGAGACCGTCCCCCGTGGCAAGGACCCGATCTACTGCTGAGAGGGGGCCGAAACGATGAAGCGAAGCTGCGGGGGGGGGTACTATGTGCAGGCGTCAGACCCTCACGCCCCTGTCTCCGGCGGAACGGAGCGTAGCCGAGCAGCATTACCGGCTTGTGGAGTGGTACGTCAGACATCGGGGTCTCCCGGTGGATGAATACCTCGACGTTGCCGTGTTCGGCTATCTGCTGGCTGTGAAGCGGTGGTTTGCCCGCCCGGACCTTTACCGTTATGAGTTTACCACCATCGCCTGTGCTGCCATGCGGAGTGCAATCGGCAACGAGCAGCGCAAGCAATCCAGGCGCATTAAGACTGTGAGCCTGGATGACCCCATCCCAGGCACGGACGGCATGACCTGGGAAGACATCATCACCGAGAACCATCTTGTGTACTCGGCATAGGAGGAATAAGCGTGAAAATAACCTACAATCTGCAAGTGCTTCCCCAGCGGAAGAATAGCCGCAAGGACAGCGAAGAGACAACCGCGCTCAAGGCATTCCTCGCGGACAGCGAGAAAAAGAACATGGTCTTTGAGTACGATACCCCGCAAGAGGCTAAGAAGCGCTATGACAGTATGCGGAACTACCGCAACGCCAACAAGCTCCAGGACATCTACGATATGTGGCGCTCGGACGCCCTGATCTGCATTGTGAAGACCAAGAAAGGAGCCGCGAAGAAATGAGCTACCATACCATCAACGAAGAGGCCGCCCGCCGCGCCAATGACATGAACAGCTCTCGGGACTACAAGGCCGGGAGCGCGACCGCCGAGTACCGTCGTATGGTGGACGCGGCTACCGAGCTGGCCGAGCGCCAGAAGCAGCGCGTGGACCCCATGTACCATGAGAAAATCGACCGGCTGCTGGAAATCTACTGCCGCAAGCTGGCCGAGAACATGAACGCCAGTTACTCCATCGAGGCCCGCTGCCCCTCCATCCTGATCTCCGGCGGCGGTAACTTCCCGGTCCGCAAGAAAGAGAAGCAGAACGCGGCCAGAGACCGCAACCTGGAAGAGTGGAACTACATCCAGGGCTTGCTTGATAAAATCCGCAGCGTCGGCACCGGCGGCATCAGCTCCGATGACCCGCAGGCCGTGGAGAAGCTGGAGGCGAAGCTCGCCACCCTGGAGAAGCACCAGGAGATGATGAAAGCGGCCAACGCCGCCATCCGCATGAAAGACCCGGCCAAGGGAGACGCCAAGCTCGCGGAGCTGGGCTACACCCCGGAGGACATCGCCAAGCTCAGAGCGCCGGACTTCTGCGGGCGCATCGGTTATCCGGCCTATGAACTCCAGAACAACAACGCCAATATCCGGCGCATCCGTGGCCGAATCGCGGAACTCAAGAAACGGACCGAGAGCACCCCGGAGGGCTGGGAGTTCGACGGGGGCCGGGTCGTGGTGAACACCGCGGAGAACCGCCTCCAGATCATCTTCGATGGGAAACCCAACGCGGACATCCGAACCGAACTCAAGGGAGAGGGCTTCCGGTGGGCGCCGTCGCAAGGCGCATGGCAGCGGCAGTTGACCGACAACGCCATGAGAGCCGCCCGTCGGTTGAAGTGCATCGCGCCCCAGGTCTGAACCATCTACCAAAATCATACCAGAAAGTGGGTGAATGAGAGTGGCTATCGCAGCAACAAAAAAGCCCCCCGCATATCTGCGGGAGGCAAGGATGAGGGCTGGATTTGTCAGCCGGGGAACGGCGTCAACCGTTGTTCCGTATTCGCCGGAGACCATAGGACGCCATGAGCGCGGCGACGTGGAGATGGAGCCAGAAGACGCCCTGGTCTATGCGGAGTGCTACCAAAGCCCAGACATCCTACCCAGGTATTGCGCTACCTGTCCGGTAGGGCGGGCAATCGGGAGAACGGCCACCGACCGCCCTCTTGCCCATGCGACGCTCAGGGTTCGGCGGCTCATCGAGGACGGTCAAGATGTAGCCGACCGCCTGGAGGAAATCGCCTTTGACGGCGTAATAGACGCCTCTGAGCGGACCGACTTTATGGAGGCCCTGGACTTCCTGCGGAAGCTGGAAGAGAGTATCAACGACATCATCTTGATTGGCTTAGGAAAGGAAAAGGCCGCCCCCGGTGCAACGGGAAGCGGCCAAGCGCGAAAATAACTAACCTGGAGTTATTGTAGCACATTCCTACCGGCCCTGTCAAGCCGAAAGGAGATTACCCAATATGGAAAATGCCATCGTCCAACTCAACAAGTACCCCAAGGACAAGTACAACGTCCTGGTCCCCGTCACCACCATGCAGGTAGCGAGCAACCTTCAGCGGATTACCGTCTCGGAGGTCCAGCTCGACGTCCGGCAGGACGGCTCCAACCGAGGGCCGAGCAAGGACATCTACTACGAAAAGTCCAGCAGCGCCTTTGCCATCACCAAGGTAGGCGGCATGAAGCTGGCTGCGGCGGCCAACATCAGCATCGTGGACACCGCCACCGAGCGGACCGAGGGCTGTCAGAGGTGCATTGAAATGGCACGGGCTACCGGAAAGCCCAGGGTGTGCGGGACCTGTGAGCACGTCCATGACGTGGCCGTCACCGTGACTATCCGGGTCCCGGAGCCGTCCGGCGGCTTCCGGCTGATGAAAGCCACCAAGGAGATTGACTGCACCCTGGAGGCCGCCGGGATGAAAGACGGAGCCAACGGTCAGCAGTTCCGACGCTTCCTCCCCCACCGCACCGCCATGGCCGAGAGCAAAGCCTTTATGCGGGCTATCCGGGCCGCCCTGGGCCTGGCCGGGACCTACGCCTATGAGGAATTGAAAAAGCCCTTTATCGTGGCCCGCGTGGTCCCCAACCTGGACGCCCCGGAAATCAAGCAGGCCGTGGCGAGCAACTACCTCCAGTCGATGGGTATGCTCTTTGAGATGCCCGCCCAGGCGTCCAGGGCGGGCCTCCCGGCGGCGCAGACCGCCGAGACCGTCACCCCCTACGATGATGAGGGGCCTATGCCCTGGGATGAGGCACCGGAGGAACCGGAGGATAGCTGGAGCGGATCGCCGGAGTACGGTGCGGTCCCGGATTGGGCAGACCCGGAGCCGCAAGGCGTGTTCTGTTCGGAGTGCCGCCGGGAGATTACCGGCGGGCAGAGCAGGAATGGCCGCAAGTGGAGCGCGGAGGACATCGTAGGGTACAGTCAGCGCACCTTTGGGCGGGTCCTCTGCCCTGAGTGCCAAGAGAAGATGAAAGGAGCGCAGAGGAGATGAGCGTGATTGAATTTGCCCGGCAGCGCATGGAAGAGGAAAGCCGGGAGCCGGACGGCGGGGATTGCCGCTATTGGCGGGCCTACCTGGATGGAGCCTTAGCTCAGGCCAAGGAAGACGCGAGAAAGGAGGCGGACCGTGATTAAGATACTGCACACCGGCGACATTCACCTGGGGGACCTGGCAGGCCCCACCAAGGACGGCGCAAATCTGCGCCGCCAAGACACCTTGCGGTGCATGGACGCCATCGTGAACAAGGCCCGGACGGAGGGGCCGACCGTGACTATCATCGCGGGCGATCTCTTCAATCGGTCCCGCGTGTGGGCCGATACCGCCCTGGATGACGTCAACGACGCCATTTCCCGCTTCATCGTCCCTCTGTGCGAGTACAGCGACGCGGTGGTGCTGCTGTTCGGCACGATGAACCATGATAACCCCCGCGCCTTTGAGGTCATCCGCAAGGCGACGCCGGACCTCAAGAACCTACACATTTACACCGAGCCGAGGGTGGAACGCCTGGTGACATCGGAGGGGCCGGTCCAGATCATGGCCGTCCCCGGCTTCGACAAGGCGCGGCTGCGCCTCTTCTGCCCCGGCGCCGACAAGGAGACGGAGAACCGGAACGCCACCGCCCTTGTCAACGACATCATCCTGGGGCTGGCTACGGAGCTGGACAGGAGCCTCCCCTCCATCCTCACGGCCCACTACACGGTAAGCGGGAGCGAGGCCGACAATGGCAGCACGTTCCTTGCCGGACAGGACGTGGTGGTCCTCCCGGCCACCATCGACGCGGCGGGCGTGGACCTGGCCTGCTTCGGCCACATCCACAAGCCCCAGCGCCTCAGCTCTACCACACCGGCCTACTACTGCGGAAGCGTGAACCAGCTCACTTTCAACGATGAGGGGACCACTCATGGCTTCTGGCTGCACCAGCTTTCAGACGGAGACCGGAGCGTGGCCTCGGAGTTCCAGCGCACCCCGGAGCGAGTACACCGGACGGTGACGATGAAGCAGCAGGACGTGGCCGACTTCATCTCCAGCGGTACCCTCAATCCTGGGGACGTGGAGGGGCGCGTGGTCCGGGTCCGGTATTCCTGCACGCTGGAGCAGGAAAAAGCCTTTAACCGGGCCGAGCTGCAAAAGCGCCTGATGGACGCCGGCGCGTTTTATGTGGCCGAGATTATCCCGGATGACGTGGAGGCCCTGGACGCCAAGGACCAGCTCACGGAGCACGACGGCCCCGCCGAGTGCCTGTCACGCTGGCTGGAGACCAACGACATCACCGGCGAGAAAGCGGCCCGCCTCATGGAGCTGGCCGCGCCGATCATCAAGCAGGCCGACGATGGACGCGAGGACAGCAAACACGCCGGAGCCTTTATGCCCCGGACGATTGAGGTCAAGAACTACCGGAGCTACACGGAGGCGGCCTTTGACTTCTCCCCGGTACACATGGCGATGGTGAACGGCCAGAACGGTGTCGGCAAGTCCTCTCTCTTCATGGACGCAATCGCGGACTGCCTCTACGAGCAGACCCGGAAAGAGGACATCGGCGGCTGGGTCCGCGACGGGACAAAAAGCGGCAGCATCACCTTTTCCTTTGCCCTGGGCGGGCAGGACTACCGGGTCATCCGCACCAGGACCAAGAGCGGGCGCGGCACCCTGGCCCTCCAGCGGTGGAACCCGGAGGGGGACGCCTGGGCAGATGAGAGCGACACTACCATGAAGCTGACCCAGGCCCGCATTGAGCGGCTGCTCGGTATGGACTGCAACACCTTTTGTAGCATCGCCCTCATCCGGCAGGACGCCTACGGCCTCTTCCTGGACGCTGACAGCGACCGGCGCATGGAGGTCCTATCTGCCCTCCTGGGCCTGGACATCTACGGCAGGATGGAGGACATCGCCAAGGCATCCGCTACGGAGCAGCGCCGTACCATCGCCGCCCTCAAGGAGCGTATCAACGTCCTGGGCGGGCAGATCAGCGAAAAGGATGAGTTGCTGGATGAGGACATGGTGCTGTCCGAAGAGATGGACGAAGCTGTCCACGACGTAGCATCCGGCGAGGCGGACCTCCGGGCGCTGGAGAGCGCCGAGGCCCTGCTTGCCGAAGTGATACGGCAGGCCGAGGACAAGGACACCCAGGCCAAGGAATACGACCGGGAGCGCGACAGAAAGGCCCTGGAGCTGGAGAAACTGGAGAGCCAATACCAGGACGCCCGCCACCTTGCAAACGGTCTCAGAGACGCCCAGGACGCCGCTGAGAGGGTCAAGGCGGCACGGGCCAAGCTCCAGGACCTCTCCCCCAAGGTAGACCGGGACAAGGAGCTGCTAAAGGAGCTGTCCCGCCTCCGGGGTGAAATCAACAAGGCAGAGCTGGACGCAGAGGCGGCCCGGAGAAAGCTCCGGCAGTACCAGGACATCATCGACAGAAAGCCGGACGTGGAGGCGGCTCAGGCCGCGCTTGACGCCCTGGCCCCGGCAAAAGCAGAGGCCCAGGAGCGGCTTGCCAAGTCCTTTGAAACCACCAAGGCGCTGCTGGCCGCACGGGAGGCAAAGGACAAACACCTGGCAGACAGCCGGGTCCGCATCGGGGGGCTTCAATCCCGCCTTGCGGCGGCTCAGGCCGAGGCCGGGAAGCTGGCCGACAGCGGTTGCCCTGTGCCGGAGACCGCTACTTGCAAGTTCCTGGTGTCCGCTGTGGCGGCTCAGGCCGCTATCCCGGAGCTGTCCTGCTCCCTGGAAACCATGAAAGCAGAGGACCGCGCCCGGTATGAAGAGTTGACGAAATCCTATGAAGAGGCCCTGGCAGCGCATGAGGCCCTGGGTAATCCGTCGGGGGACCTGGCGGAGCTGGAGGCCAAGGAGCATACCTACCGGACCGTGACCGCCATCGCGCCGCAGATCGCGGCGGCAGAAGCGAAGCTGGAGGAAATCTCCGCCTCCATCCAGTCCGCTGAGCAGACCGCCCAGGACGCCAAGGGGCGGACTGTGGAGATTGACACGGAGCGGGCGGCCCTGGGGCTGGCGGTCATCGAGTACCAGGCCGCGCAGAAGAGCATTGAAGACGATGACCCCATCGCCGGACATCTGGCCGACTGCCAAGCGGCCGGCGCGACCGCCGACGCCTTGGAGCCGCAGCTTGAGCGCCTGCGCCTGGAGATTGCGGAGCTGACCCGGAAAGTCATCACCGCGCACCAGGAGGCCGAGGACATCCGGCAGCGAGCGCCGAAAGCGCCTGGGGACGTTAAGGGCCTGCGGGCCGCCCTGGAGAGCCGACGGAAGAGCCTCACCGAATTTGCTACCCAGCGCGGCGTCATCAAGGCCAAGCTGGAGGCGATCTCCGAGGCCGAGGCGCAGACGGCGAAGCTCCGGCGTGACATCGAGGACGCGGCGGCCACCTTGAATGACTATACGGTGCTTACTCAAGCCTTTGGCCTGGACGGTATTCAGTACATGATTATCCGGGGTGTGGTCCCGGAGATTATGCGGCAGAGCAACGACATCCTGGCCGCCATGACCGGCGGGCGTATGGCCGTTGACATCCGTACCGAGCGCGAGCAGAAGAGCACGAAAACGGTAGTCAACAGCCTGGAGGTCTGGATTAACACCATCACCGGCGGGAACCGGCCCTATCAGTCCCACAGCGGCGGCGAAAAGGTGAAGATAGCCCTGGCCGTCACCCTTGGCCTGGCCGACGTCAAGGCACGGAGGGCAGGCGTCCAGCTCGGTATGCTCTTCATTGATGAGCCGCCCTTCCTGGACGCGGACGGGACGGAGGCTTACGCGGACGCGCTGGTGAACATGGCGGCCAGAAACCCCAATATGCGGATTTTGGCTATCTCCCATGACCCGACCATGAAAGCGCGGTTCAGTCAAAATATCATCGTGACCGGCGGCGAAGACGGTAGCTCTGTAACGATGGAGTGAAACCCATGAGGCCGGGCGGCCTCAAATCCACGGAAAGGAGGGGTCCGCCTGAGGTACATCATGGAGCACCGAGCTTTCGCCAACCGCATGAGGCGGACCCCTCTATCCATGGCCGCGCAGCTCCTATGGTACAAGCTGATGGATTTAGCCAATAGCCTGCGCTGGCCGGAGCACTTCTCCCTGGACAACAGTAGGCTATGCACGATGATAAACACCAAATCAAGGACCACCACCATAGCGGCCCGACAGGAGCTTATAGACGGCGGTTATCTGGACTTCACCCCAGGCATCAAGGGGCGGCCCAGCACCTACCATCTCCGCTCAGTGGAAGAGATGGAGGGCTGGCAGCCGCCCCCGGATGACCTGGAGGGAGACTTCCTGGCAGAGTTCAAAGAGGACCCGACAAGCTATTTCGGCTACACGGAGGCCCTGGGGGTGGAGCTTGCGGAGACCACCGCCCACCTGTGGGCAGAGTTCTTCCCAGGCAAGACCCCTGGGCCATACGATGAGAAGCGGACGTTCTTTCAGATCATGGTCCAGTCTCAGAATGAGGATGGAGAGTGGTCCATGTCATTCCCGGAGGAAAACAAGGAGCTGCTGGGCTACGCCTTTGAACAGGGCCGGAAGCGTGGGAAGCTCTTTTGGGGGTACATTGAGAGCGTCATGCGAAATCTTAGGGACTGTGGCATTAAAACCGTAGAGGAAGCCTACGAAAACGAAGAAAAATTCTATGAACGGAGAGGATGGAACAAGTGAAAGAACGGACGATGACCCTTGCTTGCGGTGCCCTGTGCGCCCTGGTGTTTGTGAGCGCCCTGTTTACGCCGGGGCAGGCCAGAGGCGCGGCCTTTGCTGAGCCTGCGGACGCGACGGAGCTTCCGGTCCTGATGGTGGACCCGACGCCTACCCTCACCGCATCGCCGGTCCCCACCGTCTCGCCCTATCCCGGTTGGACCGAGGAAGAGGTTGAGATGCTGGCCTGCGCGATCTACCAGGAGGCGGGCGGGGACGCCTGCTGCGACCTGTGCCGCCATCGTGTGGGCGATGTCATCCTGAACCGGATGGAGGATGACCGTTTCCCGGACACCGTGGAGGAAGTGCTCACGGCCTACCGGCAGTATGGGCGCTTTTACTGGACCGGCGTAGTGTGGCCGGACCGGGCCGTCAAGCCCGGAGAGGCCCACGCCGTTGCGCGGGCCTGGGAGACCGCACGGGACGTCCTGAGCGGTGAGCACTCGGACCTTTACGGGCAGGGGTACATCTACCAGGCCGAATTTGAACAGGGAGCCGACGTCATCTACTGCGAGGACTGCGGTATCTACTTTGGGAGGTAAGCCGAGGATGGAAAAAGATACGCCTGTATGCTCGGAGTGCCATTACATGGAACTGATGGGACGGGCAAAGCTCACGGCAAATAGCTGGCACAGAAAAGGCCCTCGGGGTGAATGTGTATGCAGACACCCGGACGCGCTGGAGACGTTCAAGAGGACATGCCCGCGCAGTCCACGTATGCCGGGTTTTATCGCCTTTACTGCACCGGGAGAAAGTGCTCCGCAAATCAAGACATCTCCCCGGTGGTGTCCGAGGCGCATCCGCTAAGGAGGTGAGGCCCCGTGAGTAAGACAGCACCACGCCGATGTAAGCTCTTCAACTGTGACCGGCGGCACGGAAACATCTGCTGCGCCGATTGCGGCTACCGGGATAAGAATTGCAAGAACCCCTGCTTGAACCACCCGACCCGGTGCGGACAGGTCAAGCCACCACAGATAAACCACGGCCAGAAGCCGGGGAAATAAAAATCAGGAGGAATTTACCATGCAAGAGCAAAAGAGGACTTTCAAGTACGGAGACGTGTTCCACGTGGCCGGTCTGGACTGGATTGTGCTGCGGACCACTCCGGCGCCGATGCCGGGCTGCTCCGATCTCTACTTCTGCGAGGCCACCGAAGACGTCTTCCGGGCCCCCTTTGATGAGAATGACTGCAACGACTGGAACAAGGCGAGCCTGCGGAAGCGGCTCAACGGCGAGTTCCTGGATAACCTCATCGCTGAATGCCCCGGCCTGAAAGACGCCATTGTCCCCACCTACCGCGACCTGACCGCCGATGACGGCCTCCGGGACTACGGAAACTGTCTGGACAAGGTAACGATGCTCACCGCCGATGAGTACCGGCAGACCCGCGATCTGCACCCCGCGCCGGAGCATTGGCGCTGGCTCATCACGCCGGACGGGACCCCGAAGAGTTCCGGGACCTCTTTCGTGCGCTACGTGTACTCGGACGGGTTCCTCAGCAACAACTACGCGTACGTCGGCTACAGGGGTGTGCGCCCGGCTTTAACTCTGAAATCTGACATCTTGGCATCTATCCTTGACGCCGAGGACAAGAAGAGAGCGGCAGAAATCCGGCCCGCCGACGGTCCGCAGCCTGGAGTGGATGAGACCCCGGAGCAAGCGGAAATGGCCCTCTATGAGCAGGCCGTGGAGCAGTTTGGGGAGAGCGCTCAAATCCTCATGGCGGTGGAAGAGATGAGCGAGCTGCAAAAGGCCCTACTCAAGTATCTGCGCTTCAAGGACCATGAGCAGGGCGATGAGGCGGAAATCCTGGCGGCGATCTCCGAAGAGAGGGCTGATGTGGAAATCATGCTGAACCAGCTCCACGTCATCTTCGGTGACAACACCGACATGGAGATTGCCAAGCTGGAGCACCTTTGCGAGCTGCTGGGTGAATGACGATGCTGCTGTTTACGTGGACCCTCTTCATCCTGATTACATTCGCTGGCTTTTGCTACACCTTTGGGGGCAAGACCATGAATGACCGGAGCAACGGCGCAAAGGTTACATCTGCGGGCCTGCTGGCCCTGTCTATTCTAATCGCGTTTGGAGTGTAGCCTATGCACGATGAAGTGTTCACCATCCCGGCCCGCCGGTGCAAGCGGTGTGGAGGTCTGCTGACATCCTCCCAGGGCTTGCGGGATGGGTACGGTCCCTGCTGCCTGCGGAAGATAAAGCAGGAAGAGGCCGACCGGAAGATGATGGAGAACCAATGCAGCTTATTTGACATGGGGGCCACCGCCCCCAAGCGCGAGGGAGACTGACCTATGAATATTCACAAAACCGACATTGAGTGGTGCAGCCACACATGGAACCCCGTAACGGGGTGCAAGCACGGGTGCGAATACTGCTACGCCCGGCGCATGGTGTCCAGGTTTGGCCCGCACCCCTGCGAGCGGCCCGTCATTGAGCCGCTGGAGGTGCTGCCCAAGGGGACCGGGTGCTACTACGTGGAGCAGCCTACCAAGCTCTGCGACGAAAACGGGGAGCCTGTGCGCTCTACCCCGTACCCCAAGGGCTTTGCCCCCACCTATCACGCCTACACCATGGACTATCCTGAGAAGCGGAAGACACCTGCGCGGATTTTCGTCTCCAGCATGGGAGACCTGTTCGGGGAGTGGGTGCCGGACATCTGGATTGAGGATGTCTTCGCCGCCTGCAAGCGAGCGCCGCAGCATACTTACCTGTTCCTTACCAAGAACCCGCAGAGGTATCTTGACATGGGCCACGCCGGGAAGCTTCCTATGGAGCGGAACTTCTGGTACGGGACCACGATCACCAGCCCCGAAACGGAATACTTTGGAGCTTCCTGCGTCAACACGTTCTTGAGCATTGAGCCGCTGCTGGAGCCGTTCAGCGCGGATGACTGCGCCGGTTTCCGGCGGTTGGGCGAGCCTCTTTGGGTCATCATCGGAGCCATGACCGGGCCGGGAAGCAAGCGAAAGCAGCCGAAGCGGGAATGGGTAGAGGCCATCGCGGAAGTTGCTCAGTCTGCCGGGGTCCCCGTCTTTATGAAAAACAGTCTGAAAGAACTGTGGGGCGGCCCTCTCATTCAGGAGTACCCGGAGGGCATGGTACGGGTAGACGGAGAATAACTGGAGGGAGAACTATTGAAGAAGCGAAGCTGCCGGAGGACCGGCTTTGAACAGGAGCAGCACGACCGGGCAATCCGGGTGCGGAAGATGACCGACGCTCAGCTCTGTGCCTACCTGGATGAGCTGGAGGCCCACAATCAGCCTATCGTCATCTCGCAGGATGAGCTTGAGAAAGTCATCAACGGCTTTATTGACAGCCTGGCTACCAGGAGCGGCACCGGCCTGCGGGTCAGCGACGCCACCATCCGCAAAATCCGGGCCATGGCCGTTGAAAATGGCTACCTCCGGCCTACTGGCGGAGGCGAGGCATGAGCGAGCACCGAAAGAAAATCACCATCCGCGTATCGTCGCAGACAGCCTACCACCTGGAGGCCGAGGCCGAGCGCCTGGGCATATCCCCTGGGCGTGTGGTGGATGAGCTAATGAGGGCGGCCAAATCCTGTGGAGAAGTGTGTGGAATTTGTGGAAAACACCACAAAAAACAAGTAAATAAGCCTTAAAAGTTAGGAGAATAAACAATGAGCATCTACGGTGCGGCGCTGAGAGAGCTTGAGCAATACCGGAGGGATGAAGCGGCGGGCCTGCTGCTTCGTCTGCCGGTCCCCCTGGGGGCTACGGTATGGCGGGTACGGGACAACCCAGCCTGTCACCACGGGGTCCGGGAGGCCGAGAAATTCCTCTTTGGCCGAGTAGTCACCCCACGCCGCATCGTGGAGCCTACCCCCTTTACCCTGGCTCTGCTGGACGCCTGGGGAAAGACAGTATTCTCCACCGAGGCTGAGGGGAGGACGATGTTAGAGCATGACACCAAGCGAGAGGGCGAAAGCAGCCCTTAGATACCAGAACCGGAAGAACCGCGCCCAGGGAGCCTTTTTTGAGCAGATGATAAACGGGGCCTGCGACTTCTACCGGAGCCGCCAGATCGCGGACATTGAGAAGACGCCGGAGCCGATGCAACCGACTAAGGACCTGGGCGGCGGGAAGTTCATCGCGCACTACACCAGCACGGCTCAGGCCGACTACAAGGGCTTTTTGTTCGGAGGCCGAGCGGTCAACTTCGAGGCCAAGTACACCGACGTTGAGAAGATGACCCAGGACCGTGTGACAGCGGACCAGACGGAGCGCCTGGAGCGGGCGCATCAATTCGGAGCCGTGGCCTTTGTCCTGTGTTCCTTTGGGTCCGTGGGATTTTACCGCGTCCCCTGGACAGTCTGGCGGGACATGAAAGGCCAGTTTGGGCATAAGTACATCACGCCCCAGGAGGCAGCGCCCTATGAGGTCCGCATCGGCGGCCCTGGTGTGCTGCTGTTCCTGGAGGGATTGGAGGACAGACCATGAGTAATTTCCAGAAAGACGTCCAGCTTCTTGCGGACCTCCAGGGCCTCATTGAGAAGCGGGAGAAGCAAGTCAACCCGCCGGAGGGCAGCACCGCCATCATGGGCGCGATCTCGCCGGTGCTGCGGGCCGCTATGCCGGCCGCACAGAAAGCGGCCCAGCGTGAGCTTGACATCCTGGTCCGAGTGAAAAACCGCCTGGGCGAGCTGATGGAGGGTCAGAGATGAGCGCCCGCCGGGAGAAGCGCCTCCGGGCGCTGGAACGCCGGGTGGAGGCGCTGGAGACCATCGCCGCTACTCCGGTGTTCATCCACGCCCAGGGAGACGGCAAGGAGGACTACGTTTTGGAAGCCGTGTGGAGCAAAGAGACAGCCGACACCTACCCCGACAAACGGCTGAGCCTGCTGGACCGGCTCAAGAATATTTTTACTGGAGGGCATGAAAAATGAAACAGTACATCGGGACCAAGATTATTGAGGCTGAGCCTGCCTACCGCTGCATGGACGGCCAGGGGCACATTACCATCACTGATGACCCGTCCGAGGCGTTCCCCAACTTCCCCAGCGTGGAGGACGGCTACCGCGTCCAGTATGCGGACGGGTATGTGAGCTGGTCCCCCAAGGACACGTTTGAGCGGGCCTATCTTCCCCTAGAGGTCAACACGGAGCTGCGAACTAGCAAGCCCAGCATCAGTCAGGAGATGGTGGATAACTTCATCCTGGAGACCTGGACGCAGACCGCCGGGGAGAAAACCACCATCGTCCGGGCCATGCTGCGGAATGGCTTTGAGCTGGTGGAGGCGTCTTCCTGCGTAAGCCCTGAAAACTACGATGAGAAGCTGGGCCGGGAAATCTGCATGAAGAAAATCAAGGACCGCGTTTGGATGCTCCTGGGCTTTCTGCTCCAGACAGCGGTTAATGGCGTCAAGTGAACCACGGAGGATGAGATATGGACAAGTATATTTCTGATCTGCTGGAGTTGATTAAGGGCCACCCGGAGCTACCTATCGTCCCGATGGTGGACAGTGAGATTGTATGCGATGATGGGTACGCTCGCTGGAAAGGA
>OLGD01002929.1_pt1 | contig 17751 bp, 15 predicted proteins | sample 1605311 | NCBI WGS metagenome assembly OLGD01 (sample SAMEA3888917, study PRJEB22519) | human gut metagenome | biome: human gut; feature: human-associated habitat; material: faeces | place: Denmark | collected 2010 | reverse complement strand
CTTATCTCCCAATTGTATAGGCGATTGCCTCGGTCGCTACACGCTTCGCATCTTCATCCGAATCTGCTGCATTCATAATCTCAGAAACGACTTTTACCATGATTTTCTTATTTAATCTGGCCACCCAGTTTTTGGTGTTGCTCTGCTCATACAGACTGGTCAGTATCACCTCACCCAGTTTTTCATATAACTGGCCGGTTTTATCATCCTTAAAAGGCTTTTCCAGTTTATCGCAATACGGCTTTCCGAAAGTCACACGAATCATCCGAACAGCCGAATTAAACATTCTGACAAAAAGATCCGATAGCCGGAACATCGTCTTTCCCTGCATATGCTCCCAGGCCCATCCATCCGCAGAATTGCATCGAGTTTCTCCCAGTACAACCGGCAGCATTTTCGAGTAGCACAGGAAAATAATATGAAACGGATTGGCGTCTGAATTCATCACTGCCTTTGCATAATAATCAATCAGCACTTCTCCGGCACTTGGTATCTGATTGTTATATCCGTTTTCGATATAAATATCCTCAGGCACAGGATCTACTTCACTGTTTCTTTTGCGTTTCTTAATATGATCAAATGCTTTTTTCTGATACATTCCCCGGGCATAATCCGAAAACATCACTGTCTTCCGGACATCTTCCTTGTTTTTATAATTAAAGAAAACATTGTTGTTTTCCTGCAGAAAACTCTCACGTCCCCGCATAATTACATCTTCGTAGTCCTCTCTGGTATTGTATGGTGAGTTATTCAAAACCGCCCAGATAGCCTTTGATGAATAGTTTTCCACTGCTGCTATCAATTGACCGTACGCTTCACTGCCCTGATCAAAGTGCTTCTCATTGCATTCATACAGTTGCTGAATCTCAGCTTTTTCCTTATTGCGCTTTCCCCATCTTTCTTCCTGTTCATCCATTTTATTGCTGCTCATTGCTTCATCCCTCCTGTTCTCCTGTTGTCAAAACGACCTTATCATTGCACCGCTTCAGGAAACATCCCTTTGATTTCCTCTAAAACACCATTTTGGTATAACTTACCGCGGCTTTTCAGTTTATGAATATGCATAAAAGACTCATTCCAGCAGGCATCGGCCTTTTCCTGCTGCTCCAGAAGGACATATATTCTGCCAAGATAAAAACAGGCTTTATACAACGCTTCATGGACTGCCATTTGTTCGCCGCCTGTAAATGCCAGAAGTTCTCTCAACTCTGTCAGACTCTCCTCATAAAGTCCTGCTGCCTTTTCATAACAATCGCTATCACCTGCCATTGTCTTTCCTTTCTCAGCAAGGCTTTGTGCATATTTCGTCCGCATACTTGCCCTTTGAAATACATAACCAAAATTCACACGATTGCCCTTTGGCCGCAACATTCCATATGCATCCGGATATTGTGCGTTGATTTCATCACAGATGGTGTTGATTTCCTGATACAGAGACGCTAATTCGTCCATTGCTCCATATTTACATAAAAGTCCTGCATAATTCAACAACGACTGCATATAATTTTCCGCATTTTCCGCAAAATGCCATAATAATTTCCTCCTTTTATAAATCTTTTTCATTTTTTTCTCTTCCTCAAGTATTGAATGTACCAAGATGATATTGCTACAAACACATATGAACATCGCTGTTATAAATAATAGCAACAGTATCTTGTTATCTGATAATTGTAGTAAATCACGCATTATCGCTATCCTCTATTTTTTTGCATATATGCTTTGCATGTCTATATATTTCTGTTTCCGGCGGAAAAAATGCAAGAATCATAGTCATAACTTGTTTTATCATTATGATTTCCATTTCATTGAAATCGACTTTCATAAACTCATATCCTCCTGTATGGGTGTTTGCTCTTCCATAAATGCACATAAATCCTCATTAAAATCTTTATGTGCCGGTTCTTCACGAAAAACTTCATAACCCTTATCTTTGTATTTTTGCATATAACCGACTTTTTTTATTGTTCCGTCGGTGTTATATTCATTTTCCAACACTTTTTTGCCTTGCTCATCATTGTCTGTTGCAAAATGAATGTTTTTTATTTCAGGGTGAAGTGAAAGAAATTGTTGCAAACCCAAATCACTTACACCTCCCAATGCAATTCGCCAATCTTCTTGCCAATCCCACCCGCTTACTTTTGTTAATGTTGCGTGTGACATTGCATCTATCGGTGCCTCGAAAACATATACACTGTCGGATTTTCCGTTTAACGTAAAGCAATGACGCTTGTCACTGTTTTTTACATCGCCTCTATATGAATTCCCCATTGTATATGTAGAACGGACAGACGCATATCCCGCCTGTCCGTTTTTATCATAGCCGACAAATACACAACTATGTTTGTCATTTTCGTAGATCTTATGTTCTCGCATTAACTGTGATACAATTTGACTATCAATATGACGTGTTTTAACAAGATATGCAAATGCTCTGTGTGCATCAGAGTTTGCTTTCGGCAGTATCATTTTTTCTTTATGCTCCGGTATTTGCTTTGCCGGAGTATATGTTTGTTTAGGCACTGATTTTTGAATTTCTTCACCGCACAATGCCCTTACGGCTTGCTGAAAAGTCCAGCCGTTCTGCTCCATCGCAAAGTTGATTACATTACCGCCCGTTCCTGTCGAAAAGCGGTAATACATATTTTTTGACCGAGTTATATTTAAGCTATGTCCTTTTTGATAAAAAGTATTGTTTCTACCTCTTGTTTCAAATTCCATACCCAAGCTTTTGGCATATTCAAGCAAATCAACTTGCATAGCCTTATTTATCATATCTTTTGAAACATAGTCCGCCATATCAATCGCCTCCTAAATTATTATTTTTAACATTTTATACATTCCAAATATACAGAAGAAATTCAATATTATCCGTATAAATACAAACAGAATTAAATTTCGTTTTACCTTTAACTTATCTCCATTTTGCTCCTCTCAGGAAATAAAAAAAGACGTAAAAACGTCTACATTTCCATATCTTCTGAATTAGACTTATTCGCCGACAAGTCTAATTCTCGCTCCAATTCTCTTTGTCGTATCAACGACTCATTTAATTCGTCTTCGTGTTCAAACGGTAATTTTATATTGTTTTTAGCATGGTTATAGTTATTTTGAAGATTATCAATATTGTTGTTACAAATATCAATTTCTTTTTCTAAGCCTTTAACGCAGTTTTCAATCCTCATCGTCATGCCAACCGGATCACTACTGCACTCTATGTTATATGTGCATTGTCCTACTATATTAAGATGATACGGCTGTGCTTTCTGTATTTCAAAACCTTTATACTCTCCTATAACTGTACCTTCCACAACTTTTTGTGATACATCAATTATTTTTGTTCCGGATGCAACACGTTCATCATATTCTATCCCATTCACCTTAAAGTTGTTAGAAGATGCTTTATCACGCATAGCAATATCACTTTCAATTTTCTGCTTATGTATAAGAATTTGTTTTTCTTTGATTGGATACTTTTGTATTGTATCTTCATAAAGTAACTTATTCTTTGTGTATGCCGCTTTCAAAGCACTTAGTTTTTGTACTTTAATATCAAGTTCCATCTTTTCCTTTATGCGAATATCTCCAGTTGCACAAGCCTTTATCTCTGCAAATGAAAGAACTGTTTCATCAGCATCTTCACAGCTCCTTAAGCCTATATCTCCACGCATTACTTGATTAATAAATCTCTGCTTATTTTCGACTATCTGCCACAAGTACGCATCAAATGTATTTTTCACAACATAGCGGTAAATATCAACGTGTTCATTCATATTGCCTTGCCTTAATATTCTGCCCTCACGCTGTTCTATATCCGAACTTCGCCAAGGACAATCCATATGATGAAGTGCTGCAAGTCGTTTCTGACAGTTAGTGCCGGCTCCCATTTTATCTGTCGAACCTATCATAACTCGATAATGACCGCTACGCATTTTTGAAAACATATCGGCTTTTTGAACATCTGTTTTTGCTGTGTGTATCACTGCAATTTCATCTCGCTTTACTCCCTTTTCCACAAGGGCATTTATCAGCCTGCCGTAAGTGGTATCATTTATATCAACTCCATCTTTAGGTGTTCCTAAATCGCAGAAAACAAGTTGAGTACCTCTTGTTTCTGTTGTATTCTTATAGATGTTATATACATTTTCAGCACAAGCTTCAACTTTTCTGCTCATCGGTGCATCATTATCTATAAGTTTAGGATCAAGAGCAAGTTTTCTTGCCTCGTTTGTGATTTTAAGCATATTGTCGATCTCAGGTTCTACCTGTCTATCTCGTATAGCTGCCGCACGTTCAACAAATGTCATCATTATATCTTGCGTAAATTCGTCCGGTTCTAATGCAACATTATGCATTGTATGTTCCGGAACGGGAAGTTTTAGCATATCGCCTGTTTGAACATCAGTAAAATGCGAAAACATTTTCATCAGTTCCGGCAGATTATCAAATTTTGATAATCTGTTTTTCATTCTGTAGCCTGTACCCTCCGGTGCAAGTTCCAAGCCTGTTGTAATGTTTCCGAACATCGCAACCCAGTTATCAAAGAATCCGAATCCGTTTCGTTCAAGAAGTCCATTATCCAAATATCTTTGCATTACATACATTTCCGTAATACTGTTTGAAATAGGTGTACCTGTTGCAAACACAACACCCCTACCGTTTTGTATTTCAGATAAGTATTTACATTTCCAAAGCATATCCATTGATTTATTTGATGATGTGGTTGATAATCCCGCCACGTTAGATAACTTTGTAGTTATCATACAATTTTTAAACATATGTGCTTCATCCACAAACATATAATCGACACCAAGCTGTTCAAAACAGAATATATCATCTTTCACTTCTTGTGCAGTAAGCTCCTCGTATTTTGCTTGCAGATTTTTCTTTTTGCTTTCAAGTTGCTTGACAGAAAATCTTCTTCCGTCGGCACTGCCTAAATCCTCAATAGCAGCGGTTATTTTTTCAATTTCTAACGAAATTTCATTTGCAAGACGTTCGTTTGATATAGGTATTTTTTCAAATTGTGAATGACCTATAATAACGGCATCCCAATCGCCCATTGCTATTTTAGAAAAGAAAGCCTGTCGTTTATCTTTTACAAAATCTTTCTTTGTTGCAACAAGAATATTTGCTCCCGGATATAGCTGCATAAATTCACTGCCCCATTGTTCGGTTAGATGATTTGGAACAACTATCATACTTTTCTTAGCTAAGCCAAGTCTTTTAAGCTCCATACAACTTGCTGCTATTTCATATGTTTTTCCCGCACCAACTGTATGAGCAAGTAAAGCATTTGTATCACTGTATAAAACTCTTGCAACTGCATTAACCTGATGTTCTCTAAGCTGTATTGCTGGGGACATTCCCGGAAAAGTAAGATGTGAACCGTCATACTGCCGCAATCGTGTATTATTGTATGTTCTGTTATAATAATCTACATATTTATTACGAATATCAGGATGTTCCATAATCCACCCTGAAAACTTTTCTCTCAAAACAGCTTGCTTTTCTTGAGCTTTTGCGGTTTCTTCTGAATTTACTGTATACCAGACTCTTTCACCATCATCGTGTCTGTCACGAACAACACAATTTTGAAGATTTAAGCTATCTTCCATAATTTCATAAGCATTTTTTCTTGATGTTCCGAATTCTGTTGTTACCTTTAAGTTACTGTTATCTGCTTGCTTGTTGTATATAGTCCATGTATTTGTGTAATTATTATACCTAATACTGATGCTATTAAAAGAATTATAATTATCATCACGCAAATAATATCTTGTATCAAGAGTGTCATATAGAAATTGTTGATAATCTTCAACAGAAATCCACGATAATCCTATTTTCCAAGGTATATCTACGGCTGTAAGTGGTTCCGGCTGAACTGCATTTAAAGCTTCGACATTTTTATCGTATATCCCGTTATTATTTAAACGTATGGCTGTTTCAAGCTTTTCAAGCACATTGCCTGATAGATACTCATCAGCCGTTTCATATCCGGTATATATATCCTCTGTATTACTGCGTATCGGATTTTTATATATCAATCCGTCAAGTTCCTGTACGACTTCATCTTGGCTTTGATGTGTAAGCATACTGATGTATTTTATATCAACTTTTCCCTTTTCAGCTAACGATATTTTTAATCCATCAACAGCATTATCAGCACTTTCAATAGGGATATATGGGCGAATAGTTTGTTTTGAAAACATATCAGCTTTTGTTATATTTCCGTCCTCGTCTACATTCTCCAAAGACAATAGCAATGGCAAGTCCACATCAGCGGCAAATGCCTGCTTATTACCTCTTGAATGAATATATCCATATTTATTAGTATATTCATCATATCGTTTATTCAGCTCATATTGTTCCTTTTTCAGTTCTTCCTCAGTACAACCGAACGTCTGAATATCAATAACTTTTCTTGCTATTTTTCGGACTTGATTAAGTCCCTTAATTCTTTCTTCTTTTGTACCGTTTAAATCATCAGGGACCGTCAGATTGCCGTTTTTATAATAGTATAATTTATTATCTTGCTCTACATATGTTAGATTTCGTACATTATTCAGATTGACATCATTTGTTTGCAATTCAATTTCATTGCTTATTTTATTTTCTGATATATGTGCAGATAATGTCATTACTGCATTATGCAATTCTTCTTGCATATCTGCACCGTCACGCATTTTACACGCAGTTTCAAATCCAAATCTTGAACTCTTAAGATCCATATCCCCAAGTATCATTTCAGGATGCGATATAAAGTATTTATTGATGTTTATGCCCTCTGCATATTCATCAATATCAACCCATTCAGGGAAGTTATCAGTTCGCATTTCTTCTCTTTTTTGCAAGAATATAATATCGGTTGTAACATCTGTTCCAGCATTTTTAAAGGCATTATCCGGCAGTCTTATTGCTCCGACAAGGTCAGCTCTTTCAGCTAAATATCTTCTGCACTTGCTGTCTGCTTTATCAAGAGTACCTTTGGAAGTTATCAGTGCCAATATACCGCCCGGTCTAACTTTGTCAATATTCTTTGCAAAAAAATAATCGTGTATTAAGAAATTGTATTTATTATATACAACATCATTTACACGATAATTACCAAATGGAACATTGCCTATTGCAACATCAAATGTATTGTCTTTAAATTTTGTATTTTCAAAACCGTCTATTATTATTTCATTTTTCTGATATAATTGCTTTGCTATGCGTCCGGTTAAATCATCAATTTCTACGCCATAGAATTTACTGTTACCCATTTCATCAGGAATCAGTCCCATAAAATTACCGATTCCGCAAGATGATTCTAAAATGTTGCCCTCTTTAAATCCCATATTTGAAATAGCCGTATACATTTCTTTAATTATAACCGGAGATGTATAATGTGCATTTAACGTTGTTGAACGTGCTGCTACATATTCTTCATCGGTAAGTAGTGCTTTTAGTTCTTTGTATTTGAAATGCCTTTCATCAAAGCAATCTGCAAGACCACCCCATCCAACATACTGTGATAGTATGTCTTGCTCCTCAGGAGTTGCAAGACGATTTTCTTTTTCAATTCGTTTTAACGTTCTGATTGCTAAAACATTACCTGCATATTTTTTACCCGCTGTTTTTGTGTTTTCGTCAATTTGTATTCTGTAATTCAAACGTTCCGCTGTTTCAATATTCTTTGTGACATCTTTTACAATTACATCTCCGACTTGTAAATCAGGTTTTGTTTCCGGTTCAGGTGTAATCATTTCGGGTTCTGCCGTTTCGACTTCAATATCATTTATTTCAGCAGTATCAACATTTTTCTCTGCAATTTCTTTTTCTGTTATTAAAGTATAATCTCGCCCTGCCTTGAAACTTTCCATACCTCCGATATGTGAAAACATTTGCTCACTATCATTCTCATCAAGATTTTCAAAGCTCATATTAAATCCTGTTTGAGCTACTCGCCATTGCTTGCCATTGTATTCAATTACATCTCCGACTTGCAAATCAGGTTTTGTTTCTGGTTTTGGTGCAATCATTTCGGGTTCAGTTATTTCAGGTTCTGCCATTTCAACTTCAGTATCATTTATTTCAGCAGTATCGACTTTTTCTTCTGTAACTTCTTCCGATTTTTCATTATTGAAGAAATCATTGAAAACAGATAACTCTTTTTCTGTCGGTTCGCTCTTAAATACGAAACCTGAAATTGATTTACCGTCCAAAGTTTTGGGAAATCTTGAATAATAACCTCCGACTTTATTTACGTCAATAGCAAGTTTTTTAAATTCGTCACTATCAATCCTCTCATTAAGTGATACAACCCATATATCAGCATTTGTTTTAGTATGTCTTGCTGCGACAATTTCAAACTTGTCAGTCACTTCTTGTGCTTCCGGAGCTTGTTCGTTAATATTTATTTCATATCCTTGCTCTGCAAGGATTTCCGTATATCTGTCTAAAACGTGTTGAGGGAACCCTGTCATCTGTATTTCTTCACCATCAACAACTTTAGAAATTAATTTTATATCCAATATTTCCGATGCTTGAGCTGCTTCATCACCATATACTTCATAAAAATCTCCCACTTTATATAGATTGATTTGACTTTCAGAATTAGATTTATCAATGTTTTCAGCATTAGCATCTTGTTTTTCTTCTACATCAAGATATTCGTCTTTTTGAATTAAATTATCAATTCTTTTTGAAACATCAGTCCATGTAAGTCTAATAACAGAAGAAGGGCGATAAGTATCGCCCTTACTGTATGTTATACCTATTCCGCTATGAAATTCATTTATGCCGTTTGCATATTCGCCACCAATACCGTATTCCTTAGCTAAAAATTCAGCACGTTCTTGTGTATTATAGTGTTCTTTAAAAAATGAGTAAATTCGTTCTTTACCATTTTCAAAGCCACTACCCTTTTTGAGAAGTTCATTGATTTCTTCATCTGTGAAACCTGTTGCACCACTTTCGTCCTTCTCATTATTGAACAAATCCATTTGTTCATAATCTGATTTTATCTCGGAATTAATACTATTTCTCTCATTATCTGTTGGTCTATCAAATCCGACTGTAACGTTATCACTTTGGATCTCTCCAACCAATCCATTGCTTTGATTTCCGGATCGTTCAACATCTCGTCCACCATCTTGTCTTTCGTTTGGCTCGCTTCCACTTGAACTTCGACTAATATCGGAAACAGATCGCCCTCCTGTAACAGCTGTTGATACCTCTCCTGCTGTTGCTCTTTCATCCACTCCATCAGTCTGCGTCCGTAACTCCCTACTGATAGTCTGCGGTTTATTTGTTTTTCTGTCAAGAATGCTTTTGTCGGCAATTCCTGTTTCACTTTCCGCTGTGTTCTCTTGGCTACCTGTATTAATAGTTCCTTGTTCATTTTCATTCCTCCAAATCTTATATTGTTTATTTTCCCGCTCTATTTTATGTAATATTTTCGCTGAAATATTATGTGTTTCAGTTAATATATATTTTCGTTCATATTTCATAAGTGCATTAAACATATCAGATAAATTATTGTCTGTATATGTAACTCCGGCTCTTTCGGATACCATACACCGTACACTTTGAAACAGTATATCTGAATTGTTTTTATCGTGTGCAAGATAAGCTATCATAGAAGCAAGATATTCGTCAAAATTTTTATTATCTATATCGTATTTTTGATTTATGAAATCTATAAATTTGTGCGTTTCCGAAATAGACCATCTGCCGTACTTCTTACCGCCCGTATAATATGTTTGTGAAATGTCAAATATATATCTTATTCTGCCATCTTTATATATCATAATTCCTTTTTGACCTTTGTGAACTCTACGGTTATAATCGTTCCATTCCGTCAATTCAGCAGCTGCTGTTACTTTAGGATTTTGCATATATATTGCAATACTGTTGTTTACATCATATGTATATGTATTTCCGGCAAACTTCAACCATTTATTCCATTCACCGCCGTTCGATAATATTTTTTCAGTACCATTTTTGACTAATACCTTGTAATCTTCTATTATAGACATTATATTCTGCACCTCCGAACAATCTTAAAAAAGTCTAAGTTCAACTTCATCACCTATTGATTCTTCAATAGCATCAATCTGCTTGTACAATTCATATTCTACATATAGGAACAATCCTACTTTTGCATATTGTACCGATGTATCATCAACTTCATTACTGTAATCAACTTCTTCATAAACGAAATTTTCATTAAGTAATGTCATAACAATTTCTTCGCTGTTTTCTGCCATTGGGAAAAATTCTTCCTGAATCCGTCTTGCTTCAACACGAGCAACGTGTCCATAGAATAGCATATCCATTAGTTTTTCATCTTTATACCCGGCAAGTTCTAAATCTCTTAATTTAATATATTTTTCAGCCAAATCCTCAGTTAATTTATTCAGTTCTCTTTCAAATTCCGTTGCGTTCATTTTTTTACATCTCCTTTATCTCTGCCTATTTTAATATCGATTACTTTAGGGTCTTTCAAATACCCCTCAACACCATTATCAAATAATTGCGGATATACTTTTCGCATAATTTGATAGCTGTCATTCACATCTGCATTAACACATTCTCCGTTATTACATTTCCAAAGGTGCTTATATATTCTTCGTTCCTTGTTGTAAAATTCCTTTGTTGGCGGTTCACCGTCAAAGAATGATGTACCGGAAGTATATCTTTCATTTACACGAACAAATTTTATATTGTGATATGCACATTTTGTTTCCAGTAGTGAATAAAAATATCCGTATGGAATTGTTACATAATCTTTCCTTACAAGCATTTTATACTGTCCGATAAGAAGTGTATCTATTCGATTCTCAATACAGTAAGTAATAATCCATTCACTAACCGACCAAAAATATTCAAATATATGCTCAATAGTTTGTTTGGCAAGCTTATTAATATTATAACTCAATTTTTCCCGTTGTTCAATATCATATGCTTGCTTGAGCTGTTGCCTTAACGGCTGTGTTATTTTATTATACCATTGATTCTCGGCTTTGAGAGTCTTACCTCTTATGAGGTTAGGTTCTTTTCCGATGTTGTTAGTTATAGCCGCAAAGTTATTCATCCCAATATCAATGCTTATCACTCGCATTTACAATCTCCTCTATGCAATGCTTACAAACATTTTTACCATTGAACTGAATTATATCTTTTGCCTCACCGCAGAATATACATGACGGTTCGTACTTCTTTAGAATTATACAATTATCTTCTGTATATATTTCCAAGGAGTCTTTAACCTCAATGTCCATATTTCTTCTTAATTCCACCGGAATTACAATACGTCCAAGTTCATCGACCTTTCTTACAACACCTATTGCTTTCATAATTATTTACCTCCTGATTAAATTATAAATTTTCTTTAGTCCAATAAACTTCCCTTTGGGAGTTTATTATATATTTTCTTCAAGCAAATTTTCTACTTGCTCTTTGATTTCTTCAACTGATAAACCGTTGAATTTATCTTTTATTTTCTGCCATACATCTATTGATGTTTCAATTTCTTCCTCAATTATATTTTGCGGTACATCTGCCGCATAATATTTTGAAAGGAATTTAGGCTTTAATGTAATAGCTTTTACCGACGGTTTACTGTTCGTTTTAGATTTTTTATATCGTCCTTCAAACACATCAACAACTGTAACCTTGTTTAACTTACCATTCTTTGATAATTCTCTGAGTTGCTTAGATTTATTGATGTCTAACTTGTAATTAAATTCACAAATTACTTCATCTACTATTTCCTGTTCCTGTTGAGTTAAATATGATAACTCAACTCCGGCATTTACAGCTATTTCATCTTCATCAATTCTTGTTTTTAACTCATAAATAAGGGTATCAATTCTTAATAATCTTGCTATAGTTGCTCTTGATATTCCGTATTTTTCACCTATTGTATCCATTGTAGTCAACTTCTTCTCAAATTGAGAAGAAGTTTCGAAACCCGCATCATTACTAAGGATTTCAAGGTTTTTCTCAATACTTTTTATCAAATCAGAACGTTTACCTTGACGTTTATTTACTGCCACATCAAGTGCGTATATATGAGCCTGTTCAGATATTTTCATTTCTGTTATGCCGCGTTGTTTTGTGTTACTGTCAAGTACAATCATCAGAGCATCATCGTCTGTTAAATTGCTCAATACAACACAAGGAACAGTTTTAAAGCCAACTGCTTTGGCACACTCACAACGGTTATGTCCCGAAAGAATTTGATAATTACCATTATCCAGTTTTCGTACAAGGACCGGAGTTAAAACTCCATGCTCTCTGATACTTTCTTTTAAATCTTCAAATCGTTCACCAGTATATAATTCAAACGGATGCTGTGGGAAATGCTCAAGCATACTGATTGACAATTCAACACAACCATTTTCTCTGTCTATATGCTCACCTGATGTTGTTGTCTGTGTTTCCGGTGCAGTCGATTGAAACATATTCATCATTTTTGCATAATCTCTTTTTACTTCTGCCATTTTTATATTCTCCTTTTACCTTATACTTTTAATAATCCCGATATTAATATCATCTCGCATATCAATATTAATATCGTCAATTACAATTAATTCATTGTTTAATTCTTTTCGTATTTCTGTTTCATTACATATGCAAACCGTATATTCTAAAACATAGTTACCTCTGTTATTTAAATTGAATTGCATACGAGTATTTATCAATCCTTTTTTTCTCAAACGACATATAATTATACTGACTTCTCTTACACTCATTCCGCACGCTTTAGCTATCTCTTTTTGTGATACATAACATTTATTTTTGTTATTTTTTCTACTGCATAGATAGATAAGAACAGTCAATTCATAAACTGTAAGCTTTTTATTTAGTATGTCAGAATGAATAAAAAATCCTTTATCAGTATTTGCTACACTAAATAGATTACTTGTCTGAGAACCATTTGCTCTCCACCTTGCTTTAACTTTGATAAGTCCTTTTTTTATCAACTCTTTTATGTATTTGGTGTATGTTGATATTGAAAAGCCACCCTTTTCACTCAATGTTCTGCGTGACGGAAAGCAATCACCTTTTGCATTTTTGTATTTACTCAATATTGTGTACAATGCTATTTCATACGGATTTAAACACGAAAAGATTTTACTGTCGAGTAATATATATCTTCTCATTCCTAATTCCTTTTACTATTTCGCTCTACCGAAAATACATTTCTTACCGGAAACATAAGTTGATGTTAGTTCATCACATTATGCCAAACAAACACGACTACTGCTATATAGCAGATTCCGTAAAATGTTTCGCATATCCCCCTAACCGACGGAACACTGTCTTTGAAGTTATCATTGACTCAGTGTAAGTATCATTATAATCAAATTGGTCATGGCGGAGAATTACAACATCTCCTACAGCCTATATGGGATACCGCAGAATGCGTCCATCGCTGTATAAGGCTCGCAATTTGAAAAAGTACCTATATTACCTTTTATTGAACTGTAAAAATATATGAGTGTCCTTGTATGATTGCCAAATCTTCTTGATTTGCAAAAGAACACATTAGAGCTACTATATCTAGTAACTCTAATCTATCCTTTTGCGGATAGATTTTAATATCACTCTCCCATTCTATTTAACATTTCGTCTGCCAACTCCCTGTATGCCGTAGCAACTTTACCTTGTGGGTCATGCTGCAATATTGTTTTTCCCATTCTGTTTGCTTCCGCAGCTTTAGTTGATAGCGGAATTACTGTATTAAATGTTTCCGTTCGCTCATCGTTTCTTATTGTTTCTGAAATGATGTTATCGTTTTTATTTCTGCCATCATACATTGTAATCACATCGCCTAAAACCTTTAAATTAGGATTAATGCAACGTCTTGTCAATTCTACCGACTGTAACAAGGCATCAAAACCTTGTAAGCTGTAATAATCCTTTGCAAGTACTGGAACTATAACATAGTCCGAAGCTACAAATGAATTGACCGTTAATATGCCCAATGACGGCAATGTGTCAATTATTATGTAGTCATAATTGCTTTTTATAGGCTCTAATATTCTCTTTAAAACCCCCTCACGTCCTATGACGCTTACTAACGCAAGTTCTAAATTTGAAAGCTCGATGTTACTTGGAAGTACATCAAATTTATCTGTGTGTATTATTGCTAAGTCTGATGGTGTAAAGCTGTTATTTATATCAGCCATCATAGCCTTTACAATAGTTTCTTCTACACTCGCAATGCCACAACCTATCGTCGCATTTCCTTGCGGGTCGAAGTCGACCAATAATACTTTTTTATTTTTTTCTGCCAATGCTGCCGCCAAATTTATTGATGTCGTTGTCTTACCGACACCGCCCTTTTGTGTTGATACCGCTATAACTTTCATATCCTTTTCCTCCTATAAAATCTGTTTTGTGCAATCAAAAAGGGAATAATAACAGAACTTTCAAATCTATTATTATTCCCTTTAATAAAACTTATATTTAATTGTGTATGTCAAAACGTGTTCACTTCATCTGCACCAAAAAGGTGACTTACTTTTTGTAAGTCACCTTTTTTATTTTGAAAAATTAGGGAGTAATAGTAAACGATGTAAGTGTACATCTGATACTATTGCTCCCTTTTTTGTTACAAAAATTTATATCAAGATGATAGATTAGAAATGTCTATCGGACATTTCTGATGTGTTATTTTGAGCAATCAAACACAGAAAACTAAATAAAAGGTATTTAAGTAAACAAGATTTTCGACGAGCCGTCTGCTGTACACGCATTTGCGAACTATGTGCAAGAAGAAAAAAGAATACGGGAAACTCTTTGCCACAACTCGAAAATCAGTAATAATGATACTTCGGTAATTCGCCGCTCGGTCACAATGAAGACGGAGTATATCTTAAGATATAATGTGACTTCCCACGTCTTGCTTATTTTCCGGAAAACAAAATCTTTTAAAAGGAGGGTTAAATATGCAATTTGATTATTTTTATGGCAGTGAGGCAGAGCAATTTACATTTTACAGAATACCAAAAATTCTTATAACATCACAGTTTTTCAAAAAGGTATCTGACAGTGCAAAATTACTCTACGGTCTTATGCTTGACCGAATGAGTTTATCTATTCGTAATGGTTGGCTCGATGATGACAACAGAGCATATATTTTCTTTACTACGAATGATGTTATGGAGCAAATGTGTTGCGGAACTGAAAAAGCCACAAAAATGCTTGCAGAGCTTGACAGTGAAAAAGGTATCGGTCTTATTGAAAGAGTAAAACAGGGACAAGGAAGACCTGCAATAATATATCTAAAAAAGTTTTATGATATTGAAGATAAGGATACTACATCACAATCAAGCACTTCGAAGAATGAAAATCAAGCTTTCGAGGAATCGAAAAACAAGACTTTCGAAAATCGAAAGTCAGGACTTTCGGAAATCGAAAGTCTAGAGTTTCGAAAATCGAAATGTAATTATAATAATATTAATAATACTGATATTAATTATATCTATCCTATCAATCAAGATAATTATAATATACAGAATAGTGATACTCAAACTGAAGAAGAATGGATTGATAGATATACAAAAACAGTAGATGAAATAAAAAAGCAAATTGATTACGACTATCTCATCGACTATGCCGAACGTGATATTGTTGATGAAGTTGTAAATATTATGGCTGAAGTAATGACAGTTCCACGCCCTAAATACAAAATCGAGGGCGATTTTGTCGAATATGATGCCGTCTTAAATAATCTCAAGAAGATAACAGCTGAACAACTTGAAGTATGTCTACTTGCATATTCTCGGCAAAGACAAAGAATCAGAAATCCAAAGGCTTATTGGATAAGCGTATTATACAACATTCCACTCACGTCAAATATTGTATTGCAAAATATGGTAAATAGCGATTTGTACGAAACCGGAGGTTAAAAGTAATGGAACTAAAAAGAGATTATGAAAAAATGTCTAAACACTTTCAAGAAATCGAAAAAGAAAAACAGGCATCTATACCGACAATCAGTTTTGACAATAGCAAAGTTGTTCAGCTGTCTGTTGATTCACTAAATCCATTCCCCAATCACCCGTTTGAGCTTTATACCGGAGAAAGATTTAATGATTTAACGGATAGTATTAAGGCTTGTGGTGTTATTACACCGTTGCTCATCAGAAAGCTTGACGATAATACATATCAAATTTTATCGGGACATAATCGCAATCAAGCAGCTAAAGCAATAGGTCTTAAAACAGTACCCTGTATTGTATTATCTGATTTGACCGATGATGACGCATTGATGATAATGCTTGACAGCAACACTAATCAACGTAGTGTTTCAGAAATGCCAATATCTCAACAGGCTCATATATACGCACTTGATGTGGCAGTAAACAAACGACAGGGTAAGCGTTCAGACTTAATAAAAAACATCGAAAAAAATCTCGAAATCCTTAGTAACGGTGCGGATTTTGAGACATTTTCCCCATCGGGGAAAAAGTTAAATACAGTGCAAGAAGTGGGCGATAAATACGGTGTATCAAAAAATACTGTGGCAAGGCTTATTCGCATTGACACACTGTTACCACAACTGAAAGAGCATATTGACAATAAACAAATATCGGTTCGTGCCGGAGTAGAATTGTCTTACATAACCGTTTTTGAGCAAGCACTTATCGCTAAAATCATAGATGAATATAGCTTTCATCTTGATGAACATAAGGCTCATCAACTTAGAGAACTCTCCAAAGCTCACAAGCTTGACAGAATTATCGTAGTTGAAGTTTTTGAGGAAAAATACGGCAAGTCAGTAAACAAAAAATTAAAATCATTTACGATAAAGCCTAAATTCTTGTCAAAATACTACTCTCCTACCGTTTCTCAAGATGTGATTGCATCAGATGTTGAGGCAAGTATGGACGTATGGCAAGAAATCAAAACCTTTTACCCAGATACAGCGGTTGATGATATAAAAAACAATATAATAAATTTGCTGAATAATCAAAAACAGCAGTAAAATCATCTTTTGTTTTCTGCTATTTTACAGGCTGTTTTTCAACTCAATATTGAGTTGAAAATGGTATGGCAAGATACGCCTTTGTATCCACAAAGGCAGGCACACACCGTTTGAGTGTGCAAAAAATTGGGCATTGCCCAAACCCATAAAAAGCGAGGTGATAGTTTGAAAAAGAGTACAGATTTTCACGTTAGAATATCAGACGATGAACTGGAACTGATAGATGAAAAAGCACGTCAATTAAGAATGACACGCAGTAAATATGTAATACAGTCAGCACTTCATCAGAAGATAATAACGTTGGATAATACAGCAATTAAACAGCTTACCTCAGAACTTCGTAAAATCGGTATCAATGTAAATCAGATTGCGATACTCTGCAATATGGGAAAGTTGCAATGTGTACATATCGAGGACACGAAAAACGAAATTACAAAGGTATGGGAAGAATTGAAAAAATTGCGACAGCAGATGTAAAGAATCTTCAAGAAAAAGTTCCGTTTGATAAGGATAAAGATATTGGATTTTATGAAGGGTGCGAATCAGGTAGTTATCTTTTAAAAACAGGAGATTTTATGGTTTGTTTTCCGAGTGACGCACATAAAGTAGGTATGATGAATACTGTTCCAGGAATGGTAAAAAAAGTCGTAGTCAAAATTAGAGTGGAAGAATAATGGTATGAAGAACAGCTGTAAGTAAGAAAAGAACTTATGGCTGTTTTTGCTTATAGGAGAAATGAGTGAAATGTCAGTTATTGATAATATACG
>OLGD01002926.1_pt1 | contig 17768 bp, 23 predicted proteins | sample 1605311 | NCBI WGS metagenome assembly OLGD01 (sample SAMEA3888917, study PRJEB22519) | human gut metagenome | biome: human gut; feature: human-associated habitat; material: faeces | place: Denmark | collected 2010 | reverse complement strand
GAAAGATTACCTTGCAGAACGTTTGCGAGGGTAATGCGGTTGGGGAACCTTCGGGTTCCCCTTTCTTTTTCCCGGAAGGGCGCATTTACTCACCACCTGCTTCGCAGGCGGTGGTATCCCTCCCGTTGGTCGGGAACATGCGCTCTCCGAGGGGAATTCGCTTCCTGCGGGAAGCGGCAGGCTGCGGCCTGCATAAAGGCTTACGGAAGAAGTGCGATTATGCGGAGGTGACGACAAATAGCGATTTTCTATTTATCGGCGAAAGTGATCAGCCGTGGCATAGGCCGTTCTGCGGTGGCAGCTTCCGCCTACATGAGTTGTAGCCGAATGTACAATGATTATGACGGCATACAACATGATTATACGCGGAAACAGGGGCTTGTTTGGCAGCGAGTCCTTCTGCCCTCCTATGCTCCCTTAGAATGGAATGACAGAGAGCAGTTGTGGAACGCTGTTGAAGCAGAAGAAAAAACGAAGGATAGCCGACTGGCACGGGAAATCATTGTTGCATTGCCGGTTGAACTCAATCATGAGCAGCAAATAGAGTTGACGAGTACATATGTCAGGCAGGCATTTGTTTTGGACGGGATGTGCGCAGATATTTCCATTCATGATACAGATGGTCATAATCCTCACGCACATATCCTATTGACTATGCGGCCGCTGAACTTGGATGGCACATGGCAGTATAAGACCGAGAAAGAATATCTGTGTGTGAAAAATGGAGAGGAACGAGGTTTTACTGCGGCTGAATACAAAGCTGCTCAAAATGACGGATGGGAAAAGCAATACTTATATAAGGTTGGGCAGAAGAAGGTCTACATGCCGCCAACGAAGGCTGACGAGTATGGCTATACTCGCGTGGATAAGCATCCGAAAAGCACGAGATATGGCAGGCAGAATCCGATTACTGTCAGATGGAATAGCGAAGATCAGCTTTTTAGTTGGCGTACACGCTGGGCGGATATGACGAACCAGATGCTTAAACAGGAAGGATATGAAGAAAGTGTCGATCATAGAAGTTATCTGGTTCGTGGAATAGACGAGCAGCCGACCGTTCATGAAGGCGTAGAAGCCAGGCAACGGGAACGGAATGGTTTTAGGTCTGAGGTGTGCGAATTGAATCGGCAGATACGCGCAGATAACGCCATGCTCCGCGAGTTAAAAAAGCAAGTGAAGCAACTTGAAAAAGCTGTGCAGAAGGATATCTCATATTTAGCTGATGCGATGGAAAAGTTATGTGCCGATATGCTCATTTTCCGTTATCAGCTCTCGCATACGGATGAGAGCAAACGAAATTGCACAAAGAGTTTGGAAGTCCTGCTTGAGAGTGCTAAAGATTATGCAAAAGCCGATCAAAAACTTCGAGAAATACGCAAAGATAGAAAACAACTGCTTGCTGAAAAACAGGGGCTATCTCTGATTCATGTATTCCGACATAAGGAACTTTCAGCGCGAATTGCAGAAAAAACAGAGGATGCAGAAGAATTGAAAGCCAGAAAAATTTCTATTCTTAAACGTGTTGGTTTGTCGGAAAAGGCGGACAATACAGAACTTAATCAGCGTATTGCATCGCTAGAAAAGCTGGTTCAAAAACTTGATAACCAGCAACAGAAATTTTCCAATCTTCTTGAAGAAACACAGAAAAAATACGCCGTTCTGCAAGAACAGGCGGCGCAGGTGAATGATGCGGAACTAGATGAAGCTCGGCGGAACGCGAAAAGAGAACACATGGATTGTGCGATAAAACGGATTCAAAATACCTTTGGAGAAAAGTTCTCTGTCGTGCGGATGATGGAGGTTCGAAAAGATGTGGAGAGAATGACAAAAAGCGGGGAACAGAGCAAACAAAAAGAACATAGTATGGAAAAATACGCTTTGAATAAAAGTATGTAAAGTGTACAGATCATTCATTGACATTTATTGTTTTCGAAATTGCGCATATTCTGTTTTAATAGTCCACAAATTCTGGAAACTGCCGATAAGAAAACACCCAGACAGGAGGCTTGAAAAAGAGAATTGTAGTTCAGGAGCTTTAGAATAATAACAACAAGAAACAGAATAAGTGTAGTTAATCTTGATCTTTTGATTAGCTGCTGGGATTGGTATTGTAAGTGCTGTTTATTTGGGTGCAAGCAGAGTGGAAATACAAAAAGAACAATAAAAGGGATAAGCCACAAACTATAGAAAACCGAGTGTGTGCTGGAAATCTTGATTATCAAAATACCGAGACTAAGGCCACATGCCATCGTGAGGAAACATTTTGTGTGCGTAGAAGCATGAAAACCTCCCCCATTACTCTGGCAGACGTAAAAAATGGAAATCATGGTAATTGCTTCAATAGGGGCTTTCGCAATTAAACCGATCATAAACAATCCAAGCGTACTCAAAATTGTATAGAGCCACAATTCACAACCATATTCACATATTTCACGTTGTTTTTCATCACAAGAGTCATTTAGAATAAACGAAATGATGATTTTTGAAAGTGACATTAACACGAAGCATCGCCTCCCAACATGATTTCGACAGAGAACTTGCCGTGTTCAATATTGAAGTCAATCGTTCCGCCTGCATCAGAAACTATTTTCTTCATGCTTTTTGTCCCGAAGCCATGAAGCTCAGGATGCTCTTTGGTTGAAACGAATTCCGAACCACATCGCTTGATTTTCTTTTCATCGGCATCGTTGGTACAGGATATGAATAACATTTCCCAAACTTTTGAAAAAGAAAGATAAATGGTTCGTGTAGGATTGGAAGCTGGCAACCGCATTACGCCCTCAATGGCATTGTCCAGCAAATTACCCAGCAGCATACAAAAACTTCTTTCCGAAATCGGCAACGGGTTTAGCGGATATTCGACGAATTCAAAAGTGATGCCGGCGTTTTTCATAATGGTTGATTTTGCTTTCAAAATTGCATCAACCGCAATGTTCCCAGTGATAATGAGATCAGGTTGGTCTGTTTTTTTCAACATAGATAGGACTTGGCGACGATCAATTTCTGCTATTTTTGAGGAAGATAAAAGCTCCTCTACGGCGGTTACACGATGATAGAGATCATGCTGTTCGGCTAGCATGTTTTTGTAGATGCTTTTTAACTCATCTTGATGCTGAGCAACAATTTGGGTGGTTTGCGCTTCCAATTCTGCTATTCGCTGTTTTCGCGTTGTTTCTGTAAGCTGCTCATAAAGAACCATGATGAGAATCATTACAGCAAACGAACAGGCAGAACCGATTAACAGAATATTATGCTCATTTTCAAGCAGACGCGCGGAGAAAAAACATTCATTTACGACCAGACAAAGCACCAGCATGAGAATGAACAGAGAAGTTTCTTTTCGAGAAATTATGTTTTCGGCTTTACCAAATCTGGCAGCAACATTAGAAACAACAGTTAAAATCGCATTGGATGATATGGAATAAAACATAATTGTTTCTTTGGAGGCGGAAAGCACACTACCGTTTAAGCCAATTTGAATGTTGAATAGGCCGCTAACTAGAGTTAATGTGCCTATGAAAAGCAAGCCGTCAAGCACCGTCCAAAGGACGCAAGATATCCAGCTCTCGTCTGACGTTAACTTGATATAGATAAGCGGAATAAATAAAACAAGATTATCTGGAATGGAAATATGGAAATACTGTATGATGGAAAAGTAAATCACGATTGCTAAAACAGAAAAGAATTCATAGAGAAATGAATGTGAAACCTGAGAAAACTGCTTTCTTAATAAATATATCAGGAGAATTCCCTGATAACAACTTAATAGTAAGTCTAAAGCAATCATAATCATTTTTCAGAATCACCTTCAAGATAGAATTGACGGAATCTCTTTATAAACTGACTCTGATATACTTTTCCAAGTTTTATGCTTTCTCCATCAGACATCGTTACATTGCCGCCCATGATGTGCCGAACATACATCAAATTAACTACATAGCTCCGATGACACTGAGCAAACATACGCTCTGGAAGCTTTTGACGAATTACATCAAGAGATTGTTTAAACGTATATTCCTTTTTTTCATCCGCTGTTTTTATGATGCAGTAATGGCCGGATACTTCTAAATAAATAATGGAATTTATTGGCAGACGTAAAATCTGAGTTGGAAGGTCGAGGGTTATGCACCCTGAATGGCTAAGTTTCCAACGGTTCCATATAATATTCATACATTCATGAATTGCCTGTTCGGACACGGGTTTTCGGATGTAACGTAGCGCATTGACAATATAACCTTCTTCTGCATATTGCCCGTAGCTCGTTATAAAGACAATCGGAATGTATTCATTCGAGTTGTGAATTTCTCTGGCAACGGCGAGACCACTTAGTTCACCGGGAATTTGAATATCCATAAACAACGCGTCAACTTGAAGCCCATGTTGCCATGAGTCTAGCACATCTTCGCTGGAAGTAAAAAGAGCGAGAAAACCGGGCATGATCAGGATACATACTACAGTAAGAACAACTCCATGAATGGCAGCCCATGAATTGATTTTTGTTTTAATAGAATGAAGAAAGGTTTTTTCATCGTCGCATATAACAATATTCATAATAGTTTCTTCACCTCTAAATCAAAGTATAGCATAGATAATTATTCATGTCTATAAATCAAAAAAGGAAAGATGAAAATTTTGGACTAAAAAGTCTAATATATTATCCCACTTTGCACTGATAATGACTTTTTGTGCTCAAAAAGAAGCATTTCATGCCCAAATTGTTCGGCTGAAGGCTATTCGTGTTATCATGTTTTTCGGAGGTGATAGATATGAAATTGGCAACCATTCTGAAAGACTTTTTCCTTCGCTATGGCGAGCAGGGCGCGTGCTGCGCTAGCTGGCGTGGAAGCTATGAACCCCCTGTTCCCGAAGCCCTGAAGAACGCTGTCTTGGAAGAAGAAAAAAAGAAAACTCACGGCAACAAGTAAAAAAACAAGAGAAAAGCAGATGAGTTGTTTCAAAAGGCTCATCTGCTTTTCTCTTGTTTTCTGGGTGGTAAGCCGTCTATGTAGGCTTGCACGATTTGAAAGAGCTGCTTTCGTTCGCTTTCGGTTAGTCCTTCCAATGGGAGCCGTTCATTTTCTTCGCGACCAAGAAGGTAATCCGTTGTTACATGAAGCGCATCGGCGACGATACATATGTTATCAATATCTGGTAAGCAATAGCAATTCTCCCAATTTTTTACCGTAGTAACGTGAACATTCAGCTTATTCGCTAATCCCTGCTGCGTGAGATTCTGCTTTTTTCTGAGTTGACGCAGACGGTAACTAAAGGAATCTGGATTCGGTTTTTCTTTCATGCACAATCACCATCCTTCTTAAATGATGATATGTGAGAATATGAAAAATGTCTTGAACCAAAAAGTACAATACATTAGACTTTTTAAAAACAAAAAGCATTTCGTGCACAAAAAAGCGCGTTTTGTGAACACGGAAGGACGCGAAAGTTTTTTCTGCTATAATTTGCCTATCCAATGAACGAAAGAAGATGATTCCGTTGAATTGAAAAGAAAATGTTCTCATCTATAATAAAAAGGAGGATATCGTCATGAAAAAGATGGCTTGTTTCGCCGTGGCTGCGGCAATGATTCTCTCTACTTTCTCCTATGCACTGGCTGATAATTATACGGATTACTATAAGGATCTGTCTGGCGGCATCTACGGAAAGCAGAACACGGAAAAAGTGACTAAAGGTGCTACGGGATCTGCCAAAAATGAGGTATACACACTGAGCAGATCGCTTAGCACTAACGACTCTATCGTAGGTAAAGTGCGCTATGGTGCAAACGGAAATCCGGTCACCGATGTGTGCGATGTTACAAATACCTCTACATATTATATGTCGTATGAGTATCATGAAAAGGGTGTTGTTGGTAAGAAATACTATATGAAAATGCAAAATACGACTGGCTGCGCTGATGTGACTGTATCGGGACGCTTTACTCCGTAAAGCATTAGGTGTCTCCGCATTTGAATATACGGAGGCACCAATTTTTTTATAAAGATGGAGGGTATCATCCATGCGCAAAATGATTTCTTCTGTGTTGAGTTTTTTTCTTTTTTTATTTGTTTTTATACCTGTTTTTGCTGAAGAATATCCTGTTCTTCATATGAGGCTAGGCAATGTTGATGCATATACTTTGCTTGGAAAACTTGCGGATGACGAGACTGACATTAAAGAAGTAGTAGATGGGAAACAAACCATTGAGGGATATGGTGAAGACATAGGAAAAGAAAAAGCGCATCTGGATATTTACAATCTCAATAAAATGACGATTTATATTCAAGAACCTTCTGGTGAAATCCATATTGACTGGAACTCTGCCGTAAAAGAAGATTATGAACAAATTGAAAAGCAGCAAAAAGAAAAATATGATGCGGATGATGATGGATTTCTCGATGATGGAGAAACGCTGTTTTGCACAAGAATAGACCATACCAGCGAAGAAGCATCCGACAATATAAAAAAAGCGAACCAACTTGTGCAAAAACTTGCGCAGCAACTAGGTGTTTCTGTAATAGCGGAGCCTGTCATATTTAGAGAAAGCACTTTTGTTTATCCAGATGGCCAAAATCTTAAAAAAGGGTCTGCAAGATATGCTATTGTACGAAATGGATTGATGGTAGAAACAGAAGGATATTGGTCTGAAATTTCTCGAACTGGATATTATGTCGAATCTGAAGCTCTTAATATTGAATGGTGCGGTGATGAAATTACATCAGCAAATATTAACATATATTATGAAGAATCTGAAGAAAAGATAAATATGAATCTGATTTCACTCGAAGAAGCAAAGAACGCTGTGAATAATGAATTGCAGAGACGCATCAGAATCGAAGGCATGGAACCTATTGTAGATATTTGCTATATGCCAATGCCCGATTCAAAAGGCGAATTATACGCGGAATTTGTTCCTGCATGGCGTTTTCGTTTTCGTGGAGAAGATGGAAATACTCATCGTGTAAATGCCTATACGGGTGAGGTGATTCGATGAAGGAAACTTATTTACAAATAAAGTACATAATTGGTCGTCCATCTTGGTGGATAGGAACACTGATAAGCTTTATCGCAATGATGCAGGGGTTTATAAGTGAAGGAATCTATCAAAGCAAAAATTTGATTTATATGATGACCGTTACAATGAATTATGGCGTGTTTATCCCACTGGCACCATTGGCAGCGGTTATTTCCGTAGGGGGACACTTAGAAAGCGCAATAACAAACGCATGTTGCTATCCTCATATGATACGATGTAGAAAAAGACAGTTTGTTTTTTATACAGGGTTTAGTGCCGCTATTGCCGGGGGCTTGGCTTTAATAGCGGGTTGGATCATTTCTATGGGTGCACTGAAGTTTTTATGGCATTTACCGACTACTGGTGAAAATATGCTTGGATTGGAGCAAACTTCTTTGGGGAGCTGGATTGCAGCAGGAAATCCTTGGGCATATTTAATCGCGAGAGCTATTCTTGTTTTCTTATATGGTCTATTCTGCGTATGCGTTTCGATGCCAATAGCTTTTGGAAGGCAGGAATCTGCGACAATATGTTTATTTCCCTTTAGTTTTCTTCGCATAATGCAATATATGTTCTTTGGTATATGTCCGGCATTCCTTTCGCCAACGCGAATCCTGTTGGGAATGGATATAATGGAAATAAATGCAAAAGAAACTTTCATAGTATCTTTTTTAAGTATAAATGTAATGTCTTTTTTTCTGCTATTGATCTCTTTGAAGATATTTGAAAGAAGGTTATCCTTTGAATAAGAGAAGATATTCTTTGCTTTGCATGGAATTGAGAAAACTCTTGATTACTCCTAAAGCAATATGTGTTCTCCTCTCAGCGATGGCGATAAATATAACTTATTTAGCGGGAATTCATGAAGCAATTCCAGCTAAGAATGCCATAAGTTTATTGACACCGATGCTTTTGCTTTTAAGTTCACCCCAGATTTTTCCAAGCCCGCATTTTTTTATGAGTGTATTTGTCTTTTTCCTTCTTGCCCAGATTCCCTTTACAGGGAGAGATTTTCCCTATCATATGATTCGAACGGATAAGAAAAAATGGATAAAGAGGCAAATCCATTTGATTATTTTAGCTAATATTGTTCTTTTTCTCTTTTTCTTTTTAACATCAGTTATTGCGCTAATTCCGCATTTATCGTTAAGTATAGAATGGAATAATAACCTGCTTACATGGCAAGATGAACAAATTGGTATATGGTACACATATATTCCATATGCTGTTATCCATCAGGTTAGTTTGGTTCAAGCTTTTTTATGCGCAACATGTCTGTGGATATTATATGGTATATGCGGAGGATTACTCCTTTTGCTTCTGCGGTTTTGTGTGCCACGCGTCAAAAATGCAGGACTTGGCATTATATTCTGCATGTATTTTTACGATTACCTTTGTGAATATAATTTACCATATGTTGCACGGTTTTTCTCTCCCGTGGCATTATCGAGAATTACTTTTTTGAATTGGGGATATGATCCTGTATTCCCTTCTGTTTTATATGCGTTTCTATTTTTTGGTGTAACTTGTATAGTTTTAATTTTAATTACAATGAATATAGGAAAAAGGATGGAGTTGGATAGAATTTCATCAAGAATTGACAGATAAGGAGGGAATGTTAGTGATTGATATAACCAATTTAAGCAAATCATATAACGGATATTCTGTCTTGAAAAATGTGAATATGCGACTTGAAAAAGGACAAGTAATAGGTTTCATTGGAGAAAATGGAAGTGGAAAATCAGTATTGCTTAAGATGATCTGCGGATTTGTGCGTCCTGATAGTGGGAAAATAATCGTGCAAGGGAAGGAAATTGGAAAAGATCTGGATTTTCCTGATAAAACAGGGATTATGATTGAAGAACCGGGGTTCTTTCAAGCATATTCTGCGCGACAGAATATGAGACTTTTTGCGGCACACCGAAATAAATTAAGTTATGAAGAAATTGATGATTTCATTAAAATGGTTGGATTAGAACCTAAAGATCGAAAGCCGGTTGGAAAGTATTCAATGGGGATGAGACAGCGTTTATGCTTTGCCCAAGCCCTTATGGAAGACCCAGACTTATTGATTCTCGATGAACCATTTAATGCGCTAGATAAAAAGTGGGCTGAATGGATGAAGAATAAGATTAAATCATATAGTAACAGAAACAGATTGGTCATTTTAACTAGTCATAGACAAGAAGATATAGATGAACTATGTACGGCATCTTATCGTTTTAACGATTTCAATGTGATTGAATTACACAGTAACAAACACGAATAATGCAGAGGCGTCAAATTCAATGCTTTATTGAAAAAACTATGAGAAAATACAGGAAATGTAATGTGAAGCACAAATAGAAAGAAGGTGAAAAAATGTAGATTATCTGAAATGATCAAAAAAGAAAAGCTATTATATGTGCTCTATTACATTGTACTGTAAAATATATATTAAAAGGAGTATCTTTATGTTCAAAAAAATGATTATTTCGCTTATCGCTGTTGGTATGTTTTCTTGCTCTATCGCCTCTGCAACTGGAATTAAGCCCAGAATCGAGGCTAATGATTGCCCTAAGTGCGGAACGCATATGACGGTACATGTCGGGCCGTGGCAGTATGAGAGTTCACAGTATAAAACCTGCTCAAAGCATGGAAAATATAGGAGCTATGCTTATTCTCGTCAATACACATATACATGTGGTAATTGCAATTATAGTGACGTTGATTTTCAGTTTGATATTACTGGATGTCCTAGTTGCTAAAAACAACAGAGCAAAAAGAATTTCCTCCTGAAAAATGTCGAATGTTTTCATAACGTAGATGGAGGTATAGATTCCGTGAGGATTTATAAGTTAATTTGCCTGATTGCTCTTTTTCTCGTATTGACTATAATACCACTCTACATTTCGACTGGAGAAAATCTTGGAGATGTTGAAATTTCTATTCTGGAAGATTCTTTAGATGTTCTTTGTTTAGTAAATCGAGATCATCTTTTAGAAAAAAATTATCCTGATCAAAACATTCCTAAATACAAACTTGAAGAAGTGAAGCTGCCCACGACAAAAGGAACGCATTTGCTTCGAGGAGTGGCTAATATAGCGTTAAACGCGCTATTCGAAGCCGCCTATGCGGAAAATATAAGGTTATTCGTAGGTTCTTCTTATCGAACATATAGAACCCAAGAGGTAATGCACTATAACCGCGTTAAGAGGATTGGATTTGACGATGGATATGTACAAAAAGCAGGGGCTTCGGAACATCAAACGGGACTAGCAGTAGATGTGGTTAGTAGCGAATATACTAATATGTTCCAAAAGTCATTTGGAGAAACGCAAGAAGGCAGGTGGCTTAGAGAAAATTGCGCGGAATTTGGTTTCATAATTCGATATCCTGAAAATAAAGAAGAAATAACGGGAATAAGTTATGAACCCTGGCATTTGCGCTATGTTGGTAAGGAAGTTGCTTCGTATATTATGGATAACGATTTAACACTGGAAGAATTTTCAGCAAGAAGAATTGTTGCGTTAGGTGCATATTATGGAGAAGCAATGAGTTGGGATAACTGAGATAGAATTTTTGATATATCCAAGTAAAAAGACATTTTGAAGTAAAAAATATCTATGGCGCGAGGATTATTTATCTTCGCGCCATAGATATTGGAAAAGAAAAATTGAATAATGTTAAGCAATATAATAAGCTAAGAAATGAACGACTCTTTTTGAATTGAAGCCAACTGTCTACTATAAATGAAGAAATCAAAAAATAATTTTTTTCAAAATGATTTCTTCAACTTGCGCCTTGATAGTGTTCATCACTCCAATCCATCTCATTGGATCAGATGCTTTCATTTCTTCGGTCACGTCGGCATCCTTCGTCATTTGCGGAATCAGTTGATCCAGCATCTTTTGTGCTGTTTCATCTGCATCATGCAAATCATCGTAGAGTTTGCCGCTAAGCAACAACGCTGTATAGGTGCAGGGACGATGCTCCTTCAGATAACGCAGTCGCATCCGACCATATTTGCCGAGTGGCGGGGCTTCAAAGGGCATGAAATCAGGAAGGTAGTAGTCGCCTACGAGTGTGTAATCAAGGTCGTTGTTATGGTCGTGAATTTTAGAAGGCAGCATGTTCATTGTGTTCCTCGCTTTCTTGTAGTGTCGGTTATAAAGTACTTTCTGCAACTATCGGAATGATTCCGATCCGTCTCCTTTCGTTTGTTTTGCTTATCACACCACAATACTTGAGATAAAAAGAAGAAATCCGAACCCATCCCCAACCGGGATGATGTTCGGATTTCTTGGGTTTGGTGGAGCATAGGAGATTCGAACTCCTGACCCCAACACTGCCAGTGTTGTGCGCTACCAACTGCGCTAATGCCCCGTCAACAGCGATTAGTATATCATGCCAATTTCAGCTTGTCAAGTACGAAGGACGATTTTTGAAAAAAGAATGATGTAGGGATGTTGTGGGGCGTGAAAACGTCCGCGTGACGGAAATTTGACGTTTTGCAGATTTCGGCGGGATCAAGCAGGGCGCAATTGTCGGCGTGATGACCTGTCCGGCGGTCATCACCCTGTGCGGCCTGATCAACGGCGCGATTATCTTCGACCTGAATGTTCCGGCCATGATCGCGACGCTGGGCACGCAGAACGTGATTCGCGGCATTATCAAGCTGCTCTGCGGCGCGCTGAAGGTGATATACGAAAAGGGGCTGCGCATCCCCGAGGACATCAGCTTCATCTCCTACGGCAAGCCCGAGTTCAGCCCGGATATGACGACGAGCGAGTTTTTTTCGCTTACCTCTTGCAAAATGGGCGGAAGCATGATATAACATGACCGGAAGAACACGAAGATGAAACGCACATTCGTCAGCTTCCGGAAAATCCGCAGGCGCCGGAAACGCTGGTGCATGCGGGGAAGAATTTCAATAAGCGGAATGCCGCCACAGAGCGGCTTTTCAAAAGCCTAATGGTTAGCATCAACTAACTTTAGAATGGGCAAATGGTGAACGGATTGAGCGTTGTATTCGGGGGGTGGGGACAATGGAAGCGCACACGGATTTCTGGAATAAAAATGCAAAGCGGTATGATCGCTTCATGCGAAAGGATGCGGCGGCGTATCGGCAGATGTACGAGCTGATCCGGCCGGCCGTGAAATCCAAAACGGTTTTGGAGCTTGCCACCGGCACGGGGCTGATTGCAAAGCACATCGTCAGCGCGGCAAAGCATATCGAAGCGACGGATGCTTCCGCGGAAATGATTGCCGAAGCCAGGCGGGATAACCGCTCCGCAAAGCTGTATTTTTCGGTGCAGGATATGTTTTGCCTGCCCTATGCACCCCATTCCTTTGACGTTGTGATTGTGTCCAATGCCCTGCACATCGTGGCGCATCCGGAAAAAGCCCTTGCCGAAATCAGGCGGGTCTTAAAGGATGACGGCGTATTGATCGCCCCGACCTTTACCCACGCGGAGAACTCGCTTTTCGGCAAGATCAAGGCGTTTTTTATGAAGCTGGCGGGCTTTCCGCTTTGCAGCAGGTGGACGAGCGAGGAATACCTGAACTTCCTGCGGGAAAACGGCTGGACGGTGCAAAAAAGCGCCGTGCTGAAAGCGTCCTTCCCGCTGACCTATGCGGAATGTGTGAAGACGGAGGTATGATGATATGTCCTTTTGGGAGAACACCCGCAAGCCTGTGGGGCTTGGCGGAAAGCTCATGGTCAGTCTGATGAATCTCGGGCACAGCCCCGTGGCGTGGTGGGGACTTCGGTTTTTGAACGTCGCGCCGGACGCCAAGGTGCTGGATTGCGGCTGCGGCGGCGGGGCGAACATCAAAAGGCTGCTGAAAAAATGTCCGCAGGGGATTGTGAAGGGCATCGACTATTCGCCCGTCAGCGTGGAAAAATCCCAAAGGGTCAATGCGGACGCCATCGCAAAGGGACGCTGCACGATTCTGCAGGGCAGTGTGGCGAAAAGGATTTTTGCGGAGGGCTGGTTTGACGCGGTCACGGCGTTTGAAACCGTCTATTTCTGGCCGGAACTGCCGCAGTGCTTCCATGAAATCCATCGGATGCTGAAACCCGGCGGAATGTTTCTCATCTGCAACGAAAGCAGCGGCGACACGGATAAGGACGAGAAGTGGACGAAGATCATCGACGGGATGACCATCTACAAGGACGTCGAGCTGAAAGCGGATCTGGAGCAGGCGGGCTTTCGCGACGTGCAGATTCACAAGAATAAATGGGGCTGGCTGTGCGTCACGGCGCGGAAATGAGGAGCGGAAACGACATGAGCATCTTTGCATCCATTCTGCGCGGTGTATACCAGGTTTTTCAGTGAAAAAGGCGGTGAGGAAATTTGGAAACCTTTCTCGGAATACTGATTCCGTTTCTCGGAACGATGCTGGGCGCGGCGTGCGTGTTCTTTATGAAAAAATCGCTTGGCGATTTGGTGCAGCGCTCGCTTGCGGGCTTTGCCGCAGGGGTGATGGTGGCGGCGTCGATTTGGAGTCTGCTGATTCCCGCGATTGAGCAATCGGAGGGGATGGGCAGGCTGTCCTTCCTTCCCGCCCTGATCGGCTTTTGGGTCGGCGTGCTGTTTTTGCTCATGCTGGATCGTCTGATTCCCCACCTTCATGTGGGGAGCGACCAGACGGAAGGACCGAAAAGCAAGCTGGGGCGTACGACCATGATGGTGTTGGCGGTGACGCTGCACAACATTCCGGAGGGAATGGCGGTGGGCGTGATGTACGCAGGCTTCCTCGCGGGCGGTTCGCAGATCACGGCGGCCAGCGCGCTGGCGTTGTCGCTGGGCATCGCCATTCAGAATTTCCCCGAGGGCGCGATCATCTCCATGCCCCTGCGGGCGGAGGGAGAGAGCAAGGGCAGGGCGTTTTGGGGCGGCGTGCTTTCGGGCGTGGTCGAGCCCATCGGCGCGGTGCTGACGATTCTCGCGGCGCAGCTTGTGATTCCGGCACTGCCGTATTTTTTGAGCTTTGCCGCGGGCGCGATGCTCTATGTCGTGGTGGAGGAGCTGATTCCCGAAATGTCGCAGGGGCGGCACTCCAACCTCGGAACGGTTTTCTTTGCGCTGGGTTTCAGCGTGATGATGGTGCTGGATGTGGCACTGGGGTAAGAATGGAGAAAATGGGATGATTTTTCAAACGATTCTGGAAGGAATTAGGCTTGATGCTCTGCCGGTTCTCGTCTGCGCCGTGGGCATGGCGGTCATTGCGGCGGCGCTGGCGGGAATCATGGCGGTATTTATCCGCTGAGGGAGGCGCTTATGAAACACAAAATCGAAAAAAACACCGTGCAGGAGACGCTGATCATTCCTCTGTTTGCCCGGAAGGTATGTTCGGAGCTGTACCCGAATCTCTATCGGGACGAAACATCTATCCGCCTGATTGACGAAATCGACTACGACTTTTCGGAGGCGGAAAGGAATTCCCGCAGCCTGATGCAGCGTTTCGGTGCGCTGGAGGTCGCCATGCGGCAGAATGACCTCGCGTGGGAGGTGCGGGATTATCTGAAAAGTCATCCAACCGCGGCGGTGGTCAACCTCGGATGCGGGCTGGACAGCACCGGAAGAGCCTGCGACAACGGAAACTGCAAAATCTACAATCTGGATTTTCCCGACGTCATCGCCGTGCGCAATGAGCTGCTGCCCGCCGGGGAGCGGGAGGAAAACATCCCCTGCAATTTGAACGATACGGCGTGGTTTTCCCAAATCGACGCCTCGGGCGGCGCGGTGTTCTTTGCTTCCGGCGTGTTTTATTACTTCCTGACGGAGCAGGTCAAGGCGTTGGTGCAGAGCATGGCGGGCGCATTTCCCGGCGGCGTTCTGGTGTTTGACGCGGCGAACCGAACGGCGGTCAAGATGATTGCCAAAACATGGCTCAAGAGCGCGAAGATCAAGGACGTGGGCGCATATTTCGCCGTTTCAGACGCGCCCGGGGAGATCGGCGCGTGGGACAGCCGCCTGCAGGTCACAAGCCGCGGCTATATGCTGGGCTACAACGACCTTCGCGACCCATCCGTCAGCGGATTCTTCCGTTTTCTCGCAAAGGTCGGTGACCGTGGAATGAAGATGCAGATCGTGAAGATTCGATTTGGAGACAGAAAATGAGCAGGGAAAAACGGAAACTCATCGCAGGCGTTTGCCGGTCATCTGCTGGTTCTGGTACTCGGATTGGTTTTGTTCCGGGAAATGAAAAGAAGCGGAGAATTTAAGGAGATCGTGCGATGAAATGCATCGGAATGCCTTTCGGCATGTGGGCACTGTTTGCACCGTCGTTCCGAAAGCAGTTGACAGTGGTATTCGGCTATGACGCGGACATGGCAAGAGATATCACGAAAAAGGCGAAGCCGAGATACAAGGCGATCATCCATGACCTGCCGGAGTTTGAAAAAGGCGACCGCTTCAAAATGAACCTCGTCAACTGCGCGATGATCGGCGCGTTTATTCTCTCCATGCCGAAGCGTCCGGATGTGGAGCGGCTGACCGTCTACTATGCCAACGCCATGATGACAAAGCCGATGAAATGGCTTTGCCGCAGGAGCGGAAAAAGTAAATTCACCGAAAAGGATATTGCGGGCATGAAGGCGGCCGCCGCGCTGAGAGCCGCTGACCGAAATCCCTATTCGTGGAACATGGACTTTTACGAATACCCCGACGGCAGCGGATACGAGGGGCGGTTCACCCGATGCGGCATCTGCGTGCTGATGAAAAAGCTGGGGCTGTACGATTTAACGCCTGCGCTGTGCCGCCTTGACTACACGATGAGCGAGGCGGGCGGCGTGACCGACTTCGTGCGGCAGTATACGCTGGCTTCCGGCGGGGCGTACTGCGACTGCGGATACAAGAAAAAGAAACTTTAAGCGGAAGATAAAGGGATGAAAGAAAGCTATCTTACAAAAGCGTTCCGAAAAACGGCGCATGAAAGATTTCCGGAGCGGGAAGCCATGCTGAATTCCGCTTTCAAAAAGAGGCTGGGTGAACTGCGCTCGGAACACGCCGGAGCGAGCAGGCAAAGGATGCGGCATCTCGAAAGTCAGATCATGCCGGGCATCGCGGCATACGAGACGTTGCAGACGGTCATGCCGAAGGAAGAAGCGCTGCGAACCGTCCACGGCTATGTGGAAGAGCGGGCATATCGGCTGAAAAAGATCTTCCTGCGGCTGATGCGCATCCCGGGACTATATAAAAAGGTGCCGGGGATTTTCGCCGCGCAGACACCGAAATTTTTCGGAATTTCGGCGGGCTTTGAGGCAAATGAAATCCGGACGATCGGCGGTGTGTGGCGCATCGACATGACGAGATGCCCCTATCACGACGAATGTGTGCGCTGCGGCTGTCCAGAGTTGTGTCATTGTTTCTGTGACAGTGACGATATCACATATGACGGGCTTCATTCGAAGCTCATCTGGCAGAGAACCATGACGCTGGGGCGCGGTGACGACTGTTGCGATTTTTGCATGAAGGTTGTGAAATAGATGATTTCTGGCTGTGTGCTTACGGCGTGGTTATACACACGTTGAAAAACTTATGATTTAGAAAGAAGGCATCCATATGATTCAAACAACGGTCAAGGTTTCCGGCATGGCGTGCTCCATGTGCGAGGCGCACGTCAACGACACGATTCGCCGCGCATTTTCGGTGGAAAAGGTTTCGTCCTCCCATGCGAAAGGGGAAACAGTGATTCTCTCTAAAGAGCCGCTGGACGAAAACGCCCTGCGTGCCGCCATTGACGCAACCGGCTATACGGCGGGGGAAATCCATGCAGCGCCGTATGAAAAGAAAGGGCTGTTCTCGTTTCTGAAAAAGTGAATACGGAATTCCGAATTGCCGCTTCGGCGGCTTTTCAAAAATCATGTTGTTAGAGCAAACTAACGTATAAATCAATAAGGAGGCGTTGTTTTGAAAAAGCAATCCAATCTGTCCCGGCTGCTCGATTATGCCGGGACGTATCGAATTTTGACCTACCTTTCGTGGGTGCTGGCCGCCGCGGGTGCGCTGCTGGCGTTGGTGCCGTTTGGGTACATCTGGCGCATCCTAAAGGAGGTCATCGAGGTCGCGCCACAGTATGAAAACGCCGTCCATGTGACCCAATACGGCTGGATGGCGGTGGCGTTTGCCGTCGTCGCCGTGCTCACCTACATCGCGGGGCTGATGTGCTCGCACCTTGCGGCGTTCCGCATCGCCACCAACCTGCGGCTTGCCATGGTGAAGCACATCGCCACACTGCCGCTGGGCGCGATTGAGCAGTTCGGCAGCGGCAAACTGCGCCGCACCATCTCCGAAACCGCAGGGGCGGCGGAAACCTATCTCGCCCACCAACTGCCGGATCAGGCGAAAGCCATGGCGACCATCGCGGGGCTTCTGACGCTGCTGCTGGCGTTTGACTGGCGGCTGGGGCTTTTGAGCCTCGTTCCGGTCGTGTTGGGATTTCTGATTATGATGGCAATGACCGGGCAGCAGATGCAGGAAAAAGTTGCGAACCAACTGTGCATAAACAATAATGCGTTCATTCTGATTGTGCGAGATGAGAATGGTAAGCCGATGCAGTTATACCCGATACCATGCATTTGGGCAGGAACAAAATATAACGAATCAGGAGAGCTTTTTCTTAAATTTCTATACAGAAACGGGAAGAGCGACACTTTTAAATACTCTGATATTATTCATCTCAGGCAAGACTACAATGAAGATGATATCTTTGGAGAAAGTCCTGCAGAAGCATTAACAGGAATGATGGAAGTCATTGGAACAATAGA
>OLGD01002921.1_pt1 | contig 17789 bp, 15 predicted proteins | sample 1605311 | NCBI WGS metagenome assembly OLGD01 (sample SAMEA3888917, study PRJEB22519) | human gut metagenome | biome: human gut; feature: human-associated habitat; material: faeces | place: Denmark | collected 2010 | reverse complement strand
CTGGGACCAGACAAGAGCCCGGACAAGATCCGTGCAGATTATGATTATCGGAGAATGAAAGGAAGATAATATCATGGCAAACGTATTTGACAAAGCTGCGGAGCTCGGAATAGTTCCCGTGCTCAGCATACCCGACGTGTCGCACGCGGTTCCCCTTGTAAAAGGGCTTGCAAAGGGCGGGCTTCCGCTTATCGAGGTCATGTTCCGCACCGACGCGGCGCTTGATTCAATAAGAGAGATCGCCGAAAAATGCCCGGAGATCTGTGTCGGAGCCGGCACTGTGGTCACGATCGAACAGGCTGACGCGGCAATGGCGGCAGGCGCAAAATTCCTTGTCAGCCCCGGATTCGACCCGGAGCTTGTAAAGCACTGCGTGGAGAAGGGCTACGACATCCTTCCCGGCATCGCCACCCCGACTGAGATACAGAATGCCGTTAAGTTCGGGCTTAAATACCTGAAATTCTTCCCCGCACCGACAGGCGGCGGAACAGAGGCGCTTGATATGTTCAGCGGACCCTATCCGGGTGTGAAATTCGTCGTCACCGGCGGCATGGGCGCCGATACAATTGCGGAATACCTTGACGTTCCCTGCGTTGCGGCGGTCGGAGGAACCTTCCCGGCACCGATGAAGATGATCCTTGACGACGACACCGACGGCATTGCCGAGGTCACGAGAAAAGCGGTCGCAGAGGTCTTCGGGTTCAGGATCGCCCACGTCGGACTCAATTCCGAAAACGAGGCCGAGGCTAAAAAGACGGCGGAGACGCTTGCCCGCATATTCGGGCTTGAGGTCATTCCGCACGATCCGTGCTATTTTGCCGGCTCGCTTGTCGAGGTCATGAAGGGTCAGGGCAGAGGCAGGCTCGGTCACATCGCAATCGGCACACGCGACATCGTCCGCGCGGCGAAATATGTCGAAAGAGCCGGCATTGCGCTTGACTGGGAGAATGCAAAGTACTATCCGGACGGCTCGCTTATGTGCGTGTTCTTCCGCGACGACATTGCCGGTTTTGCGTTCCATCTTCTTGCCGGACCGCAGAAGCCGAAATCCGACAGATAATTACGGGGCGGGTGTCCCGTTTCACCGAAAAACATTCGCGAAAACGTCCGGGTGGCTTCACCCGGCGTTTTCCGGCACAATAAACGGAAAGTGAGGAGACTTTCGCTGACGCGAAAGCTACGGGATTTATGAAAAAAGTTGTTACGATGGGCGACCTGATGATCTCTCTTGTCGCTCCCGATAACGAGAGATTCACGCAGGCGTCGTCCTTCAACGTATTTTACACCGGTGCGGAGGCGAATGTCAGCGTTTCTCTCGCGATACTCGGACTTCACTCGGTCTATATGACAAGAGTCCCCGATAACGATATCGGTCAATGCGCGCTGAACGCTCTCCGCAAGTACGGGGTCGATGTCTCTCTCTGTCCGAAGGGCGGAAGCCGTCTCGGAGTGCTTTACATGGAGAAGGGCACCGCTCAGCGCCCCTCAAAGGTCATTTACGACCGCTGGGGAAGCGGCATCTGCGAGGCTGAGCCGGAGCATTTCGACTGGGAAGCGGCTTTTTCCGGAGCCGACTGGTTCCATTTCACCGGAATCACACCGGGGCTTACCGATAAAACGGCGGCTCTTACCCTTTATGCCTGCAAAAAGGCAAAGGAAATGGGGCTGACCGTCAGCTGCGACCCGAATTACCGCTCAAAGCTCTGGACAAAAGAGAAGGCAAGGAGCGTTATGTCAAAGATTCTTCCGTATGTCGATGTGCTTATCACGAACGAGGGGCAGTCGGCTGATATTTTCGGGATCGTCCCGCCGAACCCGTCGCCTATCGGAGTCCCGACAAGCCATGAAAGTGCGATATTCATCGCGGAAGAGCTGAGAAAGCGTTTCGGGTGCGGAAAGGTCGCAATTACGATAAGAACGACTCTTTCCGGAAACGACCACAATTTCGCCGCAATGCTCTCCGACGGCACGGGATATTATTTCTCCCGCGAATATAAAATGCACGTCCTTGACAGGGTCGGCGGCGGAGACGCTTTTGCCGCGGGGCTGATATTTGCCGGAGAGTCGGGCTATGACCCGCAGTACGGGATAGAATTCGCAACCGCAGCCTCGGTGCTCAAGCACAGCATCGAAAGCGATTTCAACCTCTCCACACTTGATGAAATCAAGGCTCTTGCCGGCGGCGACGGAACGGGAAATATCAAGAGATAATTTTCCGCCGGATACCGAAAACGAATTCAGATCAGGTTTATAACATTTCAGATATTTCTTTTCAGTTCTTCTTTCCCCTCTTTCTTCTCAAGAAAGAGGCGGGGTTTGGGGCAGCGCCCCAAAAATAAATCCAATCCAAAACCAAACCGGAGGGCAAAATGAAGAAACTCAGGATCGGAGTTGTCGGAGTCGGACGCGGAAAGTCCATGATGCATTACTGCGAGCAGGCAGAGAACGCGGAGCTTGTCGCCATCTGCGATAAGTGGGAAGCGGGGCTTGAACGGACAAAACGCGAGCAGAACGACGACAGGATATCGTATTTCACCGACTATGACAGCTTTCTTGCGCACGACATGGACTGCGTGATGCTTGCAAATTACGCAAATCAGCACGCGCCCTTTGCGATAAAGGCGATGGAGAGCGGGAAGCACGTCATAAGCGAGGTCCTTCCGGCTCAGAACATGGCGGAGGCGGTAAAGCTCATCGAGACCGTCGAAAAGACCGGGATGACATACTGTTATGCCGAAAATTACTGCTATATGGGCGCGCCGCGGGAAATGCGGAAGCTGTACCGCAGCGGCAGACTCGGCACTTTCGAATACGGCGAGGGAGAGTATCTGCACAACTGCGAGCCGATATGGGAGGATATCACATACGGCGAGAGAGATCACTGGAGAAACGGAATGTCGGCGTTTTTCTACTGCACGCACTCGGTGGGGCCGCTCCTTCACATAACCGGACTGCGCCCGAAAACCGTGACGGGCTTTGAGGGGATATACAACGAGCGCATGGCAAGAATGGGCGCAAGAGCCGGTCATATGGCGCTTGAGATCGTCCGGCTTGAGAACGGCGCGCTGATAAAGAGCATTCACGGCGTCGGACCGTCGCGGAATTCGGTGTGGTACAGCATTTACGGCTCAAAGGGGCGGATCGAATCGGCGCGCGAGGACGCGATGGCGGGCGACAACAACCATGTTTACGAGCATCTTGACGATACAGTCTCGGCTCCCGCAAGCTACGAACACGTGGATGAGCTGACAGAGCAGGGAAAGAAGAGCGGCCACGGCGGAAGCGACATAAAGTGTCTGTATTACGCGGTCGAGAACATCCTCGGCGATAAGGATTCCGAGATCGTTGACGTGTACGAGGCTGTCGATATGTGGATGGTCGGGCAGTTCGGATATTTCTCCGCGCTTGCCGGAGGGGTTCCTGTCGATATCCCCGACCTGCGGAACAAAGAGGAGCGCGACAGCTTCAGAAACGACACAAGATGCACCGACCCGAAGGCGGCGGGCGATATGCTCCTGCCGTCATATTCAAAGGGCACGCCGAAGGTCGATGAAGCGGTTTATAACGGCATCCGGCGCAGATGGGAAGAAAAAGAAGCAAAAGCGGAGGAAAAAGCGTGATGGAACAGCTGGTCATGCGATGGAGAAACGACGGCAGTCCGGCTGTCATGCCGCAGGTTCCGGAGGGGCTTGGGCTGACCGCGCTTCCGGAGATGAAGGACGGGGTGGAGCAGTGGCTCGACGTCGTTCAGTACGGCCTTTCCGAGGGCAGACAGGGACGGGAATACTATGACACCGTGATGGTCGGCCATGAAAATTACGATGCGCAGTACTGTTACCTCATAACCGACGGGGACAGAGCCGCCGCAACCGTTACCGTCATCTTCGACAACGCAAAAGCCGACGGGTATATCCATATGGTCGCCTGCCGGGAGGAGTACCGCGGACGCGGCATCGGCACGTATATGAACGCGCTGTCGGTCTGGCTTCTGAAAACCCACGGAATGAAAACCGCTTACCTCACAACCGACGACTGGAGGATCCCCGCGATAAAGTCATATCTGCGTGCCGGGTTCACTCCCGACCTGTCAACCGACGACTTCAGGGCGCGGTGGGAAAAGATCCTCTCCGGAATCGGAAAACGCTGAAAAACTCAAAAACAGCAGTGCGCGCAGCTCTGCTGTTTTTTGATAAGATTGACACCGCCCCCACACTGTGATATAATATCAGCGGCACAGCGAAACATCTGCTCCGATTTAAAACTCTTTTTTGATAAAAGTTCTTGGAGTTCTCAGAACCTTCTTTCAAGAAGGTTCTGAGCGGGTCCGGGCAGCGCCCGGCTGAAATAATCATGAAAAATAATAATCCATTTCCGAATTCGGATACGAATAAAAGATATTATACATACGATTACCATATGAGAAAGACGTTCGGCGGGAAGGTCATGAAGATACCGCTTGACGGGGGCTTCACCTGCCCGAACATCGACGGGACGCGCGGGCGGGGCGGGTGTACCTACTGCACAAAGCAGACGCTTCCTTACCGCGGGAAACCGCTTGACGTCCAGTTTGAGGAGGGAAAGGCTCCGCTCCTTAAAAAATGGCGGCGCGAGGGGCGGCGGGAGATGTTCATCCCGTATTTTCAGGTTTTCACGAACACCTACGCGCCGGTTGAAAGGCTGAGAGAGCTTTATTATGCCGCGCTTTCGCTTCCGGAGACGGTGGGGTTAAGCATTGCCACCCGCGCGGACTGCATCGACGGCGAAAAAGCCGCGCTTTTACGCGAGATATCGGAAAAGACATACCTGACGGTCGAGCTGGGGCTTCAGACGGTTCACGAAAGCACCGCGGCGCTTATAAACCGGGGGCATACCTATGAGGAATTTCTTGCCGGGTACGAAAAGCTGCGCGGGCTTAACGTCTGCGTTCACCTGATAAACGGTCTGCCGGGAGAGGATGAGGAAATGATGCTTGAATCCGCCCGCAGTGTCGCGGCTCTGCGCCCGCATTCGGTGAAGATACATATGCTCTACCTTGAGCGCGGGTGCAGGATGGCGGAGGATTATCTTGCCTCGCCGTTTCACATTCTCACCGGGGAGGAGTACATTTCGGTGACGGTTTCCCAGCTTGAGCTTTTTCATCCCGACACGGTGATCGGCAGGCTGACGGGTGACGGCATGGCGCAGAATCTTATCGCTCCCCTCTGGTCGGAGAAAAAATTCTGCGTTCTGAACGGCATTGACAAGGAATTTGTCCGCCGCGGGTCGTTTCAGGGGAGGAAGTTTTTTGGGGCGCTGCCCCAAGCCCCGCCTCTTTCTTGAGAAGAAAGAGGGGAAAGAAGAATAAAAAGCTGATAAGAGTACGGTTCCGGGTGCTCTCTGCGTTTGTCCGACCTTGACACCTGTTGGGTGATATGCTATAATTTCATCATCAGAACTTCCGGGGGTACAACATGAAGATAAAAGTAAAAAAACTGAGAGACGGGGCGCGGCTCCCGCTGCTTGCGACCGACGGGGCTGCCGCGTGCGATCTTTACGCGCTGCTTGAAGAGCCGGTAACGCTTGAGCCGGGGCAGAGGTATGCGATACCGACCGGCATTGCGATCGCTCTTCCCGATGCGGACTGTGTGGCTGTCGTATGTGCGCGGAGCGGGCTTGCGCTGAAGAGAGGGGTGGCCCTTGCGAACGGCATCGGAGTTATCGACAGCGACTACCGCGGGGAGCTTTTCGTCGCGGCGATAAACAACGACAGTCAGCCGCAGGTCATCGAAAACGGCGACAGGGTCGGTCAGCTCATGATCCTGCCGGTCATCCGTGCGGAATACGAGGAGTGCGAAGAGCTTGACGGCACTCAGCGCGGCGCCGGAGGCTTCGGCTCGACGGGAGCAAAATAAAATGATCCGGCGGGACGGAAGGGTCAGGAGGGAAAAATCATGTCGGACAGGGAAAATCCGCATACCGGTCACAGGAAACGGGTAAGAAAAAGATTTACCGACGAGGGGCTTGAGAGCTTCAGCGATCACGAGATCCTTGAGCTTTTGCTGTTCTACTCCGTCCCGCGCCGGGATACGAACGAAACGGCGCACCGCCTTATTTCGCGGTTCGGCTCGCTTTCGTCGGTTTTTGACGCCGGGATCGGGGAGCTGACAGACGTTGAGGGGATCAGCCTGAACACCGCGGTGCTGATAAAACTCATCCCGGCGCTTTCAAGAGCCTATCTTCTGGACAGGGACACCCGATATCCGTCGTTCCGCGACCCGGAAAAGCTCGGGAGGTATCTTGTGAACAGCTTTATCGGCTGTACCGGAGAGCGGCTTATTGCCGTGTATTTCAACAACCGCGGCGAATGCATCGGGAAAACGGTAGTCAGCGAGGGTACGGTCAATTCGACCGACATTCCGGTAAGGAAGATTGCCGAGACCGGTTACCGGATGAAAGCCGCATATTTCGTTCTTGCCCACAACCATCCCGACGGCGACCCGATTCCCTCTGCGGAGGATATTTCGGCAACGGAGACCTGCACGGAGATATTCTGCCGTCTCGGGATCCCTCTGGCGGAGCATTATGTTATCGGCGGGAATTCCTGCCGCAGGATAATTTCTGCGGACGAATGACCGGCGAGACGGCATAACGGCGTGACAGTAAAAAAACGGAACCTCAGCCGGCAAAAAAGCCGGTTCCGGAGTTCCGTTTTTTCTTTTTCCGAAGTCAGTCCGCGTCTATTCCGTCAGCGCGGCATTTCTTCCAGTCAACCGAGATAGACTGGATTATCTTGCCTCCGCCGAAATCGACTTCCTTCTGAACGACATATCCCTTATCGATCATTGAGTGGAGCGCCATGGCGACGTCCTTTCTTCTTATTCTGTTGAAGCGCGAAACCGATTCGACGGTCGCCCAGAATGTGGGATACGACTTTTTTGCCTTGTTTTCCTCAAGGTATTTCAGATTTTTGAGTATAAGACGGTATGCGTCGAGATGCGGATCAACGATCTCGGGCAGAAGCTCCACCCAGCTTGCGGTATTTTTCAGCTGGTTGCTCATTGCGCCGCGGATGGCATAGACCCCGACCTTTTTCCCGAGCTGGGAAATAAGAAAGCTGCATACGGAGTTGAAGTGGCCGTCTCCCGAGAACAGGATAAACGTTCCGATATCCTTCGATTTCATGGCTTTCTGATAAATGTGGTCAAGCATTATGAAATCGGTAAAATCCTTCTTGAAGCTCGTTGAGGTATTCTGGGTCTCGATTATGTAATTAGAGACTTCGCGGATCCTCGGTATCTCCTGCCTGAGGGCAGGATTCGAGAAATCGGCAAAGAAAATTATCTCTTCCATCTCGTACTTCTCAGAGAGAGCATCGCGCCACGCCTTTATGTCGGGGCGCATATTGCCAAACAGCTTGTCGAGCGAAATATACCAGTGCTCGTAATCGACAAACGCAATTGCCTTCGGCTTACCATCCGTCTTTTTTCTTCCGAACAGTCTGAACATTGTTTCCTCCTTTCTTCCGTTATTCCGTTTCCGCACCGGCTTATGCCGGGGACGGTATACGTTATATATATTTTATCATATATCCGGCGGACAATCAAGCGGTGAATGAAAATTTCCGCTCACCGCACGACGCCCTCGCCGTCCCATACCGGGATAAAGCTCTCCTCCGCCGTGCCGCCCTCCTGTATGAAGCCGTTTGTTATGCCTGCTCCGCGTGCATAGGCGACCACCTCCGCATACTCTCTGTCGGTCAGCCGGCGGGAAAGCTCTCCTGTCATTCCGGGCATGGGGGTGTACTGATTCATTATGCTTATGTAAATGCTGCTGCCGTATTCGCGGTGCAGGTAGTCGAGGATCCTGACGGAGTCGTCGGTGTGTCCGGGAAGGACGAGATGCCGGACGATCACGCCTTTTATCATCATGCCGTCCCCGTCAAAGACCGCCTCTCCTCTCTGGGCGACCATGCGGTCAAGCGACGCTTTTGCGATTTCGGGATAATCCGGTGCGCCTGACAGCACGGCGGCGAGAGAGGGATCCATGTACTTGAAATCCGGCAGGTAAACGCCGACATAGCCGCGGAGCGAGTCGATTACCGTCGGCAGCTCATAGCCTCCGCAGTTGTATACGACGGGTATCCACAGCCCCTTTTCCCATGCAAGCTCAAGCGCCGGCGGTATGAACTCCGCCCACGGGGTAGGGGTGACAAGATTTATGTTGTGCACTCCCTTTTCCTGAAGCTGAAGGAAAATCTCCGAAAGCCTTTCGGTGCCGACCGGGAAGCCCGCGTGTCCGCGGCTCAGCTCCCGGTTCTGGCAGAACACGCAGCCGAGATTGCAGCCCGAAAAAAACACTGCGCCCGACCCGCGTGATCCGGATATGCACGGCTCTTCCCAGAAATGCGGCGCGGCACGGGCAATGACCGGTCTGTCTCCGCAGCCGCAGAAGCCGGTCTGCCCGTACTGCCTGAGGACTCCGCAGACGTGCGGGCAGAGACAGCAGGGTGAAAAGTGAGGCATGGGATCTCAATCTCCTTTCGGAATGAAAAACGGGAGTGAAAAGAGAAAATTAAAACTCCCGCGGGAAATATCGCGGGAGTTCTGGCGCGCCTGGGAGGATTCGAACCTCTGACCAATCGGTTCGTAGCCGAGTACTCTATCCGCTGAGCTACAGGCGCATCATTTTCAGCGTTAGATATTGTACCACACGAGCCGGGATTTGTCAAGGGCTTTTGGAATTTTCTTTTCCGGAATTCTTCAGAGACGGCACATTTTCCGCCCGGATGTCAAGAATGACCCTATGCCGTCCGGAAAAGCAAAAAATCCGTGAATTATATTGAAAATATCGCGCAAATGTATTTACAACCTCATGATAATGTGATAAAATATAATTTGGCAAAGAATGCTGACATTCCACAGCCGCATATTGCATATCAAAATTTCACATACCGGAGGATATGAAATGGCAAGAAAAAAGATCTCGATGGACGGTAACACCGCCGCCGCACACGTTTCCTATGCGTTTACGGAAGTTGCCGCCATCTACCCCATCACGCCGTCCAGCGTTATGGCAGAGCTGACCGACTCCTGGTCTGCGACCGGGCTGAAGAACATTTTCGGCGACACCGTAAAGGTCATCGAAATGCAGTCCGAGGCGGGTGCCGCAGGCGCGGTTCACGGAAGCCTTGCAGCCGGCGCACTGACCACCACCTTCACGGCATCCCAGGGACTTCTCCTCATGATCCCGAATATGTACAAGATCGCCGGAGAGCTTCTGCCCTGCGTTATCCACGTTTCGGCGCGCTGCGTGGCTTCCCATGCGCTCAACATCTTCGGTGACCATTCCGACGTTTATGCCTGCCGCCAGACCGGCTTTGCAATGATCGCCGGAACCAACCCTCAGGAGGTCATGGACCTCGGCGCGGTCGCTCACCTTTCCACCATCAAGGGAAGAGTTCCGTTCATCAACTTCTTCGACGGCTTCCGCACCTCTCACGAGATACAGAAGATCGAGGCGTGGGACTACGACGACCTGAAGGAGATGGTCGATAAGGACGCCATCGCCGCATTCCGTGCGCGCGCACTCAACCCCGAGCACCCGGTTCTCCGCGGCTCGGCTGAAAACGGCGATATCTTCTTCCAGCACCGCGAGGCCTGCAACCCCTACTACGACGCCCTTCCCGGCATCGTCGAGGATTACATGAACAAGGTCAATGAGAAGATCGGAACCGATTATAAGCTCTTCAACTACTACGGCGCGCCCGATGCCGACAGAGTCATCGTCGCTATGGGCTCGGTCTGCGACGTATGTGAAGAGGTCATCGATTACCTCAACGCATCCGGCGAAAAGGTCGGACTTGTAAAGGTGCGTCTCTACCGTCCGTTCGTTGCGGACAAGCTTGTAGAGGCTATCCCGGCAACCGCAAAGAAGATCGCCGTCCTTGACAGAACAAAGGAACCCGGCGCTCTCGGCGAGCCGCTTTATCTCGACGTTGTTGCCGCTCTCGCTTCAAAGGGCGTCAGCGCAAAGATCGTCGGCGGACGCTACGGTCTCGGCTCCAAGGATACTCCTCCGCAGTCGATTTTCGCAGTCTACGAGAACCTGAAGAAGGACGAGCCGAAGGCTGACTTCACCATCGGGATCGTTGACGACGTTACCGGTCACTCCCTTGAGGAGAAGCCGGCTCCCGATACCTCCGCAAAGGGCACCATCTCCTGCAAGTTCTGGGGTCTCGGCGGCGACGGAACCGTCGGAGCCAATAAGAACTCCATCAAGATCATCGGCGACCACACCGACAAGTATATTCAGGCTTACTTCCAGTACGACAGTAAGAAGACCGGCGGCGTGACCATTTCCCACCTCCGTTTCGGCGACAGCAAGATCAAGTCCCCGTATTATATCACGAAGGCTGACTTCGTTGCCTGCCACAACCCGTCCTATATGCTCAAGGGCTATAAGATTGTTCAGGACGTCAAGCCCGGCGGAACCTTCCTTCTCAACTGCCAGTGGACAAAGGAAGAGGTCGATCACCATCTCCCGGCTGAGGTCAAGAGATATATAGCCGACAACAATATCGCTTTCTATACCGTCAACGCGATCGACAAGGCGCGTGAGATCGGCATGGGCAAGCGCACCAACACCATCCTTCAGTCCGCATTCTTTGCTCTCGCAAACATCATGCCGATAGCAGAGGCTGTTGACTACATGAAGTATATGGCAAAGAAGTCCTACTCCAAGAAGGGCGACGCCGTTGTCGAGATGAACTACAAGGCTATCGACGCAGGCGTTGACGCTCTTGTGAAGTACGACGTTCCGGACAGCTGGAAGACCGCTTCGGCAGAGAAGACCGAGCCCGAGATCACCGGCGACCGTCCCGAGCTTGTAAAATTCGTCAGGACCATCGTTGAGCCTGTTTCAAAGATGCTCGGCGATACCCTCCCTGTTTCGGCATTCGGGGACAGCGTAGACGGTACCTACCCGCAGGGCGCATCCGCATACGAGAAGCGCGGAGTCGCGGTTGACGTTCCGGAATGGATCCCCGAAAACTGCATCCAGTGCAACCAGTGCGCATTTGTATGTCCTCATGCCACCATCCGTCCCTACCTCCTGAACGAGGAAGAGGCAAAGGCGGCTCCCGGAAGCATCAGATACACCGCAAAGACCCTCGGCAAGGACGTTGCAGGGCTTAAGTTCACAATGGCTGTCAGCCCGCTTGACTGTATGGGCTGCGGTCTCTGCGTGAACGTCTGCCCCGTCACCGCAAAGGCAAAGGCTGCCGGCACTCCCGAAAAGGCTGCTCTCGTAATGAAGCCCCAGGAGACCCAGTCGGCAGAGCAGGCTGTATTCGATTACTGCGTTGAAAACGTTTCGAAGAAGCCCACCTCCTTCCCGCTCCTCAAGAACAGCCAGTTCGAACAGCCGCTGCTTGAATTCTCCGGCTCCTGCGCAGGCTGTGCCGAGACCTCTTACGCACGTCTCATCACTCAGCTCTTCGGCGAGAGAATGTATATCTCGAACGCTACCGGATGCTCGTCCATCTGGGGCGGCTCGGCTCCCGCTACTCCTTATACCGTCAACCGTGTCACAAAGCGCGGTCCGGCATGGGGCAACTCCCTGTTCGAGGACAACGCCGAGCACGGTCTCGGTATCTATCTCGGACAGAAGACCATCAGAAACCGCCTCATCGGCTACGTCAAGGAGCTTGCCGGCATCGTCAAGGACGATGCTAAGCTCGCCGTTATCAACGAGTATCTCGATACCGTTGACGACGGAGCGAAGAACGATGCCGCTACAAAGAAGCTCGTTGCCATGCTTGAAAACTGCAGCTGCGAATGCTGCGGCGAGCTGAAAGCAAAGATCCTTGCCGAGAAGGATTACCTCTCCAAGAAGTCCATCTGGATCTTCGGCGGCGACGGCTGGGCATATGACATCGGCTTCGGCGGTCTTGACCACGTCATCGCTTCCGGCGAGGATGTCAACATCATGGTATTTGATACCGAGGTTTACTCCAACACCGGCGGACAGGCTTCAAAGGCCTCCAACATCGGTCAGGTCGCGCAGTTCGCGGCGGCAGGAAAGGCTATCGGCAAGAAGGATCTTGCGCAGATCGCCATGTCCTACGGCTACGTCTATGTCGCACAGATCGCCATGGGCGCCGACATGAACCAGACCCTCAAGGCTCTTACCGAGGCTGAGGCTTACCACGGTCCGTCCATCGTCATCGGCTACGCTCCCTGCGAAATGCACGGACTCAAGGGCGGCATGACCAACTGCCAGGGCGAAATGAAGAAGGCTGTCGAAGCCGGATACTGGCAGATGTTCCGCTACAACCCGGCGCTCAAGGCCGAGGGCAAGAATCCTCTTACCATCGACTGCAAGGAGCCGACCGCAAGCTATATCGACTTCATCAAGTCCGAAAACCGTTACAGCCGCCTCGCTCAGGCATTCCCGGAGAGAGCCGCAGAGCTGTTCGCAAAGGCTGAGAAGTCCGCAAAGGCCAAGTTCGAGCATCTGAAGAAGATGGAAGAGCTTTACAACTGAAGCAGAGCTTAATATCTGACGTCAGCTGACGGTCAGCAAAACTCCCGTCTGTACTTTTCACGGTACGGACGGGAGTATTTTTCGTTTTACGGTATCAGGCTCTCCGCGCGGCGGACGATCTCCTGAACCGTTATGCTTCCGATGCCGAAAAGACGGCGGAAATTATATCAAACTGACGCATTGACGCAGAAAAGCCGCTTTTCCCGGTTACGGGGCAGAGCGGCTTTTGATTTTCCGGTGCGCCGACTTGCTGACTGCCTGTCACCCGCACCTCCCTGTCACCTGCTTACCGCACAGTAAAGCTCCCATCCGCGCGCTTCGGAATATGCGGCGACCGTGCCGGATGACGGGGCTGAGATATAGTCGAAATACATGGGGAGGACAAACTCTCCCTCTGTGTTGATAAGACCGAATTTTCCCTCGGAATTGCCGACGACCGACAGCCCGCTGACGAACGGGGTCGCCGAGGTATAGACAGCCGGGGTTATCCAGCCGCTGTCAAGGTCGATGAATCCGTACCTGCCGTTCTTTTCAAGCAGAATGGCACCGTCGGAGTAATTAACGAGCGAAAAGCCGTTCGGAAGCTCGAAATAGGTCCCGTTCCGGGCAAGGAGGCGGTTTTCGGTGAGAAACAGCTTTCTCGACTTTGTCCCGCGCATGATATACCGCACCATGACGTAACCGCGGTCAAAATAATACGAACCGAGGCTTTCGATGCCGTTGGAGATCGGCTCGCCGTAGACCTGATGCACCTTCATTCCGATATTTTTGTCATAATAAACGGTTTCGTTGTGCGCGAGCGTGATGACGATCTTTCCGGTGCGGTCGATAAAGATCATTCTGTTCTCAAAGTCAACTGCCGCCGCAAGTCCTTCCGGCGAGAAGCCGTAAGCGGTTTTGAACTGCGGTTCTATTACCGTTGTTCCCTCCGCGTCGCGGTAGCCCCACATCAGGACTGTTTCGACGGAATAGAGCTTTCCGTCGATCTCGGTGGTGACGGCATTGCCTGCCTCGTTCTTCTTTTCCGAGACAGGGATATCGACGTTATCGGTTTCGCTGCTGCCGTCGGTTTCGGGAGGGACTGATGTATCGTCCTCCGATGCTGCGGGGGGATCGGTTTCACTGCCTTCCGTTGTCTCTTCGGGGTCGGTGCCGGGGGCTGAGCCGGAGTCGGTCTCCGGCGGATCTGTCTCCGGAGGCTCTGATGTCGGCGGAGCCGTTGTAATTTCGGTCAACACGTCAACATACTGAGAGAACGGGTACAGACCGGTATCCGGGGCGAAATACGACGGGCTGTCGAATCTGAGCGCATTGAAATCTATCCTGTCCGCGCTGATCTCCCCGGTGCGGCCGGTTTTTTCGTTGATCCCGTAATATTTCCCGCCGATCATCACTGCCGGGTCGCCGTCGTCGGTTTTTGCATTGACAAGCGAGCCGGTGAAATTCTTTATCAGCTGTTTCCCGTCGGAGTTGTATACCGAAACGCTTTTGCCGTTGTCAAGCAGTATCAGCCCGAAATACAGCCTGACCGACGGAAGAGTTACCTTGTCCTTTACGGTCTTGATGATCCACGTGCCGTCTGCCTGACGGTAAAGAATATTTTTTGATTCCGTCACTTTCCGTGCGGCAAATTTGTTTTTCAGGTTTCCTGTGTCAAAGCCCAGCCTTGCAATTGACGATGACTGTCCGAAAACCCCGTCGGATATCTTCCAGCCGTCCTTTTTCATGTCCGCATAGGAGAGTATAAGGTCAAGGAGCTTTTCCGCATCCTCTCCGCTTATGGTCGTGTCGGTCGGCGGCTCGGTCTCCGGCGGCTCGGTCGTGCCGGGAGTGGTCGTGGTGTTGTCCGACGGGTCGGTGTCATCTCCGCTTCCGGTGGTGCCGGCGGTATCCGTGATATGCGGGGCAGGGCGCTTTATGAAGGAAATATCGTACGCCCCCGCCTGCCAGAGTATGACGGCGGAGATCATTGCGGCGAAAACAAGCAGTGCGGTTGCCCTGACTGCGGCATTTTTCAGAAATTTCATATGGTTTATCCTTTGCCGTGCCTTTCCTCCGGTTGACCGGATCTATTTGTGGTACTTTCCGTTGTTTGCGATGGAGAGTGCCCGGTATATCTGTTCAAGCAGTATAACCCGCATTAGCTGATGCGGGAAGGTCATTTTCGAAAACGACAGACGGAAGTCGCACGCCGCCTTCACGTCCTCTCCCATGCCGTCGGAGTCGCCTATCACGAACACGATGTCGGAATATCCGTTCACCGCCGCGTCCTGCATCTTCTCCGAAAGCTCTTCGGACGAAAGCTGTTTTCCCTCGACGCAGAGGGCGATCTTATACGCCCGCTTCGGCAGCTTCGGGATAAGCTCCCTGTCGTTCTGCGTCTCGGTTATGCTCAGCCTTGCATAGCCGCCGATGCGCTTTGAGTATTCCTTAACCGCGTCGCGGAGATACTGCTCCTTCAGCGTCCCGACGCAGAGCACCGTTATGTTAAGCATCCGATAAGCTCCCTCCCGGCTTCACATTCATGCCCGCACGGAGCGGCGGTTACCCTGTCTCCGCACACAGCGACAATGTCGGCGCCGCTTCCGGAAAGCGCCTTTCCGACGGCTCCGAGAGCGGCTTCGGGGGTATTGTTCTCCTCACTGAGATGCGCGAGAATTATGTGCTTTGTGCCGTCTGCGCAGAGCATCGATGCAAGTGCCGCGCAGTCGCTGTTGGACAGATGCCCGCCGCCGGAGAGTATTCTCTGCTTCAGTGCTTCGGGATAACTGCCTTTTCTGACCATTTCACGGTCGTGGTTTGCCTCTATCATCACGGTTTCACAGCCGGAGAGCATTGTACAGACCTTTTCGGTAACATACCCGATGTCGGTGACGATGCCGACGGAGCTTCCGGAATACGATACCCGGTACCCGACGCATTCGCGGCTGTCGTGCGGGACATCGAATGCCGTTACCTCCGCGCCGCAGGAAAGCTTCACGCTGAATTCTCCGTCGTGTGCGGTCAGGCAGCTTTTCAGCGGACAGCCGTCCGGCACCGTCATCGCCTTTGCCGATTTTTCCGTCATGTGGACGGGGATCCCGTATTTTTTTGTAAGCACCGGCAGGGCGCTGACGTGGTCGCAGTGCTCGTGCGTCACGAATATTGCGGATATTTCCTCTATCCCGCACCCGACAGACTCAAGCGCGCGGACGACAGCCCTTGCCGTCCTTCCCGCGTCGATAAGTATCCGGTCGCCGCCTGCCGTGACAAGTGTGCAGTTGCCCTTTGACCCGGAAAACAGGCTGATAACAGACAGTTCATTCACGGGAGCTTTACCCCCTGATTCACCGTCAGCCAGATATACATGAGGTCGATCATGACCGATAATATAAGCGAAAACAGGATATACAGTATGAACTCCGACCTTTCTCTTCTCACAGCCGCCCCGGCGATGAAGCTGTCCTTTTCGGAGTCGGACATGGTGTCCGGCAGATCGCTTTTTTCCGGCTTCTTAAGCATTCCCCGGTTAATGATTATATATAACACCGCAAGCACTCCTGCCCCGATGCAGTAGACGTGAACTATCCAGCCGAGATAGAAATGAATCGCCAGCCTGTATATCCCTGAGACGAGGATAAAGGTCAGAATGAGGCGGAGGAGCTTTCTGTAATTCGGTTTTCCTGACTGTTTTGGTGTTGACATCTGTTTCGGTCCCGACAGCACGGTGCTGCCGCCTTGTCTGTGATTTGTTAAAGTTATTATAGCATACCCCGCCGGCGGTTGTCAATGAGACGGTGGGAAATGTAACAATTTTCTCGCGCTCATCACCCGCAGCAGCAAAAAGAAATAACCACCCACATTTCCGAGCCGGGGCGGTCATTTCTCGGTAAATAAAACTCTTCGTGAGGAGCAATCATCCTCTGCACCATTATGCCGAAACTGCTCCGTCTGATCAAAAACTTTTTTCAGTACACTTCTTTGCTTCTTTCTTTTAAAGAAAGTAGTCGTTCCTCCTCCTCCTCACTCCTCCCGTTCGCCGTTCAGAGCCATAAGACCGAGACGCAGAGCGCGGGCGGCATCTGCGCGTTCCTCGGGGGAGCCGTTTTCGAGAAGAGGAAGAAGTTCGCGGAAAAAGGCGCCGCGGATGGTGGGATCGCTGCGCAGAGCGTCGGAATCGTAGAGAGGGAGCGTGCGGTCAAGCACCTCGAAATAGAAAAGCCCGTCGCCGAACCTCGCGGCTATGCCGTCTGTGCTTATCCGCAGCGACGGCGGAACGTTTCCCGTCAGAATCAGACGCAGAAGCGTGTCGGAGCCGTATTTTCCGACGATCGCCGCACGGAGCTTTGTCATCAGCTCGTCGTCAGTACGGCATCCGGAAACGTCCGCGCGGCAGATCTCATAGCGGCGCTTTGAGAATCTGACCCCGGCGGCTTTTACCGAGGCGATCCCGCGTGACTTTTCGATGTCGAGAACGATGGCACCCTTGTGCCCGGTTTCTCCGAAATCGCGTCCCTCAAGACATCCGGAGTAGGCATAATACGTGTTTCCTACCCTCTTAATTCCGGCGGAATTGTGGACGTGACCGAGGGCGCAGTAATCAAATCCCGTTCCGGCAATGTCGCTTTCCGAAACCGGGCAGTACGGGGAGAGGGGATTTCCGACGTCGGCGTGGGCGCAGAGTATGTTTATCATGTCGGAATCGGCAGGCTCGCGCCCGACAAACGGGCAGACGTCAAGCGTGCTTTTCGTGAACGCATAGCCGTAAACATCGACGCCGATCTCCGGAAACCTGAAACGGTTCAGGGCGGTGTCGCTGAAGATATAAACATTTTCCGGAATATCCGATACGGCGTAGACGCTTCCGGAGGTGTACGGGTCGTGGTTTCCCGGTGATATCACAAAACGGCAGCCGGGAACCGACGCCATTTCACCGAAAAAAAAGTCGGCGGTGTTCTTTGTGACCGATTCGCTGTCGAAAAGGTCGCCTGCAAGCAGAGCAAGCGCAACTCCGTTGTCTTTTATGTACATCATGAGAGAGGAGAAGGTTCCCCTCAGCTCTCTGCGCCGCACCTCCGATTTGCCCGCATTGCCGCTTCTGAAGGGGCTGTCAAGGTGTATGTCGGCAGAGTGAAGTATTTTCGGCATGGTTTTTGCCTCCGGGTTTTGTTATTTTTGAGATTTAGGGTGTATGGGCTTGGTTTTACGACAGAGATTTTCCGACATCGTCAGAGCCTATCCGTTTTTCTTTCTCCGGAGAAAGAAAAACTCGAAAAGAAAGAGCTGCA
>OLGD01002911.1_pt1 | contig 17814 bp, 17 predicted proteins | sample 1605311 | NCBI WGS metagenome assembly OLGD01 (sample SAMEA3888917, study PRJEB22519) | human gut metagenome | biome: human gut; feature: human-associated habitat; material: faeces | place: Denmark | collected 2010 | reverse complement strand
CTGGAAGGGCGCGGGAGCTGGAAATGAGGACAAGGGAGGAAACGATGAGCGCATACGAACTGAACGGCCTGCGGGTAGTGGACCTGACGAAGTACCTGGACCCGGCGACGGAGACGCGGCGGTGTCACCTGTACCGGTTCAACACGGGCGGGCCGATACCCGACTTTCACACGATCATGGATTTGACGAGCCACCTGGGGACGCATTGCGAGTGCCCGTACCACCACGACGACAATTGGCCGGACGCGTCGTCGCTGCCGCTGACGAGCTTTATGGGGCGGGGCATCTACGTGACGGTAGAGGGCGTGGCGCCGAACGGATACATCACGGGGGAAGTGCTGGACCGGGTCTTGGGCGGCAAAGTGAAGGCGGGGGACGTGGTGATCCTGGACTCGCCGTACAAGCTGACGCCGTTCACGGAGAAGACGAACACGGAAGAGGACAGGCGGCTGTTTGTGAACGGGGAGACGGCGCAATGGATGGTTGCGCACCGGGTGAAGTGCGTAGGGTTTGGCGACGGGGTGTCGATTGAGAACCGCAACGAGGACGTGAAGCCGTTCCATGACGTGTGCATGGCGGAGAACATCACGTTTTTGGAGGTACTCAAGAATCTGGACGAGCTGCACAGCGAGACGTTCTTCATCTCCTTTGCCCCGCTGTACATCAAGGGCCTCGACTCCTGCCCCGTCCGCGTCTTTGCAATTGAAGGGATGAGAGAGTTTGCATAATCCAAGGATTTGAATAAAAGAGATGGAGGAAAGAACCATGAAAGAGATCAAAATGATGCACTGCCCGGACAACCGGACGGAAGAACAGCACGTCTATGTCGAAACCAGGGACGGCAAGTTCAAGTACGAGGTTTTCATGGATTATGCCAAAGGGCTTCCGGAAGATCTGGATATGATTCCGGTCAACGGGAACGTGGCAGGCGGCTTCTGCGATGCGCAGGACAACCTGTATTGCGTGCTTCGCGGCGGTGGCGTGGGTATGAACCCGGGCCCGAAGACCTGCTTTGTCAAGCTCGATCCGGACGGGAATTATGTGGAGAAGATCGGGGAAGGCAAGATGGGTTCGGTGCACTTTGGCAACGTGACGGCGGAGAACACCATCCTCATCGCCACCGTTATGCAGCAGCAGATCCTCGAGATGGACATGGACGGCAACATCGTCAATACGATCGGCGAGGCCTTCAAGAACAACGGGAACAAGCCTCACAACCTGATGCTGGACCCGCATTACGTTCGCATCCATTATGGCCTCTATGCGACGGAGCCCATTCACTATGGCGGACATGGCCCCTATGACCAGATGCTGGATTTCCAGAACACGCAGTATTGCGAAACGCCGTTCCACAATCCCAACTCTGTGGATGTCGATTCCAAGGGCAACATCTACGTGTGCGACGGGTATGGCAACTATGCGATCCACAAGTTCGACCGCCAGGGACGCAAAATCAAGACCTGGGGCGGCAAGGGCGTCTATGACTATACCACCGACACGCCGGGGAAATTTGTCCTGCCGCACTCGCTGTGCCTGGATGCCAACGACAACGTCTGGGTCTGCGACCGTGAAAAGGACGCCGTGCACGTATTTGACAACGAGGGGAACGTGCTCGCCTATTGCAGCCACAACATGGCGCAGCCGTCCGGCGTAGATTGCGATGGCCAGTATGTCTATGTTGTCGGCCGCGGCGGATACGTCACGATCTTTGACCTGGAGTTCAACATCGTTGGCCAGCTGGGCGTGTTTAACGGCAACCTCCGCGGCCACGATGTCGCGGCGGATTCCAAGGGCAACCTGTATCTGTTCCCGTGCCATGCAAACGAGGAGCACCAGATCATTGCGCTGAAGCGCTGCAACTGAACAAACGGACGGACGGACCGCAGCTATCAGGAACGGGAGGAGAGTACATGTTAAGGTATTTCATCAAGCGGCTGCTATGGTTGATACCGGTCATGATTGGCGTCATCACCATCGTGTTCGCAATCACCGTGCTCATGCCTGGTGATCCGGCAGCCTCGTTGCTTGATCAGAATGCTACGCAGGAGCAGATCGACGAAGTCCATGCGAGACTTGGCCTGGACAAGCCGGTTGTCGTGCGGTGGCTGGATTATGTGGTCGGCATCTTTACGGAGTTTGACTTTGGCACGTCCTACTTTACGCAGCAACCGGTCCGCGACGAGGTGCTTGCGAAATTACCTTATACGCTCATCCTTGCAGTATCGTCGACGGCGCTGGGCTTCCTCATTGGCATCCCCTTGGGGATCTGGTCCTCCCTGAAACAGTATACTGCCGTGGACGCCGCGGTCCTGTTTCTCTCCGTTTTGTTCGTGTCCATGCCAGGGTTCTGGCTGGCAATGCTGATGATCAGCCTGTTTTCCGTGGAACTCGGGTGGCTGCCGTCCTTCGGCGTGCAGAAGCCGCTGGGCTGGGTCATGCCCATCGTGGTGGCCACCATCGGTTCCATGGCCGGAAACATCCGTATCACCCGGTCCTCCATGCTGGAGGTCATGCGCCAGGACTACATCCGCACGGCAAGGGCCAAGGGCCAGAAGGAGAGCACGATCGTGCGGCGGCACATGATGCGCAACGCCATGATCCCCGTGGCCACGAGCGTAGGGTCCGGCCTCGGCAACGCGCTGGGCGGGAACATGACGATCGAGGTGGTGTTCTCCCTTCCGGGCATCGGCAATTACGTGGTCAACGCCATCAGCACGAAGAATTATCCCGGCATGCTGGGCGGCATCCTGGTCACGGCGATCATGTTTACGGTGGTCAACCTGCTGGTGGACATTGCCTATGTCATCATCGATCCGCGCCTGAAGACGCAGATCACCGGCAAAAAAGCCAATCGGCGGAAGTTTAAAAAGCTGCTGCAGGAGCAAGGGGGGATCGCATAATGGCAAAGAACGTTACTCCCGAAATGAACAAAATCAACGCGAAGCGCCTGAAGGGCGGCCGCGTAGTCCGCTCCACGCCGCTGTCCGAGGCCGGCTACCGGCTGATCCGCAACAGGACCGCCGTGCTGGGGCTCATCATTCTGGTGCTGCTGCTGCTCATTGCCATCTTTGCGCCGCTGCTCAGCCCGTATGGGTACGAGGAAGTCAACATGGCGGACAAGTTCCAGGGGCCGTCGGCCAAGCACCCGTTTGGCACCGACCAGCTGGGGCGCGACATGCTGATCCGCTGCTTTTACGGCACGAGGATCACGATCCCCATTGCCATTTGCGCGGTGCTGGTAGCCATTCTGGTCGGCGGCTTGATCGGCATCATTTCGGCATACTTTGGCGGCACGGTCGACAACGTGCTGATGCGGTTTGTGGATATCTGGGGCTCCATTCCCGGAATCATGCTGGCCATTGCCATCGTTGCGGCATTCAGCAGCGCAGAAAACGTGGGCAGCAAACAGGTTGCGCTGGTGGCGGGCCTGTCGATGGGCGCCGTGCCGAACATGGCCAGGACGTTCCGCGGCGCCATATTCACCGTAATTGACAATGACTATGTGGAGTCATCCCGTGCCATGGGCGCAAGCCACTTTCGCATCATGCTCAAGCATCTCGTGCCAAATGCCGTCGGCCCGGTCATCCTTGCGATCGTCGGCCTGCTTGGCGTCGAAGTCCTGTGCGTCAGCGCCCTGAGTTTTGTGGGCGTTGGCATCGACCCGCCGACGCCGGAGTGGGGGGCGCTGCTTTCCGCCGGCCGCGGCTACCTGTCCACGTACCCGTATCTGTGCCTGTTCCCGGGCATCATGATCATGCTGTCCGTGCTGGGCTTCAGCCTGTTGGGCGACGGCCTGCGCGATGCGCTTGACCCAAGACTGAAATAAGGAGGTCATTTGCGATGGAGGAGAACAGAGGCACGCCGATCGTCAAAATCGATGACCTCGTGGTCCACTATGAAACCAGGGACGGCGTGGTGGAGGCCGTAAACGGGGTGTCGTTTGAGATCAACGCCAAGGAGACCTTTGGCCTGGTGGGCGAAACGGGCGCCGGCAAGACGACGATTGCGCTGTCCATGCTGGGGCTGCTGCCGGTTCCGCCCAGCCACATCATTCGGGGCCGGATCGAGATCGACGGGGAAGATCTGCAAAAGAAGACGAAGCACGAGCTGCAGAAGATTCGCGGGAAAAAGATCAGCATGATCTTTCAGGACCCGATGACCGCGCTGAATCCCGTGATTCCCATCGGGGATCAGATTGCCGAGGTCATCATCCTGCATGAAAACTGTTCCAAGGCGGAAGCGCAGCAAAAGGCGATGGAGATGCTGGAGATGGTCGGCATCCGCGCAGAGCGGTACAAGGACTATCCGCATCAACTGTCCGGCGGGATGAAGCAGCGCGTCGTCATTGCCATCGCGCTTGCATGCAATCCGGAGCTGCTGATAGCCGACGAGCCCACGACGGCGCTGGATGTGACCATCCAGGCGCAGGTGCTGGACATGATCAAAGAGCTGCGGGACAAGTTTGGCACCGCCATGATGCTGATCACACATGACTTTGGCATCGTTGCGCAGACCTGCGACAAGTGCGCGGTGGTGTATGCGGGCGAAATCGTGGAGATGGGCACGGTGGAAGACATCTTCGACCGTCCGCAGCATCCGTATACGATCGGCCTGTTTCAGTCCATCCCAAGCCTGGAAAACGACGTGGAACGCCTCAAACCGGTCAAGGGGCAGATCATCGACCCCACCGACCTGCCGCCATATTGCAGCTTTTGCGACAGATGCGACAGGTGCGCCGAGGTCTGCCGGACCGTCGACCCGCCCGCCGTCGAGGTGTCCCCGGGCCATTTTGTAAAGTGTGTTTTTGCAGCGAAGGGGGGAACCGAGCATGGCAATTCTTGAAGTGGAGCACCTGAAAAAGTATTTTCCGGTCAGCAATGGCCTGCTGCACGCCGTGGACGACGTGTCCTTCACCCTCGAAAAGGGCAACACGCTGGGGGTGGTCGGGGAATCCGGCTGCGGCAAGTCCACGCTGGGCAAGGTCATCATCCGGCTGGCAGAGCCAACGGCGGGGCACGTGCGGTTTGAGGGGACGGACGTGGCGGCGTATTCTGCAAAGGAATTCCACAAAGTCCGCCCCAACATGCAGATGATCTTTCAGGACCCGTTTGGCTCGCTGGACCCGCGCATGACGATCACCCAGCTGATTGCAGAGCCCATGATCATTTACAAGACGATGCCCAACAAGGAGGCGCTGTATCGCCGCGTGCACGAGCTGATGGACACGGTCTCCCTGGCGCAGCGGTTTGCCAACAGCTATCCGCATGAGCTGGACGGCGGCCGCCGGCAGCGCATCGGCATTGCCAGAGCGCTTGCGCTCAATCCCAAGCTGATCGTGTGCGACGAACCGGTTTCCGCATTGGACGTCTCCATTCAGGCGCAGGTGCTGAACCTGTTGCAGGATCTGCAGAATGACCTCGGGCTGACGTACATGTTTATTACGCACGATATGTCCGTGGTCAAGCACATTTCCGACGATATCATCGTCATGTATCTGGGGCAGATCGTCGAAAAGGCGCCGGCAAAGGAATTGTTCCAGGCCCATTGGCATCCCTATACCAAGGCGCTGCTCTCGGCCATACCGGTGCCGTCGCTGCACAGAAAACAGGCGCGGGTGCGGCTCAAGGGCGAGCTGTCCTCCCCTGTGAATCCGCCGAATCGGTGCCGGTTTGCCGGCCGGTGCGAATATTGCACGCAGGAATGCATGGAGCGGCCGGCGCCCGCGCTGGAAGAAATCGCGTCCAACCATTTTGTCTCCTGCCACAGGGTGCGGGAGATCCAGACCATCCCGGGGACATGATGCCTGCCAACGGCAGATTGCATACAAAATAAAGGAGGAGCGAACATGAAAAAAATTCTCGCAACCATTTTGGCCATTTTGATGCTCGGCTCAGTGATCGGCTGTACGGCCAGCGACGAGCCGGGGACGCCGTCCACGGACGCGGCGGAGACTGCCGCGCCCGTGGCCACGGAAGAAGTTGAAAAATCAGATGCGGGCCCGTCTTCCGAGACGCTGCTTGTCGCGGCGGACGGCGAACCCAGCTCCCTGTTTCCTGCCTACCAGCAGGACAAGGTGTGCAACCGCGTCAACAGCTCCATGTTCAACTATCTGGTGGAATGGGATGACGTCAACAAGACTTCCAAGCCCAGCATTGCGACGGAGTGGGAGTGGATTGACGACACGCACATCCGCTTCACCATTCGCGACGACGTCTATTTTACCAATGGCGAAAAGCTGATTGCGGAGGACGTTGCCAAATCCCTGGAATTCTCCTGCGAATATCATGCGACCTATACCGCCATGTTTGATCCCGCAAACTTCGTGGTGGAAGACGACACGCATGTGGTGCTGGCGCTGACTGAGCCCTATGGCAACCTGATCGACATTCTCGGCTGCGACTATTACACGATCTTTGACTGGTCTGCGTTCGATGAGGGCGGCCAGGACATCTCGACCTGGATCCGCAACCCCGTTGGCTCCGGTCCCTATAAGCTGCAGGAGTGGGTAGACGGCGACCATATCACGCTGGTTCGCAATGAAGAGTATTGGGACCAGGAGAACCTGCCCTACTACCAGTACATCACGTATTACTTCATCTCGGACCAGGCGGCCCGCGTTTCCGCGCTGCTGGCGGGCACCGTCGATGTCGCGTTCAACGTGGCGACGAACCAGATTGAAGAGCTGAAAAGCGCCGGCTTTACCGTCAATCCGTATGAGCAGAACGTGACGCAGCCGCTGACCTTCAACATGATCTCCGTCCCGGCGCTGGCCGATGAAAATGTCCGCAAGGCGATCATGTATTGCATCGACAAGAGCGCGCTCGCAGAGGCGTATCACTATGGGTATGGCAGCAACAGCAATTCGCCGCTGGTAGGGGTTTCGTCCTCCTTCTATTCCGACTGTGAGACGTTTTCGCAGGACCTCGAGGTGGCGCAGGCGGCCATGGATGCAGCGATTGCCGAGAACGGCTGGACGGCGGAGGACCTGACCTTCACCACCTGGGCGGTGTCCGGTTCCGACACCTCCCAGATTGAGCTGCTGCAGTATTACCTCTCCACGATCGGCATCACGCTACATATTGAGCAGGCCGACCTGAGCGTCGTGCTCTTCGACCACCTCTTCGTGGGCGATACCACCATCGGCCTGGCCGAGAACGACACGTGGGACGTGACGCGCATGCTGAACCTGTATGACAGCCGCATTGCGACGTCCTATAACGCCTATTCGGGCGAATATGAGGACGAGCTGCACGCGCTGATCGACGCGGCAAAGGCCGCGGACGACGAGAGCCGTTACGATGCGTATGCCGCGGTGCAGCAGTTCCTGGCAGACCACTATGTGACGACCGTCATTGGCAACATCCTGATGACGGATGCCTGGCGCAGCGACATCACCGGCATGAAGTATGATGCGCACTGCTGGCCCAACGTGTGGGACTTTGCCCCTGTTGCGTAATCCAGGTTCCGTTTGAGGGGAAGACACGTATCGGCAGGTTCTGCTTCTCCTGAGGATGGAGCAGAACCTGCTTTCCTTATACATGGAGACTGGGGAGGGGAGCTTGCGTGGAGCCGCGTGCAAAGCGATACTTTCGAGATTATGAACCGACCATCGTCCATACCCCGGACGGCTCGCCCAAAAAGGTCTGGCGGTACCGCGGGGATTATTATGTGAAGCAGCAGCTGCCGGCCGGCGGCAGAAAGCGGCTGTTTGCGATCTATGTGGGGGTCAGCCTCGCGGCGCTGGCGCTGCTGGTCTTTGCCAACAGCAGGAATGTCGCGTGCAATCGGGGCGGCGCCTTTGCGGCGGCGGGCCTAGTGGCCATGCTGCCGGCGGCCTGCGTGGTCATCGGCAGCGTTCTGGGCCTCTGCGCGCCGGACAAGCTGACCAGGAGCGCCTATGTGGAGCAGCGGGTGCTCGTGCGGGCCTGCCCGGCCATCGCCGCTGTGTTCTGCCTCGTTCTGGCGTTTGGGTTTGGGCAGAATGCCGTCCGATATGCCTCCACGGAATTGCTTGACAGCGGCGTAGCCTGTGCCTGCGTCGCGCTCGCCTGTATCGGGCACGGGGGGATTGCGCTGCTGGAATGGAGGACGCCCTATGAGATTCTCAAAAATGAGGGGGCGTCAAAGGAAGAGGGAGAGGAGACGGACGCGATATGAGCGATACAAAATATTTGGCCTTTGTGGGGACCAATTCGGTGCGCGGCAGCCGCGGTATTTACTCCGTTGCCATAGACGGGGCATGCGCTGCGGCGGAAATCGTGGCGACCCATCCGGCCTATAACGCCGGCGCCATGACGCTGGGCGCGAACGACAGGGTCTATGCCGGCGTGGAAGGCATGACGTTCCGCGGCCTTGCGGACGGCGGCGTGACCGGCTATGCGTTTGACAAGCGGACCGGCAGGCTGACGGAGGTCGGCGCTGCACGGTCGCATGGCCAGCGCACCTGCTGCGTCAGCATCGACAGGGCCGCTCAGAATCTGTATGCGTGTAATTTTTATCAGGGCACCATGTCCATGTTTGCCCTGGATGACAACGGCGCGCCGCAGCCGGCCCGCTGCGTCGTGCAGGGCCGGGATGTGCCCGGTGCGCACAAGGCGCTGCACGCTGTCTGCGCCATTCAGGACCGGTATGTGGGGGTCATCTCGCTGACCGAATGCGCGCTGATCATCTACGCTGCAGACGATGGCAGGCGCATCACTTCCTATGCGTTTCCGGGGAAGCCGTTTTGCCGGTATTTGGAGAGCTGCGGAGACTGCCTGTATGCGCTGATGCAGGATCCGGGAGATGTGTACGTGTTCCGCAACCGCCTGGACGCGGACGGCTCGATTGAAATGATCCAGAAAATCTCCGTATTGCAGAAGCCCATAAAGGGGCATTATGGCACCACGACCATCCGCGCCACGCCAAATGGGCAGTTGATGTTGGCTGCCACGCGCAGCACGAACACGATGACCGTCTACCACATTTTGCAGGACGGCAGGCTGGAGATCGGGAACGTGGTGACGCTCCCCGGACAGACGCCGCGCGACTTTGGCATCTCCAGCGACGGCACGCTCGTGGTGTCTGCCCTGCAACGCTCCGATGAAATCTGCATCCACACCATTGATTATGCGCGGGCGACGCTGGTCGATACGGGCGTCAAGGTAGCCATCCCGTCTCCGGCGGCCGTTGCAGTCTACGGAAAGTATTGTCGTTGTCAACAGGAGGCAATGTGATGAGCAATTTGGAAATGAGCCTGGAACAGCGCCTCGCCGCGCTGGAGGGAAAGCTGGATCGGCTGGCGGCGCGGGCCGACATCGAAAACCTCATGGCAAAGCATAACCAGTATGTGTCGGCGGGGCAGGGACGCCGGATCGTGCCGGAACTGTGGACAAAATCCGACGAGGCCTCCCTGGAATACGGCGCCTCCGGCGTGTACAAAAACCTCTGGAAGGTCAATACGTTTTATGTCAACGAAGCGGTCCCGGGCAGGATGACGACGGTTACCGCGGCCAATCCGTACATCGAGGTGGCGGCCGATGGCAATTCGGCGCGCGGCATCTGGATGGCCTTTGGCACGGAAACGGATGCAGGCGACCTTGGCTTGCATGCGCCGGGGGAGGACGACCAGCGGCGGCAGCTCCTGTCTAGCGCCGATGCCGGCGGCCGGAAATACCGGGCGGAATGGCTGCTGCAAAAGCACGAGGTGCGGTTTGTGCGCGAAGAAGGGGCCTGGAAAATTTACGCGCTGCACGTCAGCGAGTTTTTCCGGTGCCCGGCCGGTTCGGACTGGGTGCGGTATGCCGCCAAACGGATGGAGACGGACGGCATGTGGCTCGAGAGCCTGTTTGAGACGCCGGACCCGCTCCCCTTTTTCGAGAACCTGCCGTCGGAACCGACCACGTACCACTGGCAGTATACGACGGATGCCCTTCCCGAATTGCAATTTGAGTTGAAATAGGGTCTGGCGGGCGCCGGGGCGGGCAGACGCCACAGGGGGGCTGGCCCGCCCTGCGTTTTGCGCCCGCGGCGCGCAGCCGCGGGACGGGCGGAAACGCTTTTGCAGGGCTTTGCAGGGCGACCGACAGCCGTGCGCGGGATCGGCCGAAAACGGCCCGGCACGCCAGACGGCGGCCCGGGTGATTTCAGGAAAGGAAAACGAACGACCCATGGAACTGGCAAAGGAAAACCGGCTTGGCACGGTCAAAATTCCCAAACTCTTATTTCAAATGTCATTTCCGCTGGTCTGTTCCAACGTGATACAGGCCCTGTACAATGTGGTGGACGGCATATTCGTCGCAAAGATCAGCAAGGATGCGCTCACCGCGACCACGCTCGCGTTCCCGGCGCAGATGCTGATGATCTCCGTGGCGGGCGGCACTGCCGTAGGCGTCAATTCCCTGCTGTCCAGGAGCCTGGGCGCAAGGCGCTTTGACGATGCCAATGACGTCGCGCGGCATGGACTCTTTCTTGCTCTCGTGAGCTACCTCGTCTTTGCACTGGCGGGGTTGCTGGGCGCGGAGTGGTTCATCGGCCTGTTTAGCGACAAGGCGTCCCTGTTGGAAATGGGTTCGCAATATCTGTTGATTTGCTATGTCGGCGGGATTGGCGTCTTCTGCTCTTTTATGACGGAGCGGCTGCTGCAATCCACAGGAAAGACGTCGCTGTGCATGGTCGCGCAGCTGATTGGGGCGTGCACGAACATCGTTCTGGACCCGATCATGATCTTTGGCTGGCTCGGCCTGCCCGCCATGGGGATACGCGGCGCCGCCATTGCGACGGTGATCGGCCAGTGCCTGGCGGCAATCTCCGCCTATCTGATGAATCTGAAATACAACCACGACATCCGGATCAGCTTCCGGAAGTTCCGCCTGCGCGGCGCACTTCTGCGGGAGATTTATAAAGTAGGCGTCCCGTCCATGTTGATGCAGTCCATCGGCTCCATTATGAACATCGGCATGAACAAGATCCTGATTCTGGCCAGCGAATCGGCCGTTTCGGTGTTCGGCGTGTACTATAAGCTCCAAAGCTTCGTATTTTTGCCGGTGATCGGCGTGACGCAGGGGCTGATCCCGATTGTCGGATACAACTATGGCGCCAGGCGGCCATCGCGCATCCGGCAGGCCATCCGGTTGGCGGTCATCGTCGGGTTTTCCATCATGGCGCTGGGCACCGTGCTGTTCCAGATCCTGCCGGACAAGTTTTTAGCCATGTTTTCGGCCGATGCGGAGATGTACAGCATGGGCATCCCGGCGCTGCGCATTATCAGCGTCACGTTCATGCTGTCCGCCATTTCCATCGTGCTTGGCGATTCGCTCGTCGGCATCGGGATCGGGACCATCAGCATGATCAACTCCTTCCTCCGTCAGCTGATCGTACTGCTGCCCTGCGCATACCTCCTGCAGCGCTTTTTCGACGTTTCCAATGTCTGGTATGCGTTTATCCTGGCGGAAGTTGCCTCGTTGACTTTTAGTGTAACGATGTTTGCTCGCATCTACCGGAAACGGATCGTTCCCATGTTCGATGGGGAACAGCCGGTTCCCGCAGAAGAATGACGCAGCCGGCGCGCCTCCGTGGCTGTGGGCGCGCCGGGGCCGGGCGGGCCTCCGGCATTGCATCCGGCCACGCGGCGTGGTATCATAGCAGTGTCCCCCAAAGCGGGAAGGGAGGATTGCCAATGTTGACACATGGAGGCTGCGAGGCCGCGCCAAACGTGCGATGCGCCGTTGAAACGCTGGTTGCCGCCCTGTGCGACGGAGCGGAGGGATTGACGTTTCCCGAGATAGCGGAGCTGGAGCGGGATGCATATGGCCGCGTGCTGGTGTTTGTGCGCGTGCGGTGGCCGGAAGGCAATGAAGAACCTCTGCTGTTGATCTTTACGGAAATTGGGCAGGACGGCACGTTCCGCGCGTCGCCCAAGTGTGTGATGCGCGTGCACGAGAGTGCGTTTTATGCGGGTGTAGAACACCACCGCGTCCGGAACAGCTGGAACTGCCCGATCGACAGCATCCCGGAGTTTTGACGTGCGGCGCAATTGCCGCGGCAAGGCGCACAGGCGCCTTTTTTCGTGCTGTAGCATCCGTTATATAAAATTTGAAATAACGAAAGCCATGAAAAACAAGGGATTTTCAATATTCCATTCTTAGAATAACGCTATTGACTTTTTAGAACATTTGCGGCAAACTGAATACATGAAACCGTCTACAGGTATCCTCTCATGAAAGCAGTTGGCCTGATCGTGGCGGCCGGCCTCTCCCAACGCATGGGACAGTTCAAACCATTGTTGCCGATTGGCGGCAAACCCATGATCGAACGAACCCTTTCCACATGTGTGCAAGCGAATATTCGTGAAAATTTTGTGGTCGTCGGCCATTGCGCGCACCTGGTGGTGCAAGCGCTCCGGCATATGGACGTTCGTTTTTTATACAATGCGGCGTATCAGACGGCGGATATGCTGTCGTCTGTGCAGCTGGGGCTCGACCATATTGCGACGCAGACGGACGCGGAGGCCGCCTTCCTGTTGCCGGCCGACATGCCGGCGATTTCGCCGCGGCTGATGCCCCGCCTGCTCTCCTGCATGGAGCAGACGGGGGCGGATGTGGTGTTTCCGAGCCGCGAGATGCGGCGGATGCACCCGCCGCTGCTGCACCGGCGCTGTTTCAACCTGGTGACCGGCTATGCCGGCGAGGGCGGCCTGCGCGGCGCATTCCGGGAGATGGAGGGGCGGATTGCGTATGTGCCCACCGATGACGCCGGATGCGGTCTGGATGTGGATACGCCGGACGATTACCGGCGCGTGCTCGACTATCTGCAGGAGGGATGACGATGCGTTGCGGTGCGTTGATTGCGGCCGCGGGGGTGCCCGTAGAGGTCGAGCAGTTTTTGCCCATGGTCAAGGTGGGTGGCACGTCTGTGATCAAGCGGCAGATCCAGGGCTTCCAGCGGTTGGGGATCGAGCCGATTGTCGTCGTGACGGGGTATCACGCGGCGCTGCTGGAGCGGCATCTGGCGCGAAGCGGCGTGATCTGCGTGCGAAACCGGCAATATGCTTCCACCAGGATGCTCGAGTCCATCTGGCTGGGCATGGATCTGCTCGAGGAGACGGACGCGATGCTGATTACGCCGGGCGACGTGCCCTATCTGCACGCGGATACGCTGCACGCGTTGCTCGCGGCGCCGACGCCCATCGCCGTGCCGCAGCACGGGCGGCGGCTGGGACATCCCGTGCTTGTGAAACGCGAGTGCTATGAAGCGCTGCGTGAGTTTCGGGGCGAACGTGGGCTGAACGGGTTTATCCGGCAAAACGACGCGCTGGTCACGCATGTGCCGGTGGACGATCGCGGCGTGTTGATGGCGGTCAACACCGAAGAGGGGCTGGCGGCGGCGCATGCGCTGCACACGCCGGCGGTGCCGGACAAGGCGCGCGTGTCGTTGTCGTTCTGTTATGGAGAGTTTGTGCTGGAAGAGAGCCTGATCCGCCTGCTTCGCGCGGTGGAGAGCGCCCGTTCCCTGCGCGCGGCATGTGCGGAGCTGCCCATGTCTTACAGCCGCGCCTGGGTGTTGCTGGGCGAGGCGGAGCGGGCGCTGGGTGTGCCGTTGCTCATCCGAAAGCTCGGCGGCACGGCCGGCGGCGGGAGTGAATTGACGCAGGAGGCGCGGTCGCTGGTCGACAGCTATGACCGGTTCGCGCGGGAGCTGGAGAAGACCGCGGCGCGCATCCTGGAGCGAGAGTTTGTGAAATAACCCCACTGAGAAAGGAGAATGACCATTGAAAGCATTTGAGTACCTGCTCCCCCGGACGTTGGAGGAGGCTGTTGCCCTGAAAAAACAGCACGGGACGTCCGCCGTCGTGATGGCCGGCTCCACAGACATTGTCGTGCGCATGCGCGACAACCTGATGCAGCCCGACTATGTCATCGACCTGAAGGGCGTTCCCGGCCTGGGCGGCGTGACGTTCTCGGAGAAGGACGGGCTGCACATCGGCGCGCTCGCCACGATGAACGAAATCGCGGCCAATGCCGACGTGTGCGCGCACTACCCGACGCTGGCCAAGGCGGCCGCCTCCGTGGGCAGCCGGCAGGTGCGCAACCGCGCCACCTGCATCGGCAACATCGTCAACGCCTCGCCGCTGGCGGACACGGCCACACCGCTGTACTGCTACGATGCGGTCGTGGAGATCGCCGGGCCTGCGGGCAAGCGCGAAGTGCCCATCCAGAAGTTCATCCTGTTCGTGCGCAAGGTGGATCTGCAGGAGGGCGAGATCGTGACCGGCATCCGCGTGCCCTGTGTCGAGGCCAAGGGCGAGTTTTACAAGATTTCGCGCCGCAGCCAGGTGGATCTGTCCACCGTGTGCGGCACGGTGTTGCGGGTGGGCGACGAGTACCGCGTGGCCATGGGCTCCGTCGCGCCCACGCCGTTGCGCCTGCCCAAGACCGAGGCGCTGCTGAAGGGCCGTAAGCTGGACGCGGCGCTGATCGCCGAAGCCGCCGCGCTGGCCGCCACAGAGGTCAGCCCGATCGACGACGTGCGCGCCGATCGGCAGTACCGGCTCGACATGGTTTCCTACATCGTGCGCGATGCGCTCGGCAAGCTGGCATAAGGAGGGACGGTCATGGAATATCGCGTGAAATTTTATGTCAACGACGCGCCGGTGGAGCTGACGGTTCCGGCGAACCGTACGCTGCTCTCCGTGCTGCGCGACGATCTGGCCCTGACGGGCACGAAAGAGGGCTGCGGCGCGGGCGAATGCGGCGCCTGTACCGTGATCATGGACGGCATGGCGGTCAACGCCTGCCTGATCCTCGCGCCGGAGCTCAACGGCAAGCACATCGAAACGGTGGAGGGCCTGGCCAAGGGCGACCAGCTCTCGCCGCTCCAGGAATCCTTCATCGAGCACATGGCGCTTCAGTGCGGGTTCTGCACGCCGGGCATGCTCATGAGCGCGGAATCGCTGCTGCGGGAGAATCCGCATCCCACGCGCGAGGAGATCGCCACGGCCATGAGCGGCAATCTGTGCCGCTGCACGGGCTACAAGAAGATCGTCGAAGCCATTGAAGACGTTGCAGCCAAGGGGGTATACGAAAAATGAAGGTAGTCGGTCAATCCGTAGAACGGCTGGATGCCGTCAAGAAAGTCACGGGTACCGCGCAGTTTGCCGACGATATCCGCTTCTCGCGCCCGCTGTATGCGCAGGTGAAGCGCAGCCCGTATGCGCACGCGAAGATCCTGTCCATCGACACCTCCAAGGCGGAGGCGCTCGAGGGCGTGCGCTGCGTGATCACCGGCGAGTGCTATAAAAAGCGCAGCGGCCTGTATCTGGAGGACAAAAACTTCCTGGCCGTCGGCACGGCCAAGTTCCGTGGCGAACCGGTCGCGGCTGTGGCGGCCGAGAGCCTTGAGATCGCAGAAGAGGCCTGCCGGCTCATCGAGGTGGAGTATGAGGAGCTGCCGGCGGTGTTCGACGCGCTGGACGGCATGAAGCCGGATGCGCCGCTCATCCATCCGGACCTGCACACCTACAAGGTGCTGCCCATCTTCTATCCCGAAAAGGGGACGAACATCTCACACCACTACGTCCTGCGCAAGGGCGACGCAGACCGCGCGTTTGCGGAGGCGGACCGCGTGTTTGACAACAGCTTCTACATCCCGCACGTGCAGCACGTGCCCATCGAGCCGCACGCCTGCACCGCGCAGTACATGCCGGATGGCGAGCTGACGATCTGGGCGGCGTGCCAGTCGCCGTTTGCGGTGCGGCGCGCGCTTGCGGAGACGTTCGACTTCCCGCTCAACAAGATCCGCGTCATCAGCAAGGCGGTGGGCGGCGGCTTCGGCTGCAAGGCCGGCACCACGCTCGAAGGCATCGTCATTCCGCTGGCCATGCGTTGTCCGGGCCGCCCGGTCAAGCTGACCTACACGCGCGAGGACGAGTTTCAGTATGCCTATGTGCGCCAGGGGCTGCACATCCGCATCCAGACCGCCATGCGCAAGGACGGCAAGATCATCGGTTCCAAGAACACGCTGGCGTGGGATGGTGGCGCGTACACCGAGTACGGCGTCAACATCGTCAAGGCGGCCGGCTGGGGCTGCGTCGGCCCGTACGATATCGAGAACATCAGCACGGACAGCTACTGCGTGTATACCAACCATCCCGTGGGCGGCCCGTACCGCGGCTTTGGCATGAGCGAAATCCACTTTGCCATCGAGCAGAACATCGACATGATCGCCAAGGAAATGGGCATGTCCCCGCTCGACGTGCGCCGCATCAACGGCATCCGCGAGGGCGGCATCTCGGCCACGGGCCAGGTCATCGAAGTGGCCGGTTATCAGGAGTGCCTGGAGCGCGCGGCGGAGCTGATCGAGTACGACAAGCCGTGCGAGCCCTCCGGCAGCCCCACCAAGCTGCGCGGCAAGGGGCTGGCGGGCGGCTGGAAGGCGCCCTCGATGCCGACGGACGTGGCCAGCTCCGTCATCATCCGCATGAACGAAGACGGCACATTCATCCTGCTGTGCTCGTGCCACGACATGGGCCAGGGCAGCGACACGGTCATGGCGCAGATCGCCGCCGAGACGCTGACCGTCAGCCCGGATAAGATCACCGTACGTACGGGCGACACCGACCATACGCCGTATGAATGGCAGACCGTGGCGTCCCGCTCGACCTATTGCGCGGGCAACGCGACGAAGCTGGCCGCCGAGGACCTGCGCAACAAGATCCTGGAGCTGGCACAGATCAAACTGGGCACGTGGAAGAGCGACCTGTATCTCGAGGATGGGTGCGTGTGCCGCAAGTTCTATCCCGATGTGAAGGTCCCGATCAGCACGTTTGCACTGGGACTCACGCTGCCGGATCAGAGCGGCATTGGCGGGCCGATGATCGGTGTCGGCGCGTTCACCGTGCCGAACAACATCGCGGCGGACGTCAAGACCGGCCTGTCGCCCAAGCCCGTCGCCTTCTGGAGCATGGGCGTCAACGGCGCGGAGGTGGAGGTGGACACCGAAACCGGCAACATCCGCGTGCTCAAGATGGTGTCCGTGTTCGACGCGGGCAAGGTCATCAACCCGCAGATGTACGAGGGCCAGGCGGAGGGCGCCATGGTACAGGCGCTGGGCACCGCGCTCTTTGAGGAGCTCAAGCTCAAGGAGGGGCGCGTCCTGAACCCGAGCTTTGTGGATTACAAGATCCCCACGATGGACGACATGCCCGAGATGATCGTGGAGGCCGTGGAGAAGCCGGAGCCGACCGGCCCGTATGGCGCGCGCGGCATCGGCGAGATCGTCATGGTGCCGGGGGCGCCCGCCATCGCCAACGCCGTGGCCAATGCCATCGGCTGCCGGTTCCTGCGCATGCCGCTCACGCCGGAAGTGGTGCTGGCGGCGCTTCGCGAGAAGAAGGCGCAGCAGGCCTGACCGAACTGCAAGCCGAACCCGGCGCCGGGTATCCGGCGCCGGGCCGGCACAGGCTTCACAAGCGTTTGAAGACTGCAATCCTCCAAGTGGCTTGTGATGGGACCGCCATGCCTCACACCCATGGCGGTTCTCTTTTTGCCCAGCGCCGTTGCCGCAAACCATGGTTGTACAGGACGCAGGTATTGTGGCATAATGCAGGGGGAGAACGTGCGGCGGCGCGCCGAAAGCGGAGGCTTGGGCGCGTGCGCCTGCATCTGGAACTTTAAGATAACGGAAGGGAAGGCAGCTTTATGAAACATGCATTGGTGGCGTATTTTTCGGCAAGCGGCCAGACGGCACGGCTTGCAAAGACCCTTGCGGCGGTTGTGGGCGGCGAGCTGCACGAGATCCGGCCGCAGGTGCCATACGACAAGGCGGATCTGGACTGGC
>OLGD01002906.1_pt1 | contig 17859 bp, 14 predicted proteins | sample 1605311 | NCBI WGS metagenome assembly OLGD01 (sample SAMEA3888917, study PRJEB22519) | human gut metagenome | biome: human gut; feature: human-associated habitat; material: faeces | place: Denmark | collected 2010 | reverse complement strand
GTTTCCAATGTAGCTGTTGAGTTCCAGGGGCTGATACTGGGTGAGGACGCCGACAGTGTCGATGCCGGAATTCACACAGTTGGACAGGGGAAAGTCGATGATCCGGAACTTGCCCCCGAAGGGGACGGCTGGCTTGGCCACCTTGCTGGTGAGGGCCTTCAGCCGGCTGCCCTGGCCTCCCGCCAGGAGCATGGCCACACATGTCTTCTTCATTCTATCACCTCTTGGTTGAAGTGGGGAGATCGTTCTTCCCATTCCCTGGGGGCTGGGTTCAGGAGTCCTTCTCCGGCTTGACGGCCGGGACAGGCGAGCGCTTCCGCACCGCGGGCTTGGCCGTCGGAGTCCTGACCGCCGGAGCGGCGGCCTGCTCCCGGACGGCGGGGGGCGCTTTTTTCTCCCGCACCGCGGGCTTGGCCGCCCGTTTCTTCACCGCCGGAGCGGCGGCCTTTTCCCGAATGGCCGGCTTGTCTGCCGGGTCCTTCCGGGCCGGAAGGCTCTCCGCCTTCTTCCGGCGAGGCGGGAACTTCCGGGTACAGCGATACACCACCGCGCTCATGGGCGGCAACGTGAGCACGAGAGACTGGCCCCGGCCGTGGCAGGGAACGTACTCGCTCTTTACCGGAGCCTTGTCCCCCCGGCCCTGTCCGCCGTATGCCTCGTCGTCGGTGTTGAAGATGCAGGTATACTGCCCCGCGGCAGGTACGCCGATGCGGTAGCCCGTCCGGTCCACCGGGGAGAAGTTGCACACCACCACCAGAGCGCCGCCCTTTTTGTCCCGGCGCACGAAGGCCACGGTGTCGGCCTGGTTGTCGTCGGCCTGAATCCACGCGAAGCCCTCCCAGGAGAAATCCAGCTCCCACAGCTCTTTGTGCTCCAGGTAGAAGGCGTTGGCCGCCTTGAAAAAGGCCTGGGTCTTCCGGTTTTCCTCGTTGGCCAGCAGGTGCCAGTCCAGGGACTGCTCAAAATGCCACTCGTTCCACTGGCCGAACTCGCTGCCCATCATCAGCAGCTTCTTCCCCGGGTGGGTGAGCATGTAGGCGTAAAACGCCCGCACGCCGGCAAACTGCTCGGCATAGGTCCCCGGCATCTTGTTGAGAAGAGAGCCCTTCATATGCACCACCTCGTCATGGGAGAGGGGTAAGATGAAGTTCTCCGAAAAGGCGTACATCAGCGAGAAGGTGATGTCCTTATGGTTGAACTGCCGGAAATAGGGGTCCATCTTCATATAGTGGGTGATGTCGTTCATCCACCCCATGTTCCACTTCAGGTTGAAGCCCAGCCCGCCCTCGCTGACCGGGTGGGACACCAGGGGCCAGGCGGTGGACTCCTCGGCGATCATCAGTACGTCGTCGTGCTGGCCGAAAATCCGGGTGTTGAGCTGCTGGATGAAGTCCACGGCCTCCAGATTCTCGTTGCCGCCGTGGATGTTGGGGGTCCACTGTCCCCCCTGGCGGCCGTAGTCCAGGTAGAGCATGGAGGCCACCGCGTCCACCCGCAGGCCGTCGATGTGGAACATCTCCAGCCAGAACAGGGCGGAGGAGTACAGGAAGGAGCGGACCTCGTTCTTGCCGTAGTCGAAGACCCGGGTGCCCCAGTCGGCGTGCTCCCCCTTCCGCATGTCCTGATACTCGTAGCAGGGCTGCCCGTCGAACTCATAGAGGCCGAAGGCGTCCTTGGGGAAGTGGGCCGGGACCCAGTCCAGAATGACGCCCACCCCGGCCTGATGGAGCTGGTCCACCAGGTACATGAAGTCCTTGGGGGTACCGAAGCGGCTGGTGGCAGCGAAGTAGCCGGTGCACTGATAGCCCCAGGAGTCGTCCAGGGGGTGCTCCGTCACCGGCAGCAGTTCGATGGCGGTGTAGCCCATATCCTTCACATAGGCGGCCAGATCCTTCGCCAGGTCCTTGTAGTCGATGAAGTCCCCGTTTCCCCGCTTTTTCCAGGAGCCCAGATGGACCTCATAGATATTCAGCGGTGATGTATAGACCGGGTGCTTGGCCTTCTTCTCCCGGAAAGCGCCATCCGTCCACTTAAATCCGCTGATGTCATACAGCTTGCTGGCTGTCGCCGGCCGGGTCTCTGTGTGGAAGCCGTAGGGGTCCGCCTTCTGGCGGACCTGGCCGTCCGCCCCCCGCACCGCATATTTATAGGAAGTATAGACCGGCAGGTCCGGCAGAAAGCCCTCCCAGATCTCGCCCTTGCGGGCGAGGGGGGCCGCTCCCTCCTCCCAGTCGTTGAAGTCGCCCACGACGGACACCGCCTCCGCATGGGGGGCCCAGACCCGGAACGTCCAGCCATCTCTGCCCCGCTTTTTGGCAGGGTGGGCGCCGAACCAGCGCCAGCCGTCCGTCATCGTCCCCTGGTGGAAACGGTCCGCCTGTCCTTGTTTTGCCATGGCAGCAGCTCCTCTCCCCGCCGCGGAGTATCCCCGGCAGGCTCGTCATTCTTAGAGTAAAGCGTTTGCGCGGAATCTGGATATGCATATAATTGTTTATATTATACTTCCTGGGAAAAATACCGTCAAGGATGGTCCTGTCGAAAAAGGGCGGCACAAGTTGGTGGGATTTCCCAGTTTTTTCCCGTATTTTCACAAGAATGTTTGGTGCTTTTTGTGGGATTGGTCAGGATTTTTCCCGGAACTTTCCGCTTTTTAATCTCGTCTGAACAGAGGAAAAATTTTCCGCCCGTGTTGGGCGGAACGGAAAGGAAGAATCCCATGAAATCCCGCTCTCTGTTCTGTGCGGCACTGGCCGTGCTGCTGCTCCTGCTCTCCGCCTGCGGTCATCCGGCACCAGAGGCCAGCGGAGCCGCAGCGGAAGGGCTCTCCGCCACGGACACCATCACGCCGGAGGAAGGCGTCGCCATTCTGGAAAAGCAACTGGGCGCAGTGGACGAGGCCACCGGCAATGTGATGTCCTACGGCTACGAAGGGCCGCTTACTCTGGACGGAGTGGACTATTACAACTACCGGGTCTCCTGGCTGGTGGACGGCGATCACCTGTCCTATCTCACCAACTATCTGGTATCCACCGACGGGCTGGTGGTCCAGGAGTACCTGCCGGAGACGGATTGATTGCCAAATGAAACCACCCGCCGGGCCTGCATAGCCAAACAAATCCTGCGGATACTAGCTTTTGCCAAGCAGAATCATCCTGAAAAATCTGAAAGACAAAAGGAGTTTTCGATATGAAGGCAACTGGAATCGTGCGGCGGATCGACGAATGAGATATAATAGGACAAAGTCGGAAACCACTATGAATGGCTGTTGTTTCGCTGATTTTGTCCAAATTTCAGAACATATTCGCCATATTTGTTGGCTCCGACATTTCGATACTCCATAAAAAAGGGGGGCAGTCATGTCGGAGCGAGCTGGAAACGCTCACTCCAGGCATAACGCCGAGGGTGGGCGTTTCCTATTCCGGGTTTAATTCTCACGAAAGAAAGAGGGTACATAGAATGGCGATTATTTTGGCGATCACAAACTCCAAAGGTGGTGTCGGTAAAACCACAACTTGCGCTAACCTCGGGGCCGCCTTGTCCGCAGCAGGAAAGGCCGTTCTTCTGGTAGACAATGATCCCCAGGGCGATCTGACAAAAGTAATGCGCTCTGACCCTAAATCATTGAAATACACGCTTGCAAATCTGATGAATGCAGTGCTGGATGATACCGAGCCTGAACTCTTTGTAAATAGGGCGGTCATTGAGGGGGCTGGCATTCACTACATCCCGGCAAATTCCAAACTGGCTGGTGTGTCCAGCCGGCTGGTCGCTCTGCAAATGAGCAGCCGTTACCGCGGCGGAGAGACCGGCGGTACTCCCTGTGAGCTGGTTATGGCTCGTGTCCTGGAACTTTTCCAGTCGCAGTATGACTACATCTTAATTGACTGTGGTCACAGTATGGATCTGCTGACCATCAATGCGCTGGCTGCGGCCCATCAAGCCATTGTCCCCGTGCAGGCCCACTACTTGGCTATGGAAGACATGGCTGATACCTTGGAGGTCATTCAGACAATCCGCCAAGGGATTAACCCCAAATTAGCTGTCGGTGGTATTTTGCTGACGATGTACCAAGGGCGTACCAATCTGTGCCGGGGCATACAGGACGAGATCCAAGCCGACTACGGCAACGCATTTACCGTATTTTCCTCCCCCATTGATTTCTCAATCCGTGTTGCAGAACATCCCATTGGGGCGGCCAGTATCTTTGAATACGAGCCGAACAACCCCGCTGCAAAGGCTTACTCCGCCGTCGCACAAGAGGTGCTATCCTATGGCCAGAAATAAAGTGCAGGACGCACTCCGGCAACGGAAACGAAGTGAAGCGGAGGCGGCGATGGCAAATGGCCCGCCGGAGGAGGGAGCCTACCAATGCTTTTTCAATCGCGATGATCTCCCCTCTCCTATGGAGAGTGGAACGCTTTGTGATTTTCCACTGGCCCAGTTGAGTGGTTTTCCCGACCACGAGGAGCATTTCCCTCTCTATACCGGAGCGCGGCTGGAGGACATGGTGGAGAGCATCAGGCGGCATGGAGTTCAGTCTCCCATTCTGGTCTGGAAAACTGCTGAGGGCACCTATATTATAATTAGCGGCCACAATCGGGTCAATGCCTCAAAGATTGCTGGATTGACTACAATCCCGGCCGTTATCCGGACAGACTTAACTCAGGAAATCGCGGAAGACCTGTTCTATGAGATGAACTTCCGGCAGCGGTCCCTCGCGGATATGCTGTTTTCTCAGAGAGTCCTTTGCATTGCGGCCCACTACAATATGCTCAAGCGCCAGGGGCGCCGCACGGATCTCCAGACTTCTGAAACAACTTCTCCTGACTCTCAGGAAAAGTCCCGCACGGATGTAAAAATCGCACAGGAGTATGAGCTGACCCGCGATAAGGTATCCAAGTATTGCCGCTATGCTACATTATACCGTCCTCTGCTTCTGCTGATGAATAGCGGAAAACGACTGGGACAACTGGCTGCGTATGAAATCAGCTTTGTGGAGGACCATGACCTCCAGAAATGCATCTATCAGTTTATTTCTGAAGAGAATGTTTCTGTTTCCACGGCAAAAGGGAAAAAGCTCCGCGCCGCCTTTGAAGACGGCAAGCTGGATGTCTCCCAGATCAAATCCATATTGAGCGGAGGCGGCTCATCCACCGCAAAGCAATCGGGGCGGCGTGTTTCTGTCACACTCCCTCCGGCCTTTGCACCATACTTCTCGCCCAAGGCCACCACAAAGCAAATTGAGGAAACCATACAAAAAGCCCTGGCTCTGTATTTCAAGACCATGGGAAATGCTTCATAGTCCAGTAAGCAAATAGGCTCGGCACTCCCTATCGACCGGGAGTGCCGGGTCTTTCTTTTTACTTTTTACAGGAGGCGGTTGCCAATGTCAAAGAATCTTTATCTCTGTGTCCCCGACCCATTTGATAGTTCGACCGGTGCGCGGCTGGAGCGTATGGGAATTCTGCGCCCGGATGGCGAGGTAAATGTTGAAGTAATGCGGGCTTTTGTGCAGATCTTCGGCGGCTTATTTTTTGATGATCTGTGCGATTTCTACTCCGATCAAGGAGAGGTGTCTGCTGTGACGGCAGCTTTTTCAGAGTTGGCCGCCCGCAAAGATTGTCAGAACATTTATCTGCTGATCTCCCTTCAGTATGATACCATTCGGAAACCGCTCCCTGATCCCATCTGGTGGCTCGCCGGCTGCGCACCAGCCCTGTCGCTGTTTTGTCTGGGTTTTGTAGAACGGCTTCTGGAACTGTCGGAAAATCAGGCCAGCAACGGGAAGGAGATGGTTGCCAATGAAACTGCTGATTGCTGTACCGGCTGAGGGGAGCGTTCCCCTTTTGGAGTTCTTTGGGTTGCTGGATGAAAAGCAACGGCAAAAGCTGCTTTCGCTTTTTGCCCTTCTCCTACAATCTCCAGCGGCAGTCATGCGCGAGCCCTATGTCAAGCACTTCTGCATCGAGCGTTACCAGGCGCTCTATGAACTGCGAGCCAAGAGCAAAAACCTGGTCCGCATCATTTTCACACTCACTGATGACGGGGACATCCTGTTTCTCACGCCGTTTATCAAGCGTCATAAGCGGAACACCATGCAGGCGCTGGACCGCTCCCTGGACTGTTTGACGCACATCAGAGATGGATCATGCTCTACGCAAGAGCTGTCCATAAAATTCTTTCTCAACGGAGGTATCACAGTATGACGAAACACAAATTCATTTGGGCTGGGCTTGCCATCGGAGTCCCCGCACTGGTCCTGGCGCTCTGGAAAGGCTGGTGGTGTAAGGTATGAAAAAAGTGGCAATCCTGCTGGCGCTTTTTTGTATGCTGACGGTCACTGCCTCCGCCGCCTATATTCCCGAGGATGTAATATCCGAAAATCGGGATGGCCGACAGCTCATCATCAAAACCTATATGCTTCCCCCTGATGCAGACCCCAGCGGTCTGGTAGAGGAGCCTTTCGAGGTGGAGGGCTATTCCTACCATCATCTTGAAACGGTCAAAGAGGAACAGACATTCGAGGATTCTAAAATCCAAACGGAGGTCGTCACGCTGGAAACAGATGTAGATGATCTTGCGGCTATTCTGGAACAGCTGGATGCCAGCATGGAGTACAACAAGGATGGCTATTCCGGAGTGCTGACTCTGGACCACACTACAATCCAAACCGAAGCCGCAGGCTATACCACTAAATACTATACGATTACCGATACCAAGCAGTTTACAGGCCTGGACCGAAACGATCCCTCCTATGTCCCTACTACTACCGTCAAAAACGGAAGCACCCTGAAGCTGAGTGACATTTCCTGGACCGTGACAGGGACCGGCCTGGCCGATGATACGCTGGTTCCCACTTCATACACGGCTACGGCAACTTATACCGCTACGGGGAGCAGAAGTGTAGCTACCGGATATGTGACAACGGCCAGCTATACCGGCGAAATAAAGGCCGAGGGTGTTGAAGCGGTCAAGTACACCGTGACCTACCTTGGAAGTCCGGTGGGATTCCTGGCTGGCTTCAATCCCATGTGGCTCCTCGCCGGGGGAGGGCTTTTGCTGCTTGCAGGTACCGGGGGCATTATTTATATCATGAAACGGCCCCGCGCAGTAATTTATGCGATGAACGCCCGAGGCGTCGCCTATAAGAAATTGGGCAAGCAAAAGATTTCCACCCGCACCCCTAAGCTGGATCTGACGAAGCTCCGGGAATACCCGGCTGGAGACGCAAGCGTGGAGCTTCCCAGCAAGCTGGCCCATAAGCTCGCCGGCAGGATCATCACTATCCAGATGTATGGCGGGAGCCGCACCCATCTGGTGGAGGCCTACGACGGGCAGGACAGTTACTGGTTTGCCATCAAGGAGGATGCGGAGGAAAAGGAGGAAAGTGAATCGTGAAAAGGCTCAGGGGACTTTGCCTGTCCCTGGCGGGGCTCATGCTGATGACTACGCCGGCCCTTGCTGCGGACTACAACTTTGAAACACTGGCGCCCAAGGACTTCTATGGGAGCACTTCCTACGAAGATGTCTACGGGGCTCAGTATAACTACGGTGGCACAAACGCGGTGGACTTTCTTGATCCCCTGGCCGACAGCGCCCCCGGGATCTCCATCAACAGCGGCTCTTCACTGGAATACGGGATCAATTCAGGAAGTGGGAGCATTTACCCCGATAGTTCCGGAAGCAGCTACCCCATCCAGTGGGGAGATGTCCCCACGCTTCCAGCGACCCAGTTCACAGCGGTGAGTGAAGTAGAACGGAGCGATGGCAGCATTGGTACTCTGGTAATCCCCAGCCTGGGAATTCGCTATAAGGCTTATGACGGAACTGATTCTGCTTCCATGCGTAAAGGCGTAGGCCACTTCCCCAGCACAAGCGCCTGGAACGGAAATATCGGTCTGTGCGGGCATAACCGCGGCTCCAGCCACAACATCGGCGCAATCAAGGATTTGGAAATTGGCGATACCATTCGGTATCAGACCAGCCTGGGGACAAGGACCTATGCGGTAAGCTCGGTCAAGATCATAGACTGGACTGACTGGAGCTATTTGAACAGCACCTCAGACAACCGGATCACGATTATCACCTGCTTGGCCAATCAGCCTACCAAACGGGTTTGTGTTCAGGGGATCGAAATAAGTTCATAAAATTTTTATCGAATATTTTCTTGGTGCTTTCATTGAGAATTATATGAAAATAGCAAGATCGCAGAACATATTTACTGGCTTTCGTTTTATCGGTAAAGGCGTTTCAAAAAAACCTTTGACAAGTCCCGATTTTCGCCTTATTTTGGTCTTGTAAGGACTCTCCAACAAGAAAAGGGGGACTGTCATGATAAAGGAGTTTCCGAAAGGAAAAGAGCGGCTGCTGGACAATTCCGCGCTCCGGGTCAGTCTGGACATGACCTTTGATGTCCCTGAAGAGATTGCGGAGCAGTTAGAATTGTGGGGTCTTAATATCTTTGAAACTTGCGAATATGATCCCACATGCCGGCGGCTAAAAATGAGCGCCAGCACGACGCTATATCGAAAGGGGGCATAATAGAGTGAAACAAAAACGCCTTTTACCGTTGTTCTTTTGTCTTTGTCTGCTGTTTGTACTGTCGGTTGAGGTAAGCGCCGTAGGCAACAGTGAACAGGAAGCCGCCGCAGCCTATCTCCGTGAGCAGGGGATCATGGTCGGTGACGGCAATGGCGAGATGAACCTGGACTCTGGACTGACCCGGGCCCAGTTGGCCACAGTCCTGACCCGCCTGCATGGAAACCCAGAGCATGTGCAGGCCGATCAGGCGTTTTACTCCAGCCAATGCAAATTCCCGGATGTGCCGGAGTGGGCCAGGCTCTATGTTGGTTACTGCTATGCCAACGGCCTGATGGTCGGCTATGATACCGGAGCCTTTGGCGCCGACGATGGAGTGACACCTGCGGCCGCCTGCACCGTTGTTCTGAGATATATGGACCTGCCGGACACCGAATGGGACTACTCTACCGCCTGCCAGACGGCATTGGACCTTGGGCTGACTTCGGTGGAAGTTGCTGTTAAAGCTGAAGTCACCCGCGGTGATTTGGCGGTCATGCTCTACCGGGCACTGGGTAATACTGATGCCTCCAGCGAGCATCAGGGGGAAACCCTGAGCAGGAATGCAGACGGCTCCATCAACCCGCCCGCCGACGGCTCTCAGTATATCCCTCAAGTGGGCGATGTGATCCGCTGTGACGACGGCACCAATTATACCATCACCGATGTAAGCCGATGGGACAAGAACATGTTTGCCTCCGGCCCAATCGGCGCCTTGCCGGAGCCGACCTGTGACTGGAGCTTGCTCCCGCAACCGGAGCTTCCAGAAATGGAGGTGCGGCACTGGCAAAATGAAACTGGCGATCATCTTCGTGTCCGCAATCTCTATGAGACACGGAGAATGCTCTACACCCTCTACAACGCCATTGGCGATAACCCGGCAACTTGGGAGAACGGGGCTCCTAAGCTGAACGCCAAAGGAATCTTCCCCGTTTATATTAAACTGAGCATTCCAGATGATCTCTCCTATCAAATGTTCTGGCCCTGGAGGGCGAGTGAAATCGTCAATCTGTTCAATTCCGTGCCACCGGGAACTTACTCCATGCAAGCCTGGGATGTTTACAAGGATGGTGTATATCTTCACACTGAATATCAAATTCATGTAATCTGATTTTGGGTAATTTATAAGAGAGGCAGCGTGCCGCACGGCACACTGTCTTTCTTTTTGCCCATTTTGCATTCCCTACAATTCAATCAAGCCCAATCAAGGGGGGATGCAACTATGGGTAGGGGCGTCCTCCCGATTTTTATGGAGGTCGCTCATGAAAAAAAGACTGATTTCGATGCTCCTGGCTCTCCTTGCGGTCATGGGGCTCCTACCAACCGCTGCTTTTGCCGCGTCCACCCCAGAGGAAGCCTTGGGGGAAGTTCAGATTTACAATGGCGGGGTTGAAATGTCTTATCTGTCCATCAATGGGCGGATCAGATCCCAAATTTACACCTATTACAATTATGATAACGGGAGCGGAAGCACTCGGGAGATCCCCGCTTACTGTGTCAATCCGAACACGCTGGGGGTCCCTCAGACCGTGGGAGTCGGTGAGAGTATTGAATATCTCGCCGATGAAAAAGCCAGCGATCCCAAGGTTGTCGGTATCGTGGCCAACGGCTATCCCACGCGAAGCCTGGCCGAGCTGGGACTGGAAAACAAATATCAGGGCTACTACGCAACTAAAATGGCCCTGTGGTGTTATCTTCTCAGCAACTGGGACATCAACAACCTCAAGGTCAATCCCAACCTGACCGGCGTAGAACTTCAAAGAGCACAGAAGATTTTGGCTGCGGCAAAGGACATTTACGCCCGTGGTACGGCCTGGAATGAAATGCTCTCCCCCGAAGTGACCTGCACTCCAGACCGGGATACCGCCTATGAGGTCACCATTGACGGAAAACAGTACAAGCAGCAGGTTTATACCATCTGGTCTAAAACTTGGGTATGTGATTATGCGGTAAATGTGTCCTTTTCTGATCCATCTCTCGTCCCGGAGGGCACGCGCATTGTGGACATGAACAATCAGGACATTACCACGATCACTACCGAGGGTACGGGCGACGGCTACGCCGGCAAGTTTAAGGTCTTATACCCGCTGGAAAGCGTACAGGGAGAAACCGGCAGTGTTCAGCTGTCTATCAGCACCAATGTCTATAAATACGCCGTATTTTATGCGATTTGCCAAGAGAAAGATCAGTACGGTGAACTCCAGAATTATGTAGTAGATACTGACCCTACCGTGACAATGCGACTGTCCGCATACAGCAACTACTCGGACGGTACGACCATCGAGTATGAAACCGGATTGCGCATCATCAAGTATGAGACCGGCACCGAGATTCCAATTAGTGGGGCACTGTTCGAGGTCATCGGTCCAGATGGCGCTTCCATCGGCACTTTTACCACCAATGGGGACGGCCGCATCGAGATCCCCCTTAGCAAAAGCGGGAATTATACCGTAATTGAACGGGAAGCTCCACAGCATTATATGATCAGCGAGGAGCCTGCCCAGAATGTCACCGTCGTCTACGATGAAGTAGCCGAGGTGACATTTTTTAATGACCCCTACGGTACTCTGCGTATTGAGAAAAAATCCAACACCGGCATGAACCTGCCGGGGGCAGTCATCACCGTCGAGCATATTGAGTCGGGACAGACCTTTACCGCTACGACATCAAGTGCAGGCGTTGCTATTTTCGATGAGATTCCCTTGGGTGCATACCGGATTCAGGAGAAGACTGCCCCGGTGGGCTGGCAGTTGGATGATACCGTCTACACCGCCACGGTGGTTGCTGGCGAGACCACTACAATCCCTATCATTAACGAGGAGTTACCGGGATTGCGGATCATCAAGTATGATCGAAAAAATATGGTCGCCATGCCCAATGTCACCTTCGCCGTCTATCGGGACGGCGAATTTTTAGGCAATTTCAAGACAGATCAATTTGGTGAAATCTTGATTGCCGATGCAGAGCCGGGGACTTACCGGGCGTTTGAGGTAGATACCGGCGATGAAGGGCACATTCTGGACACCACCCCCCAGGAGGTGGAACTCCATGCTGGGGACGGCATTAAGGAGCTGTTGTTCTTCAACGATGTCAAGCCCGGATTGCGGCTGGTGAAGGTGGATTCAGATGACCCCTCCAAAGTCATCCCAAACGCTGTATTCGAGATCAAATCGGTGGAGGGGACCTATGGCCCCCAGGAGTTCCGGACGGACGAACATGGAGAGATTGACCTTTCCATGCTCCCCCCTGGCTCCTATGTAGTGACTGAAAAATCCTGCGATGGCTATGTGATCGACGAGGCCCAGCGTATCATCGAGCTGAAGCCCAATGAAGACGCCCAGTTCGTTTTCACCAATCATATCAAGCCCTCTTTGCAGCTCATCAAGCTGAGCAGCGATGGCTCCCGGCTGGCCGGGGTGACTTTCCGCATCGCCAGGATTGAGGATGGCAGCCACTACCTGGACCGCACCACCAATTCCAATGGCGAGATCCTGATCTCCGATTTGGAGCCTGGCGTTTATTCTGTGCGTGAATTGTCCTCTGTGCAGGACCACATCCCGGACGATACTGAGCACCATGTAGAGTTGTTTCCCGGCCAGACCAGCACGATCACTCTGACTAACGACAAGCGTCCCAACCTCTATATCCATAAAACCGACGCCGACACCGGGGAGCCTATTGAGCATACGGTCTATTTGGTGAAAGGTGCGGACGGCCACTCTATCGCAGAAGTGGAGACGGACGAGAACGGCGTTGCCGTGGTAGAGAACTTGCTGCCCGGCGTTGTGGAAATCATCGAAAAGTCAGTCCCGGAGCCCTATCTGCTGGCCGAGGAGTCCCAGATGGCGACACTGTATCCCAACCGGGATCGGGATGTCTATTTCCAAAATTATAAGCGCCCGACCATCGAGATCATCAAGGAAAATTCAATCACACATGATCGAATCGAAAATGTGCCGTTCCAGGTCTGGTATGCCTCCAACAACACCGCTACCGGAGAGTACAACGACCTGGGCGTTTTCTACACCGATGAAGAGGGCCGTATCGTACTCTCCGACCCGGACCTCTCCCTCCGTGATGGTTGGTTTCGGGTAAAGGAGCTGGAGCCGGCGCCGGGATTTGCTCTGGCGGACCCGGACACGCAGGAGGCGTTTATCGCCGCAGGCGAGGGGCACACATTCCGCTTCAGTAACCGGCCTCTCTCGGCCATTTCCGTATGGAAATATGACAGTGAGACCGGGGCCGCTATTGAGGGGGCTGTGTTCCAGGTCCGGTATCTCTCCGGCAATACCTCCGGCACCGGCGGCACGGTCATCGGCACCTACCGAACTTCGGTGAACGGGTCTTTCACCGTCACGGGCTGCAAGGCCGGCACTTACATCATCGAAGAGCTCTCCAGTGACGGCTCTCATGTGATCGACACCCCGCCTCAAACGGTCTATCTCTCCGGCGAGGATCAGGAGGTCGTGCAGGTTTATTTCGGCAACAGTCCCAAGGGCTCGCTGCTTATCAAAAAGGTGTCCAGTGCCGACAACTCTCCGATTTCTGATGTTCAGTTCTTTGTGACCGAGAGCGACGGAACGGTGGTGGGCAACAGCAATGGCTATTTCACTACCGATTCCGCGGGAACCATCCTCATTGAGGGCATCGACCCCGGCACCACACTCATAGTCAAAGAAACCCGGGCGAAAGATGGTTTCATCCTGGATGACACACCCCAGACGGCCCAAATCCAAGCCGGGCAAACGGTTACCCTCGAATTTCGCAATCAACCCACAGGACAGCTTATTATCCACAAGCTCTCGGGCGACGACAAGAAAACGCCGCTTGAAGGAGTAAAGTTCAAAATCACATACTCCGACGGAAGTTTTGTGGATGCCGACAGCGGGCAACTCTCCAGCAACGGCCTGTACTGGACCAACTCTGAAGGTCAAATTATTCTTTCCGGCCTCACAGGCACAGTGGTCGTAACAGAGGTGGAAAGCATCCCGGGCTACGCGATTGACCCCAATACGCAGTCCCAAACCGTGGTGATCAATCCCAATGACACGCAGCACCTGTATTTTTATAATAATCCTGTTGGCGGCATCGAAATCATCAAGGTCAACGCGAGCAAGACATCCGAAAGAATTCCCGATACCACCTTTGAGATCCGCCGCATGGATGACGCTCTGGTGGATACCATCACCACAGACCGGAACGGCAGGGCCTATCTCTCCCTGGAGGACGGCTCCTATTACGCGCTTGAAGTCGAGGCCAATCCGGACTTCGTATTGGATGATACCCCTCATTACTTCGAGGTCAAAAACGGGGAAGTGACCACCCTGCGAATCAAAAATGAGGCCAATTCCGGTATTTTGATCCATAAGGTGGATACCAGTGGCGAGGGGATCTATGGCGTCAAGTTCTTACTCTACGATGAGGACCGCAACCCCATCGGTGAGTTCACCAGCGACGATGACGGCTATGTTTATATCACCGCTGATGATCTCCCGGATGGCGCCAATACCAGCGGACGCTTTTATCTGAGAGAGCTGGAGGCGGCCGAGGGCTACATCTTGGATAAGGAATATAAGACCGTCTATGTGCGTCCGGGCCGCACGGCGGAAATTGAGTGGGTCAACGAGGCAATCACAGGTCAAATTCAGATCTACAAATACGCCGCCGAAGCCAACCCCGTCACAGGCGTTCCGGCTGGGACGCCCCTCCAGGGAGCAGTCTATGAAATCATCAATGAGCGCAGCGGCCGTGTGGTGGATTACATTACCACGGATGCCCGGGGCGTCGCAGCCTCCAAGCCTCTACCTTTGACGCGCTATAAAATCCGGGAAGTCACCGCGCCTGCCTATTTCCAGCTTGATCCCACTGTCCACGATGTCACACTGGAGTATGCGGGGCAGATCATCAAAATCGCGGCCTATGACAAGCCGGCCAATCTGAAGGTCACTGTCACCAAGACCGGCAACAAGCAACTTCTGGCCGGAGATTCCATGCGCTATGACCTTACCGTGGCGAACAATTCCAATGTGCCGCTGGAGAACTTCTACCTCCACGACCGCTTCCCCACCGACTGCGCCACAGCCAAGACCATCACAACCGGCACCTATAACACCCGTCTCAACTACCAGATCACCTATAAGACCAATTACAATGACTACCGGGTGCTTGCCACCAACCTGCTCAGCACCAACAATTATGCCTTTGACCTTTCCGCCATCTCGCTGATGCAGGGCGAGGTGGTCACGGATGTGCGTCTGGAGTTCGGCAAGGTGCCGGCTGGCTTTGCTTCTGTGGTAAAGCCTACCGTTACCATCCAGACCAGCGCCAACCTTGCCAATGGCTATCAGGTGGTCAACCGGGCCGACGCGGGCGGCCAGTACATGAGCCAGTGGGAGACCGGACGCGCCGCATGGATCACCATTATCGTTAAGCTCAATCAGCCCAATCTCCCCAAAACCGGCTATTAACATGATGGATAGGGGCGGCATTCTGTATGCCGCCCCTATCCTCTGAACGGAGGTAAACAGATGACCTATTCTTCCTACCTGAATGATAAAAAACTCCGTGCGGCCGCGGATCGTTATACGGAGATGTATGGAGGACAATTTGAATGTGCCGATACAGGAGATGTCCTCCTTTATCGGAAGAACGGAGACACATATATCTCGGTGAAAGCTGATTACCCGGTCCCGCTTTTTGCCAAGCGGCTTCAGCAGGCCACCATGCGCAAATACACGGTCAATTTACTGACGCTCTGGTGGATGCCTGTTGATGAACAGGACCTGCAAGATATTCCAGGATTTTACCGGAGGCTTTTTCAGGAAAACGAGTACCACCCGTCACCGGGAAGTGCAATAGAGCTTCCCTGCAAAAAGCCGGACGCCTGAACAGGCAAAAGCAATCGTCAATCAGGGACTGCGTGGGCAATTTCCTTGTGAAAGGGGGATGCTTGCGCCGTCCCTTTTTCATGCTCCAAGGAGGTAACCCATGAAAAAGTATCTGGCTCGTCTCGGGCCCAAGGCCCCCCGCTATTATGTTCAGATAATGGCGCTTATTTTGATTGTGACCTATATGATTACGCCAGCTCTGGCCGTAGAGGATATGTGGACGGCCGCAAACCGCATCATTGTAGATGTCTATAATAAAATCGCCGGGATCAGCACCGTTCTGGCCGGCCTGATGTCTGCTGTTGCTGTGATTGGAGCCAAAGTTTCCAATAATCAGCACAAAACGGATCAGGCATGGGACTGGCTCAAGCGTATCTGGATCGCCTGGGCCATCATCAACGGGATGGGCGCCTTCCTGGCCTATGTCCGGCCTCTTTTTGACGGCCTGGCCACCATTCAGTAAACCTCTCAGCCATACGCCGGTTGGGAGGTGGTTTTTATTCTTGAAGGAATTTTTAAGGGCTTTGTTCAGTGGGTTTACAGCCTGTGCCTTGAGATGGTTCAGTATATCGCAAATTCTCTTCTGGAAGTTTTTCAGATGGATCTCAGCTATTTCCGTCAGGTGGCTCCGGTCACAGACGATATTTTGAGTATCGTGATTGCCGTTGGGTGGGCGCTGCTTCTGGGCAATCTGGTCTTTCAAGCGATGAAGAGCATGGTCATCGGTTTGGGCTTTGAAGGTGAGGACCCCAAATTGCTGTTTACCCGGACTTTCGTGTTTGCCTTTTTACTTCTGGTGAGTCAGCAAATTTGCGAAATCGGCCTCGGGATCTCAGCTCAGGTAATCGAGATGCTCCAGATCCCCAGTAGCGTCACTATCACGATCCCAGATGAAAACAACTTCAGCATTGGGGCCTCCTGGCTTCTGATTATCATTGTGGGCCTTGTGGTGATGTGGCAGTTTGTGAAGCTGTGCTTTGAGGTGGCCGAGCGGTATGTGGTGACGGCTATTCTCGTTCTCATGGCCCCGCTGGCCTTTGGAATGGGCGGCTCCAAAAATACGGAGGACATTTTCAAGGGCTGGTGCCGGATGTTCGGCTCCATGTGCGTGATGATGATTATGAATGTCATATTCCTGAAGTTGCTGATTTCGGCTTTGGGATATGTGCCAAGCGGGGTCTCTGTCCTGCCCTGGATGCTTCTGATCGTAGGTATCGCCAGGGTTGCCCGCAAGATAGACGGCATCATCGCCCGCATGGGGCTTAACCCCGCCCTCACCGGCGATGGGCTCGGCCGCGGGCTTCCAGGCATGGTGGCTTATGCGGTTGTCAAGGGGATCGGAAGTTCCATTGCAAAAGCCGCCGGAAATTCCGTTGGAAACAAAAGCCGGCAAGGCGGCAGTTCCGGCGGAAGCTCTTCGGAGCCGCGAACCAATCCGCGTACACCGCCTCCGCCGCCTCCGTCTGGCGGAAGTCCTGGCGGCGCTGGCGCCTCGCCTGGAGCTGCCAGCGCAGGACAACAGGCAGGAACACAGACGGACCCCCGTTCTTCTTCTGCTCAAGGCGGAGTGTATGCTTCCCAACAGACTGTACCGGGGGCCTCCCCCAAGATGGATGAAGCCCCGCCGGATGGCGGCCATGCAGCGGGGGTTGAACAACCGGCCGCTGAACACAAGGGCGGTAAGACGCCGACAGTCCATACGCATGGGGCACGGCGCAGCTCTGTTCCCCCGGAGGCAAGGGGGACCCGCACCTCCAGGCCTTATACTGCCGCCTTTATTCGGACAGGCAGTGTGAATGACAGCTCTTCCAAGGGGACTCCGGGCCGTACTACCGGCCCGCAGGATGGGACCCTCCGGCCACCTGTTGCCCCCTCGCATGGTCAGGCAGACGGCAAACAGCCTGACAGAGCAGGCGTAACCCGCAGGTCGGCCGTAACGCCTGGGACGGTCGCCGTGGCCGGTCCTGAACGCACGACGCACACCTCCAGCACTCGTGAAACCATGCGGGAGCGTCCGCCGCTCCAGCAGGACCGGACTCCGAAGATCCCGACGCCTCCTGGTGTCGCTGGAGGTGAAAAATCAGAGCCCCGCCCGCCAGTTGCTCCGGCAGGAACTGCTTCTCACGGTGCAGATACCGTGTCTCGTGTAGGCGGTAGCGCATCTGCTACAACGGAGAAATCCGCGGTCCGTCCCCCGGTTGGGAGTCAGAGACCGCATGAGGGCGGCGCTTCCACCCCCGGAACGGCAGGAACACGGCCGCCTATTGGTGGTCGTCAATCTCACGGCGGTGAAGTATCTTCCTCCGGTATGGCAGGAACAGGTACCCCCGCCGGGAGCAGTACCGCATCTGGAGTGGCATCCCCCTTCGCCGGTATGGCAGGAAGACATACCGCC
>OLGD01002900.1_pt1 | contig 17904 bp, 20 predicted proteins | sample 1605311 | NCBI WGS metagenome assembly OLGD01 (sample SAMEA3888917, study PRJEB22519) | human gut metagenome | biome: human gut; feature: human-associated habitat; material: faeces | place: Denmark | collected 2010 | reverse complement strand
AAAATCACCCAAACACAGCTCTGCATGAGCTGCATTTGAGTGATGCTTCGATTGATGTATTAAGAACAGGCAAGTTCAACCACCGGCTGCTGTCGGAGCTGATCTGCCACAAGGATTTCCAGCGGCTTATGCTGGATGCTGAGATTTACGTTGACCGGATCGCAGATATGCGGATCAAGGATATGAATACGGTTCTGGAAGCTACCCGCCAGATGGTTCTGATGGAGCATGGCGAGGAAGCTAACGATCTGTACCTCCATACTCTGAAAGCGGCGCAGATACAAGAGGAAGAATATTTCGGGCATCTCGTTGCGGACGATCTAAGCAATATCCTGCGTGACATCCGTGAGGAACACAGGACAGATGCTCTGACCGCAGACGATGACCTGTCTGCCGCCGCTGTGCAGAAGCAGTTGATGGAGGCCGTACATTTTGAGGGAAGCTCCGAGGAAAAGAAAATCCGCGCGTACCTTGCAACACTGGGTATTGATTACGACACGCTCACGAAAGAAGAGTTTGTTTCGCTGATTGGAATCCTCAAGAAGTCCAAGCACCTAAAAACTCCCATCAGCCAACGCGGGAAAACGACCATGACCCACGGCAAAGGGAAACGAAAGAAGCGCTGAAACAGGAGCATCGCTGCGGCGGGACAAGGGCTGTATATACCTCTGCTTCCTTCTCCGGCCAGTCGGATTTTTCTTTTCAAAAATCCTGCATTTGTGTCACCTTGGTGTCACAAAATCCGCCTGTCCTACTGCCGCAGAAAAGTGTCTGCCTACCGCTATCTGCCCTCATAGCAGATGGCGAAGCCAGCCCCTTTCCCGCGTCAGCCGGAAGCAAAGGTATAACACACTAGACTTTGCAGAGCAAAATCGTGTGCCAACAGGGATGCTGCGCGCCCCTATTGGAAACCCAGCGGCAAAGAGATATTCTCTTTGCAATCCCTCATTTTCCTCGCAGATGCATATACAAACTGCAAAAGCAACAGCTTGAAAATAGAAAAACGCTGTAATCTTCGCCATATAATTGGGCGAAAATTACAGCGTTTTTATCACACTCAATGTAAATAAAAAGTGGGCAGCCGTTTCAACAGCATTGATATAAGATATCCAATCAGCACAAACATCACCATTACGGAGAGATAGTTGATCAGGAAGAGGATTACAGGCTCGGAATAATCGTAGAATACGAAGTGGCTTCTGAGCAGCAGATACAAACTAACGCCTCTGCGTCGGAAAGCGAACGCACCATACACTGCCCAGAGCCAGCCGATCAGTCGCAGGCTCCATATTCGCATGGATGAAGGCTGCAAGTGTTTGCGCGCCATCGCCAGCATCATGCTCCAGTGAAACCCCAGATGCAGGCTCATACAGACGAAGCCCCAGTAGGCACAGAGAATATGCACCTGCTGTGCAAGCTCATAGCCGCCGTGCTTGGGAAAAAACGCAAATACATAACGGGACAGCACAACGCCGCTGATCATGGAACCGACCATGCACAGGAAAATCAGCCCTGCCAGTGCCGTCTGCACGATGCGCAGGGGCGTGTAGCGCCCCCGCGGCACAGCTTGAATCCATCGGCGGTTCAAAACATGGTGTGCCACGAACAGAGCGAACATTCCCATACCGATCCACTCGTGGGCTGCCTCGCCCACAAGACCGTAGGCCATCAGAAGCAGCATGGACACCGACATGGCCGCATCTACGGCGATTTTTATTTTGAGAATTGGTTTCATGTTCTCATCCTTTGCTGTGAGAGAGCACCCAGTTCAAATTGTCCGGGTCGTCAAAGACCACATTGGCTCCGCCGTGGTAGTTATAAATGCCCTTTTCGTTGAAGAAGGCGTTGTCGGGTGTTTCGATACGCAGAACTTTGTCGATGCCGGTATCGCTCCAACCGGCGTTTTCATAGGCTTCGTGGAGATTTTCGTAGGCCGAGAGGGCCTTGGCGCTGCCGTAATACTCGTCGCCGTCGGCCATGTAGATATAGATTGCCACACTATTCTCCGCAATGGGTGCATAGCTGCCATCCCACTGAGAAGCGCCGTGGAGATAAGCGGCGTACAGGTCGGGCCGCATGGCTACCGCACGGGACATGGTCTCGCCGCCTGCGGAATACCCGGCGGCATAGACCCGGCTGGCATCCACGGCAAAACGATTGATAAAGTATTCCGTTAGTTCAATGGCCTGCCGGGCGGATTTTTCACCCCAGTCAGTGAGCTGTGCAGAAACCACGACCATCGCGGTGTCCAGCCTTGTCCATGCGGTAAAGCCACTCCAATTCAGATTGCTGCCGGAAGAATCTTCACCGAACCACATCATGTTATAGCCCGGCATAACGACCATCATCGGAAACTTGCGGCTGCCATCGTAACTGTCTGGCAGATAATAGCTGTAATGGATGTCACCGTCCGCGCCGGAGAAGATTTGCTCTGCAAACAGGCCAGTCTGAACCGGCTCCGATGTGACAGCCGATGCCGTGCTTTCCAACGATTCTTCCGTCAGTTCGGCGCTCGGTGCAGGCGTTATCTCCGGCTGGGTCGGCGCTGCTGTACCGGCTCCGCACCCCGCGAGAGTCAATATCAACACAAGAGTCACAGCAAGCGAAAGAAATCGATTCACTTCTGCTGGTCCACCGGCGGAACCATTTCCGCATACTTTTTGAGCATTTCCGGGGTGCTGGTGTAGTAGCGCACATTCTTGTTAAGGGCGGTGATCTGCGCCATTTCGTCATCGGTCAAGGCAAAATCAAAGAGGTCAAAGTTAGACTTGATATGGTCGGGATTCTTGGAGCCGGGGATGACAATGTTGCCACTCTGAATGTGCCAGCGGAGAATGATTTGGGGCGCGGACTTGCCGTACTTCTTGCCAAGCTGAGCAAACAGCGGTTCCTCCAGCAGCGCCTTATCGCCGTGGCCCAGCGGATACCATGCCTGCGGCACGATGCCGTTCTCCTTCAGGAAGACTTTCAGTTCAGGCTCCTGATGATAGGGATGCAGCTCGGTCTGTAATACCGTGGGGCGCACCTCGCAGATGGAGAGAATCTCCTCGATCTGCTCCTTAGTGAAGTTGGACAGGCCAATGGCTCGCACCTTGCCCTCCTTGTACGCCTTTTCCATCTGGCGATAGCCATCCACATAGTTGCCTGCGGGCTGGTGGATCAGCAGTAGGTCGATGTAGGGGGTATCCAGCCGGGCAAGGGTTTTGTCCACCGCATCGGGCTGCTCATAGAAGCTGGGCCACAGCTTGGTTTCGAGAAAAATTTCCTCCCGCTGCAAGTCAGACTTCTTCATAGCGCGGCCAACTGCCTTTTCGTTCACATAGGCGTTGGCTGTGTCAATCAGGCGATAGCCGTTCTGCAAAGCGCTGACGCAGGAGGCCTCTGCCTCGTCCGGGGTCAAAAGAAATGTGCCGATACCGGCCATGGGCATTTTCACGCCGTTATTGAGTACTGCATATTCCATAATAAATTCCTCCTTAAATCGTTTTCGTGAGTTTTGCGGCCTCATTTTTGTTGGTCGCCATGCCGCCGTAGGTCATACCGTAGAGGTCGGCGAAGCGCTTCATGGTGTACTCGCCCGCCTCCAGCATCCATTTTTCCGGAGCTGCGCCCTGAAACACAAAATACAGTTTGCGTCCGGACAGTTCGCCGTCCTCCACCTTGCCGTAGAAACGATCCAGCACGTTGCGCACGCTGCCGCAGATGTTATGCCAGTAAAGCGGCGAGCCGATGACAATGGTGTCCGCTTGCTTCATGGCACCAATGACAGCATCCAGCCCGTCGCCGGGGAGGTTCTGGCCGTATGCACCGATGGTGTAGTCCGTAAGGTTCAAAGTCTCATATTCGTGATCTTTCAGCAGCTCCGCTGCCAGCGCGGCGGTGTTGCCGTTCTTGTTGGGACTGCCGTTGATAAATAAAATGCTCATAGCAATGCTCCTTTACACATTCTTTCCCATTTCATAGGCCTGCTTCATAGCGAGGGTATTTTTCACCTTGCCCGGCTCATAGACGCCACCGCCGATGATGACACCCTTTTCTACTGCACCCTCCACGCAGTCGGCATAGCCTCGGAAGCAAGCCAGTGTGGTATCAGCGGACGAATGGGCTTCGTCTGCCATCGTGACGATGTAATAGAACTCCTTGTTTTTGACCTCCAGCCATCGAGCCACCGTGCGGTCAATGACCGCTTTGAGTTGGGCATCGATGGAGTAAAAGTAGACCGGGCTTGCCAGCACCAGCACATCGGAATCGATCATCTTTTGCAGGACTTCGGCCATGTCATCCTTGTGAACGCAGGCTCCGCCGTGATCACGGCAGTAGTAGCAGGCAGAACAGGGATGGATTTTCTTGCTGGCAACACGGATTTTCTCCACTTCGTTTCCCGCTTCCTGTGCGCCCCGTGCGAATTCGTCACACAGAATGTCCGAGTTGCCGCCCTTGCGGGGGCTGCCGGACAGGATCAAAACTTTCTTGCTCATGTTGGTCTGTCTCCTTATTTCAGTTTTTGATATTCTTCTTCACTCACTGGTTCACACCACTGACTGCGGCAGTTTTCTCTAGGTACTTCCACCGCCAGATGGGAAAACCAGCTGTCCGGCGCAGCGCCGTTTTCCAGCTCACCGCCGGGAGTCCCGACGGACTTCCGGCCACAGGCGGTCAGCGACACGACCATGAGAATTGCAAGCATTGCGGCGAAAACTTTGTTTCTATGCATTACAGACCCAATCCATTGACCCAGGACTGCACATCATCACTGGAAACGCCGGAGGAGAACCGCTGGCCTTCCTGCCACTCGCCGGTACCGGCCATGTCGGCCAGCAAACTGCCGCTCTGACCCATGCCGGAGGAGGAAGAAGTGGCAAAGGGGATGACGGTCTTGCCGGTGAAATCATTGTTTTTTACAAAGGTGTCCACGGGCCACGCTGCGATACCCCACCAGATGGGATAACCGATGAACACGGTGTCATAGGAATCCCAATCGGGAACTTCAGTGGTGGTCAGGGGCACATCCCGCAGGGACTCGTCATCATGTTCACGGCTGACGCGGCTGTCGGAGTTCGTCCAGTTCAGGTCCTCGCTGGTGTAGACTTCAGTGGGAACAATCTCAAAGAGGTCGGCACCGGCTGCCTCTGCAATATCCTTGGCCACCCGCTCGGTGTTACCGGAAGCGGAGTAGTAGACCACCAGTGTCTTGCCGGTCTCAGGCTGGGTCTCCGGCTCGGATTCTGCGGGAGCGGTCGAGGAGCTTTCGGACGGTTCCGTGGCGGGCTGTTCGGTCGGCGCAGAGGTTTCGGGCTGCGTGGTGGAAGATGCAGGCTTGTTGGCAGAGCCGCAGGCGGCAAGGCTAAGTACGAGCACGACGCTCAGCAGTAGTGCAGTCAGTTTTTTCATGATAAAATCATCCTTTCAATCTTATTTGCATTCGCAGAGAATGTCGTAAATTTCATCGTGGGTCAGCTTTTTGCAGCAGCCCGCAGTGATATTGGTGGAATCGGCAATGGCCCGGAAGTCCGTGCCGGCGGGAATGCCCAGCTCTGCAAAGGTGGTGGGCAGTCCAATTTCCTTGATGAACGCAGCCAGTGCGTCGATACCGGCAGCAGCTGTCTCCTCAATGCTGCCCTTGGGTGCGACACCCCAGACATTCTGCGCCCAGCGGGCGAAGCGGGCTGCACCGGACTTGCAGATGTGGCGGTACAAAACCGGGTGAATGACCGCCAGCCCCGCACCGTGGTTGCAGTTGGTGTAGGCACCCAGCTGATGCTCGATCATGTGGCACTGGAAGTCCGTGATCTTGCCAATTTTCAAAATACCGTTTTCCGCCATGGCAGACGCCCAGGCCAGCTCACTGCGGGCATCGTAATTCTCCGGGTCGGTCAGCAGCACGCGGGTGTTGCGGATGACGCTGCGCATGACGGCTTCGCCCAAGTCATCAGAAAGATTGTTTTCATCCGGCTTGCCGAAGTAGGTTTCCATGGCGTGACTCAGGGTATCAAAGGCACCGGAGATAACCTGCTTCATGGGAACAGTCAGCGTGTAGCTGGGGTCGAGGAAGGCAAAATCCGCCTGTGCACCCCAAAGGGCGCCCTTGATTTTCTTTTCCTCGTGGGTGATGACGGCACCGTTATTCATCTCGCTGCCGGTACCGAACACCGTGACGATGGTGCCGAGGGGGATAAACTCCGTTGGGAATGTGTGCTTGGTGTTCTCCAGTTCCCAAATGTCCTCGTCCAGTTTGGCCTGCGCGGAGATGACCTTGCAGCAATCTGACACGCTGCCGCCGCCCACGGCGAGGATAAGGTCCACATGATTCTCCCGCGCCAGCTTTGCGCCCTCCTGCGCCTTGGCATAGGTGGGGTTGGACATGATGCGGTCGAACTCCACGACGCGCTTGCCGGCGGCGTTCAGAATGCCCATGATCTCATCATACACGCCATTGCGCTTGATGGAGCCGCCGCCATACGCCAGCATGACGGTTTCCCCGTAGTTCACCAGCAGACTGCCGAGGTACTCTTTCACGCCGCCCTTGCCGAAATACACCTTGGTCTTGTTTTCAAAAATAAAGTTGTTCATAAAGACGCATCCTTTCTGAATGTTATTTCTTCATTTGCTGTTCCCAAAAGGCAACGGCATCATTGATCCAGCCTTCGGCGCTGGTTCCAGTCCCAAGTCCAAAGCCGTGACCCAGACCGGAATACACATGAAACTCCGTATCGATACCGGCTTCCTGCATGGCGCCCAGTCGCGCCTGCATGACCCGCCAGTTGGCGATGCCGTCCCTGTCACCGACACAGGCATAGGTGGGCGGATCACTTTCGGAATACTCGCTCAGTCCCGTGTACTGCATGATGACCGCACTGGGACGGGGCAGGTTACCGCCGCCAAAGGCTTCTGCACCGTAAGACCCAAGCCACGCCGCCATTCGCGCTCCTGCCGAGCCGCCCCATAGGGAGTAGCAATCGGTGTCCACTTCCAGTTCGTCAGCATGGTCAAAGATGAAGCGGATGGCTCTTGCCAAGTCCTCGCAGGCGGTCTGCGCGCCGGGGCGATAAATGAGAGCGAAGGCGTTGTAGCCCTTTTGGGAAAGCTCCAGTGCATGAGGGAAGCTGTCCTGCATGGCCCCCACATAGGCAAAGGCACCGCCTGCATTGCAGATGGCGAACTTCTCGCCGGGGACTCCCTTGAAGAAAAACAATCCTGTATCTTCTTTGGCAGGTTCAGCCGCCTTTTCCTCGTCGGTGTAGATGTCATAGAAGATGGTTTGGCCGTCCGCTGCCCGCTCTCGCAGGGTGTTCACGATCTTCACCGTTTCGTCCGGATCGATATGGCTGTAGTAGGTCAGTTGAAGTTCTTCCAGAGTGTCGCCGCTGTAGTAGGCATCCTCTACAGGGAACAGCAACCGTCCGTAAGAGCCGAACATTGGAGCATTCTTCACATCTTTGATTTTGCTTTCCCTTGTAAATGCTGCTGTTTGGGGTGGAGTGGTTTCCGTAGGTTCCTGTGGTTCACGAGCGCCGCAACCGCTCAGCAGAAGTGCCGTACAAAACAGCAGCGCAGAGAAACATCCAAGCTTCATATCATCATCTGCCTTTTCCTGAACTTCTGCCTATAGTATAAAAAAAGCGAGACTTCAAGAGAAGTCTCGCTTCGTTCATCAGTATATACCTTTAGGTTATAATCAGTTGTACAGCTCTTTGCTGATGATTTTGGCTGCATCCAAAAAGCGCTGTACCGTCGGTGTCGGCTCTGGCGAATGGAGAATGCCATAGGGAATGCTGTAATTCCATTCCACTGGGATTACCTTCAGAAGCGGATGGACAGTTGCCCAACCGGGAATAGCCAGCAAAACGTCATTGGTGTTCTCACAGCGGTTGAACACATCCATGTTGTAAAAGTCAAAATCCACAATGTGAATTTGCGGATGGTGCTGCCACAGATCGTCCCGAAGCTGATCGACATAGTGGCTCCAGCCGCGGTGCATCAGCAGCAGATTCTCCCCATAGAGGTCAGAAACTTGCAGCTTGTCTTTGTCCGCCAGCCGGTGGTGGATGGAGACTGCACAGCAGAAGCGCCCCCGCGTCAGCTCCAACCCGGCACAGCCCCGCAGGTGCAGCATGGTCTCATCAAAAATACCGCCTACTACATCAATGTTCTTTCCGAGATTTGCAAGGATCTCTCTCGCATTTTCCGGGGTGTTCTCAAAGGGGACAATCTGAAATTTGATGTCCGGGTGCAGCGTTTGAACTCTGGACCAGAGCTCCATCAGGAGCTGTGCCGGAGTCATGGGCGAGGAACCGATACGGATGATATTCTCATCCTCCTGCATGGCGTTTTTTGCCCGAGTCACGGAGTCCCGGCAATACTGGATGATATATTTTGCATCCTGGTACATAGAGCGCCCAGCTTTTGTGAGTTGCAGCCCCCGGTGGCTACGGTCGAAGAGCTTCACGCCGAGGGATTCTTCTAAAAGATTGATTTGCTTGATGACAGCCGTGGGCGTGATGTAGCTTTCTTCGGCGGCTTTGTTGAAGCTGCCTGCATCCGCCACGCGCAGAAAAGTTTCAAGCTGTGGGTTATACATGAAGCACCTCCTTTATTTTATAGCATTCCAAAATGTTTCAATGCCTCCGTAATGGCTCTTTCCTTTTCCGGTGGGCATTGTGGCTGCCTGGCATCCTCAGATTTCGGTTTATTGTAGTTCTCGCGCTCAATAATGCCGTGTTTCTGCTTTACCTGCGCGATATAAAGACTACTGACCTTCAAGCCGCTGTGTTCCAGAACATAATCCTTGATCTGCCCATAGGTCGCCTGTCCTCTTTTATCCTGCACCATTTCTTCCACATCCACATCAATGTTGATATGTGTTACCGGATTTCTCAGAACTAAGAGGCACACCGTCTCCACATGTTCCGTGTGGGGGAACATATCCACGGGCTGGATTTTTAATGCTTTCCATCCGCGGCGGGTCAAGTGGGTCAAATCACGGGCAAGAGTTTCGGGGTTGCAGCTGACGTAAACCACGCGTTTGGGTTTCATAGCAGCCACTGCATCAATGCAGGCGGGGGTGCTGCCCTCCCGCGGGGGGTCCAGGAATACAACATCGGGGTGCGGCAAGCCAGAGTTGGGCTGTGCCGCAGCGCGCATCCAATCGGTTGCATCGGCACAGATGAACCGCGCGTTGTTGATCTTATTGGCTGCGGCGTTGGCGCAGGCATTGCGCACCGCGTCCGGGTTGCGCTCCACGCCAATGACCTGCTTTGCCCTGCCCGCCGCGCACAGGCCGATGGTGCCAATGCCGCAGTAGGCATCGATCACTGTTTCTTTGCCGGTCAGGGCAGCGAACTCAATGGCCTTGGCGTACAGCACTTCGGTTTGTTCCGGGTTGACCTGGTAAAAGCTGCGGGGCGAAATGGCGAATTGCAGCCCGCACAGCGTATCGGTAATTTTGCCGGGGCCATACAGGGTACGCACATCGCTGCCCAGCACCGCGCTGGTGCGGCGGGGATTGCAGTTCTGCACCACGCTGGTCACCCAGGGGGCCTTTTCCCGCAGGGCTTTCACAAAATTGCGGCTGCCGGGCAGGTTTTCCTGCGCGGTCACCAGCACCACCAGCACCTGACCGCTGGTTTTACCGCGGCGCACCAGCACATGGCGCAGCAGACCGGTGCCGCGATCCTCCTCAAAAGCAGGCCAGCGGCAGGCGCGGGCGGCTTCCAGCACAGCGGCAATGGTCTGGTTAATGACGGTATCCTGCAGCAAGCAGTCCGTATACGGCAGCACGCGGTGGGTGCCCGCTGCATAAATGCCGCATGTCAGTCGTCCACGCGGCCCGGTGGCAAAGGTGGCGATGGCCTTGTTACGGTAATGCCAAGGTTCTGCCTGCCCCAGCACGGGGGATACCGGGGCAAACCGCCCCAGCAGGCGTTGTTCCAACTGCTGCTTGTGCTTGAGCTGGTCGGGGTAGGGCTGGTTCAGCAGCGGGCAGCCGCCGCATTTCAATTTATAATTGGTGCAGGTTACAGGCATGGTGTTTGACCTTCTTCCCTTTCAGGGTTTTCAACATTTCTTTGGGCGTGCTATAATATAGTTTATACAGGGGGATCGGCGGTTCCGGGTATGAGCACCCCGGTGCACCAACTTTCCCCGCAGCAAAAGCTTTTTTCTCAAAACGGAGGCATAACGATTATGAACGTACTTCTTATCAACGGCAGCCCGCACGCACATGGCTGTACAGACGCTGCTTTGCAGGAGATTGCCAAGGCTTTGAACGCTGACGGCATCGAAACCACCATCTACCACATTGGCGCTGTCCCGGTGGGCGGCTGTGTGGGCTGCGGCGGCTGCGCCAAAGCCGGACACTGCGTATTCGGCGGGCCAGTCGTTGATGTTCTGCCGCTGGTGGAAAAGGCCGACGGCATTGTGTTTGGTGCTCCGGTACATTATTCCACCGCCGCTGCCAGCATGCTGGGCTTCATGCACCGGCTGGGCTACAGCGCAGGCCGCCTGTTGGCACAAAAGCCCGCCGCTATTGTTACCAGCGCCCGCCGCGCCGGCACCACCAGCGCACTGGAAGCCCTGGAAAAGGTTCCCCAGTTCTGCCAGATGCCGCTGATCAGCTCCACCTACTGGCCGATGGTACACGGCAGCAACGCCGAACAGGCCGCCCTGGACGAAGAGGGCATGCAGATCATGCGCAACCTGGGCCACAACATGGCCTGGATCTTGAAGTGCATTGCCGCAGGCAAAGCCGCAGGGATTGAGCCGCCCAAGGCAGAAAATACCATCCGCACCAATTTCATCCGCTGATTTTGTAGTGGCAGTAGGGCGGGGTGCCCTCACCCCGCCACAGTCTCGTCCTGTTGCGTATTACAAAACTTGTGCCGAACCCCATTTATAGGGGCTTTGCCAGATATTTCACCCCGGAACACGGCATACTTCCCCTTTACAAGCCAACCTTTCCCACCCGCAGCAGCCCGCAAAAGGCTGCTGCTTTTTATTCTGCCGTTTCCGGCGTGTGACCGGTGGGGTACACATTTTGCAGCAGCGCCACGATCTGGTCATAGCTGGCAGAGCGGGATGCTGCCGATACATGCAGCGTAACGCCGCAGTCATAGTTCACTTCGGCCAGGATCATCTGGTAAGTGCCGCAGTCATACCGGACGGACTCGGTTTCTGCATCGGGGATGGTCAAATCAAAGTCATACCGCACGGTCTGGGCTTCCTCGTTCAATTCCGCGGCGGATTCTTCCAAAAAGTCCGTGTAAACATCCGATACCTGCAGCAGTACTGCCGTATAGCTCAGCTTGTTGCCAGTGGTAATGCCAATGGTATCCTCCTGCGACATGCTGGGTTCGTTCCAGATATTGGCATCATAGGTTACACTGATGCCGTTTTCGCCGTCATAGGTCTGGTAGTCCTCGCCTTCCTCTTTGGTAAAGCTGTCACCACCGTACAGGTACAGCATCACATCGTTAAAGCTGCACCCGCTCAGGGGCAGGGCCAGTATTGCGGCAGCTGCCACAGCAGCAATTACTTTTTTGTATTGTTTCACAGTTATCATCCTCATGTCATAAAAGGAAGCCGATCACAGCCGCCCCGGCGCCAAAGGCCAGGCCAGCCAGTACGTCGCTGGGGTAATGCACCCCTGTCAGCACGCGGGTCACAGCCACAACCGCCGCCAGCAGGCAGGCGGCCACGCCAAGCGGCACCCACACGGTAAACGCCGCCGCCACAATGGCTGCGGCGGAAAAGCAGTGGCGGCTGGGCATGCTTTGGCCTTTGGTATCCTTGGGGAACAGCGGCGTAAAGTTCAATGCCTCATACGGGCGCGGGCGGTTAATGGCCGCGCGCAGCAGCGTGCCCAAAACGTACACCGCCGCCGGGACCGCCAGCACGCGCCAGAACTGGCCGCTGCGCTGCCAGAGCGTAACGGCCAACACCGCGCCATACACCAGATACACTCCCAGCACGCTGATCTTTTGTGCATATCCCAGCGCCCGCAGCGCCGCCGGGCGGGCACGGAACCAATCAAAAATTGCCTGATAGCGTTGTGCCGTCATTCTTTGCCCCCTTGTGTGCTGCGTCCAAAATCTTTATAATAGAAGCATACCATCCGCACCCGCCCTTGTCAAACACAGGGCCATGCGTTTTTTCAGGAGGGAATCCCTTGTTTGGTTTTGCTAATTTTCTGCTGTTGGCGCTCTTTGCCGCAGCGGTTTTTGACCTAATTTTTGCCCTTGCCAGGGGCGGCGGGCTGCGCGGGGCGTTGCACGGCCTGTGGAACACGCCGCACCTGTTATTTGGGCAGCAGCTGGCCGAATGGCGACTGCAGCTTGGTCGTATTCTGTTTGCCGCCGGGCTGGCCGCGTATGAGATCAGCGTGGTGTTCTGCAACAGCATGGCGCGCCAGAACTGGGCGTGGGTGCAGGGCGTGATGAGCCCCGTGCTGGAATGGCTCGCGTTCCTGTGCTTTGGTGCCAAGATTTTGTTCGGCACCCGCTACACCTGGCAGGAGCTGCTGGCTGGCGGAGCGCTGTATTTCATTGCCCGCTGGGTCTATTTCAACAGCCAGAACATCTGGTGGATCGGCATTGTGGTGGCGGTGCTTGCCGCCAAGGATGTTCCCCTGCGCCGCCCGCTGCAGGTCTATTTTGCCAGCGGCTGTGCCGCCATGGCGGTGGTGCTGGCACTGCACTTTGCCGGGATCGTTGCCCCGGACCTGACCAGCGAGCGGATGGGCGCTTTGCGCGGCACTTACGGCTACGGCCACCCCAACACATTCGGCGGACTGGTGTTCGGCCTGGTATTGGCCTATGCCCTGCTGCGTGCCCAAAAGGTGCGCTGGGTGGACTGCCTGCTGGTATTTGCCGTCGGCGTGTTTTTGCTGGTGGGGCCCGCCAGCCGCAGCGCTGCGCTGTGCACGCTGGCGCTGGCCGTTGGGCTGGTGTTCTGCCGCCTGCGCGCCGGGCACAGTGTACCCCATTGGTGGCCCGGCACCTGCGCCGGTATGGTGGGGCTTACGGCGGCGGTCAGTTACCTTTTGCCGCTGCTGGTCATCAAGGTGGGACCGTGGAACAATGATATCGGCCCCGCATGGCTGGCAAAGCTGGACTCCCTGCTCACCTGCCGCATCTCGCTGACCTGGATGGCCTACCGCCTGCTGGATGTCAAAATTGCAGGGCAGGTGTTCAACTGGCCCACAGTGGATAACAGCTTTGCTTTTGCACTGTTTCAGTTTGGTCCGGTGGTCGCCGCGCTGCTGGGTATTCTGTTTGCCGCCGCCCTGTGGGGTCACGCCAAACAGGGCCGCCGGGTTGAGGTTTGCTGCCTGTTTGCCATGCTGGCTTACGCCTATATGGAAGTTCAGCCCTTCCACCTGACGACCAACCCCACCGCCCTTCTGCTGTGCGGTGCTGTTTTTGCCCAAACTTCCGCCCGGTGGCAGAAAATCGAATAGACACACCGCGGCATGGGCATACTTCCGTTATAGGAAGGAGTGTTTTCCAACATGTGCAATTCTGTTCTTTCAAAAATCTGCCTGCTGCTGGCCATCATTGGCGGGCTGAACTGGGGCTTTGTGGGCATTTGGAAGCTGGATATCATTGCCTGGCTGCTGGGCGGCCAGACAAGCTGGGCGGCCCGCACCGTGTATATTCTGGTAGCGGCGGCAGCCATCTGCCTGATCCCCGCATTGTGCAGCCCCAGTAAAAAAGAGGAAGCCTGACACTGCAAAAGCCGGTGTACCGTTTGATTCATCTTACGGTACACCGGCTCTATTTTGTCTGTCTTATTGTTTTGTCTTGCACAGGCGGTCGAATTGCGGCAGCAGCACAACGGTCACTGTGAAAAACAAGAACCTCCACCGGGCCAAGTGGCGGTTCTTAGTTTACTAAGTTTCCTAAGCTCTTAGTCCAAAGGCCAACCGCTTACCGCAGTGCCTTTTTCTATTTTAGTGCGTCCATTTGCCGGTGTCAAACCTGTTCCAGCTCAATGGGCACCGCCAGCTTTTTGCGGCGGTTCTTGCGGGATACCGCCAGCACCAGCCCCACGCACAAATACACCATGACCACGCTGGACCCGCCTGCCGAGAAGAACGGCAGCGTGACCCCGATGACCGGCAGCACCTGTAAATTCATGCCCAGGTTGATGATGCACTGCCAGAACAGTGCGGCAAAGATGCCCACGCACAGATAGCGGCCCAAAGCATCCGTGCTTTGCAGCGCTGCCAGCAGAATGCGCACCGAGATGCCCAGCAACAGCAGCAGAACCGTTACCGCCCCCACAAAGCCCATCGCGTTGGCCAGGTAGCTGAAGATAAAATCATTCCAGGAGTTTGGCACAAACACATGCTCGCCCCAAAGGCCGGTTCCGGTCAATCCGCCGGTTCCGATGGCCATAGCCCCCTTGTTCTGCTGGTAAGCGATATCGGCCAGAGCCGGGTTTTCGGGGTCCAGCACGGCAAAAATACGCTTGGCCTGGTAGCCTTTCAGCAGACCCGGGCGTAGTTTCAGCAGCAGGGCTGCACCACCGCCCGCAGCGGCCAGCCCGCCAGCCACCAGCCAGCCGGAAATACCGCCCGCAAACACCATGACCAGCCCAATGCCCAAAAATACCAGCGCCGTGCCGTCATCGCCCTGGATGTGAATGGCCAGCACCGGCAGCAGCACATGCACCGCCAGCGCCAGCAAATTGGCCGGCTTGTTCACCCGGCCGCGCACATGGTTCAGATGCAGGGCCAGGGTCAGTACAAAGCTGATTTTGGCCAGTTCCGCCGGTTGGAAAGTCATGCCGCCCACCCGGTACCAGCTGTAGTTGGAAGTACCGCCGGCATCGTACCCCACCGTTAAAAAGCCCAGGCGGACGTTGTGCAAAAGCAGGGTGGGCAGCACCATACCCCAGGCCAGCACCGCATGCAGCGGCCAGGCATGGGCCAGCGCACGGTAGTCCACCGTGGAAACGATCAGCGCCAACAGAATGCCCAGCGCGCTGGCAATGAACTGCACCGATGCTTTGTTGATGGACCCCAGCTGGTTATGCCCAATGGAAACCAGTGTTACCACGCTGAGCACCGAACACGCCGCGCACAGCGCCAGAAATATTCCGTCGATCTGCCGCAAATAGCGGCGTGTCAGCTGCAGCAATGGCCTGCCCCCTTTCACTTTTGTTTTTCTTGTTCCCAGTATAGCACATTGCCCTGTGCAATGGTATTGGTTCCTGCTCGTATTACCGATTATTATACCGCGTTCCTGTGCAATATGCCACGCTTTGCGGCGTTTTATGGCGCGCCACACAAAAATATTTTACAAAGCAGGCTGGATGTTGTATAATAAAGTAGTTTATGCTGACTTAGCCGCTTACTTGTAGGAGGGCCTGCTGTATGGAAGAATATATTACCCATTCGCGGGATGAAACCGTGGCCCTGGGCCGCCGCCTTGCCGCAGAGCTTGCCCCCGGCAGCCTGATTGCCTTTACCGGCGGGCTGGGCGCTGGCAAAACCGCGTTCTGCCAGGGCATTGCAGAGGGCCTTGGCTGCACGGACCCTGTTTCCAGCCCAACTTTTGCCATTGTCAACTACTACCGCGGCCCGCGGCCCTTTGCCCATTTTGATTTGTACCGCATTCATACCGAAGTGGACCTTTCTGCCGCCGGTTTTTATGATTACCTGGATATGGGCGCTGTGGTTGCGGCGGAATGGAGCGAAAACTGCGCCGACCTGCTGGCGCTGGAAAACCCGATTTATATTAACATTGACCGGCTGGATGAAACCACCCGCAAGATTACCATCACCCGGCCTGGGGCTTGACGCCACGCCCTTTTGGAAAGGAAGAACTGACCCCGAATGAACATTCTTGCCATTGATACGGCAGGCAAAACTGCCGCCGTCGCTGTGATGCGCGACGATACTTTACTATATGAGATGGCTTCCAACACCGGGCTGACCCACAGCGAGACCCTGCTGCCCATGGTGGATACCGCCCTGAAAGCCTGCGGCCTGACCCCCGCCCAGCTGGATTTGTACGCCGTGACCAACGGTCCCGGCAGCTTTACCGGGCTGCGCATCGGTCTTGCCGCCGTCAAGGGGCTGGCTTTTGCGGCCAACACCCCCTGCGCCGGGGTTTCCACCATGGCTGCCCTGGCTTACGGCGTGTGCGGGGAAGGCACTGTGATTGGCGCACAGGACGCCCGCCGCGGCCAGGTGTACTGGGCCGGGTTTGACCTTGCCACCCACGCCCGGCTGACCCCGGACGCCGCCGAACCGGTCACTGCGCTGGAAGCTTTTGTAAAAGAGTGCAAAAAGCCTTTGATTTTTGTTGGCGATGGTGCCGCATTGTGCTACAATACATATAAAGACCAGCCCGGCATTCTGCCCTGCCCCCAGCCGCTGCGCGTTTTGCGCGGCGCAGGGGTTGCCCTGGCGGGCAAAGCCATGTGGGATGCGGGCACCTGCGTTTCCCCCGCAGAGCTGCTGCCGGATTATCACCGTTTAAGCCAGGCTGAGCGTGAGCGCGCCGAGCGCGAAGCCGCCCAACAATCCGCCACGAATTGAAAGGATCTTGATTATGGCTGTACAATTTGAAAAACCGATTGCCCTGGGTGCTGACCACGGCGGTTATGAGCTAAAAGAGGCCATCAAACAGCATTTGGAAGAGCGCGGCATTGCCTACCGCGACTTTGGCACCAACAGCACCGCCAGCTGTGACTATCCCGATTATGCCGCCGCCACCTGCGGCGCTGTGACCAATGGCAGCAGCGATTTCGCCATCCTGTGCTGCGGCACGGGTGTGGGCATGTCGATGTGTGCCAACAAGATCAAGGGCATCCGCGCCTGCTGCTGCTCGGAGCCGTTCAGCGCCGAGTACACCCGCCGCCACAACAACGCCAATACCCTGTGCCTGGGCGGCCGCGTTGTGGGCCCCGGCCTCGCCTGCCAGATCGTTGACGCCTTTTTGGACCACGAATTTGAGGGCGGCCGCCACCAGAAGCGCATTGACAAGATGATGGCGCTGGAAACCCTTTAAGGCTCCCCCACTGTTGTACCCCGCCTGCGACCAGGCTTTGCATTGTATCCGATGAATTTTTATCTTGTAAGGAGAATCTGCCATGAGCGTTGTTAAAATTGTAGACCATCCCCTGATCCAGCACAAAATCAGCCTGATGCGTGACCGCAACACCGGCACCAAAGAGTTCCGTGATCTGGTCAGCGAAATTGCCACCCTGCTGTGCTACGAGGCCACCCGCGACCTGCCCACCGAGGAAGTTGAAGTGGAAACCCCGATTGCTCTGGCACGCACCCATGTGCTGGCTGGCCGCAAGCTGGCCCTGGTTCCCATCCTGCGCGCCGGTCTGGGCATGGTGGACGGCATGCTGACCCTGATCCCCGCTGCAAAGGTCGGCCACATTGGCCTGTACCGCAATGAGGAGACCCTGGAGCCTGTGGAATATTATTGCAAGCTGCCCAAGGATATTGCCGAGCGCGATGTTTTTGTTCTGGATCCCATGCTGGCTACCGGCGGCAGCGCCATTGACGCCATTGGCCAGATCAAAAAGCGCGGTGCCAAACACATCAAGTTCATTGGCCTGATTGCCGCCCCCGAAGGACTGAAAGCCCTGCACGAAGCACACCCCGATGTTGACATTTATGTTGCCGCACAGGATGAAAAGCTGAACGAGAACGGCTACATCATCCCCGGCCTGGGCGATGCAGGCGACCGCATCTTCGGCACCAAGTAATATTTCCCCATAAAAGTTCATGACCCCCGCAGCGCTGGCTGTGGGGGTCATTTTGTTTTGCGGTAAAACCTGTTATGACGTATAAAACAGTGTTTCGGAACGGTCAAGACCGTTCCCTACAGATAAGGCAATACCGCATAATTCTAAGTGCCGATACGGCGAGCGAGGTGCGGCAGA
>OLGD01002896.1_pt1 | contig 17923 bp, 15 predicted proteins | sample 1605311 | NCBI WGS metagenome assembly OLGD01 (sample SAMEA3888917, study PRJEB22519) | human gut metagenome | biome: human gut; feature: human-associated habitat; material: faeces | place: Denmark | collected 2010 | reverse complement strand
GTTATGGAGCTTTTCGCGAGTTTGTGGAGAAGCTGCTGAGCGATAACGGCGTGCTGGAAAAGACGGTTGGGAAATTCCTGTAATGTCCTCTTTGCGTGTGGATGGGTCGTTTTCGCCGGACGTGTCAGATATGCGGTAACGGTATTACTCTGGAAACGGCGGCTCTTCCCCGTTTCATCATGCCTTTGACAAATCCTGCCAGCTTTTGTGTGGCTGATTGTGGGCGGGGCAATTCCATACGTTTCACATCTTCCATAGTCCACTGCGGTTGGTATCGCAGAAGCCGTTTTTCCGTATTCTCTATTTGCTCTTGCTGTCCTTTGCCGGTGTAATGGCGGATGAGGTTCAGGCATATTTGCGCATGGGATTGCCGGAGATTGTTGTATACGTCAGTCCTCCTTTCTTTAAAATAATCCATTAGCAACTCCCGGACAACAAGTGCAATGTCCAGTTTCCGGTCTGTTCCGGCTTCACTCCAGATTGCTTTTCCGTGTTGGCGGTAGACGGCCATCGGACGCTTTATATAATGTATTTTCCCGAATTGTGCATTCAGCAAATGTATGGCATAGTCGTAGGTGCTGACACGGGCAAACCATTCGGGCAGTTCGCCAAACAAGCCCCGGCGGAACAAGGCGGATACGTTGGAGATGTAATTGCTGCGTGCAAGGTCTGATATGTCTGTATCCTGCTTCTGCCCGCCATTGCTGAGGCTCTTGGTTCCGCGGTCTTCGTAGTAGTTGATAACCCGGTGAAAACAGGTGGAGTAGTCGGGATGCGTATCCAGAAAATCTACCTGGATTTGCAGTTTCCGTTTGTCTGTCCAGAAGTCATCGCCCTCGCAGATGGCGATATATTGTCCCCGGCATCGGGCGTAGGTTTGTATGAAGTTCTGTTGCAGTCCCAGATTTTTCTTCCGGTTGAATAGGACGATTTGTTCCGGATATTTCCTTTGCCAGTCCTCGCAAATCGTTCCCGTACAGTCCGTACTGGCATCGTTCCCTATGACCAGTTCAAAGGGGAAGTTTGTCTCTTGCAGCATTACGCTGCGGATGGCCTCGTTGATGTAACGTTCCTGATTGTAGGTGAGCATCAGGACGCTGACTTTAAGTCCGGTATTATTGTTCATGTCCTTTTTTCTTTCGTATTAATTCCAGCGAGTCTTTCAGTATCTTCGAACCGGTGATATAGGCCGTACCTATATAAATGACCATGCCGGCTGCCGCTTGTGTGACGAGCAGTAGCAACTGGTTCTCTATCCATCCGCCAATGGGCAGTAGTAATAAGGTCATCAGAATGCTGAGTCCGGCATATGGCAGTAAATCCATAAGTTGCATGGAAAAGCGGTATCCCGTGTAATGGGCGGTGTAAATCATATTGATAATGTATACCAGCAGGCGGGTGACTACAAGACCTGCTACCATCGTCAGCACATCTTCCCGATAGGTAAGCAGCACTACTGCCACGGTGAAGGCTATCTTGTAATATTCTATTTTCAATATCATACTGTATTTTTTGTGGTTCTGTATATTTGTATATTTTTGCACTTTCTTTTACTTTTATATTTTCTAAAATCAATCTTTCGATATATTCTACTATTATTCCTTCATCATCACAAATTGCTATTTTTAACATAAAAATACTCCTCTATTATGTCATTTTTCTTATTTTAACATATTAGAGAAGTATTCGACTCTTTAAAAGTTACATTTTAATCATTAATTGTTGCATTTAGTATATTTTTGTCGTTTTTCTGTTTTTTATGTATCTTTTTGTATATCTTTATGGCTAGCATTACCAACAATATTCCTAGCATCACACCCATGCTATCTAATATTACATCTGTTAACATTGGTCCTCTTCCGAGGAATAAATGCTTGATGTATTTCATCAGATGAAGCATATATTATTCCTGTTATCAGACTAATTGCTATCCTATCTATTTGTTTTATGTTATATGTTGAAACTAACATCATAAGTAAAATTCCGTACTACTGTATAAATAGAAAAATGTGCAATTTTCCTTATTATACTTTCCATTCTAGAAAGTATTTTTGTCTTTTCGCTTTCTGGTTTTTGTCTAATATCTTTAATATTAGCTGATATAATTTGTGTAATTTTTTTACTTATACTGCTAGATTTTTCTGCATTTTGGTTAGAAAATCCAAATATTATACAAAAAGTCCATAACAGTAATATGGTTAAAATTCCTCTTATTATATTTATTTTCATATTAAATCATAAAATTCCTTACATTTATTTTATTTACTGTAACCAGTTTTAGCAACAATGTCATTACTAATTTTTTTAATTGTTTCTGATGGTGTATAGTCTTGTTCATCAAATACTTTATTATGTAATTGTATTACATTACTTTCTAATGTAATTGGTATTCCATACCATCTATCCATAGTTATTCCTTTAGTTTCATATGGCCATCCAATGCTATCTGTTATTTTATAACTTGTAACACTTGGCAATAAACTAAAAATGTCATTTGCTGTTATATTTGTATATACTCTTGGTAATGTTTTATCCACAAAAGTATTTAATTGACTAATATTAAAAGTCTTAACTTTATTTGCTACTGCTGTCAAAACATCTCTCATTCTTTCTGTTCTCTTATAATCTCCTCCAGTAGCATGTCTTATTCTTGCATAAGCTAGAGCTTGTTCTCCTGTTAAATTATATGTACCTGCTTTAGTTATTCCTGGTATATGTGATACTTCCTCATCTGTTATTTGCATACTTATACCACCAATATTATCTATAATTTCTTTTACACTATCAAAGTTTACTGTAACAAATTCTTTTACGTTTAAATCTAAATTAGTGTTTAATGTTTTTATGGCAAGTGGTGCTTCTCCAAAAGAGTATGCATGTGTTATTTTATCTAATCCATGCCCTTCTATTTGTACATATGTATCTCTATAAACAGATACTAATTTTACTTCTTTTGTTTTGTTATTAATACTTGCTATAATAATGCAGTCACTTCTGTTTCCCCTTGAATATGTATCTTCCCTTGAATCAATTCCAAATATGGCTATATTTCTATAATCTGCTAAGTTTTGTTCAACTTGTGATGATACATTTAAATCATCTTCATTTAAATCTATTTTTTGCATCTTTCCTAGTTTATTACTAATAAATAAAAATGTTCCTCCTACTATTAATGCTAATATAATTAATAATATTAGTATTATAATTCCAAATGTTTTTAATCCCCTTCTTTTTCTCTTTTCTCTCATATCTAATACTCCTTTTATTTTTTACTTATTAATCTTTTTTCTGCAGATAAGAACGTACAAAGCTGATAAATGCGTCCATTTCCTCATCTGTTCCGATCGTGATGCGCAGATAATTATCGATCAGCGGATCCGAAAAATGACGGACATAAATATTCTGCTGCTTCAGTGCTTCAAACAGTTCTACCGCATGCACGCTCTTATGCGTTGCAAAAATAAAGTTGCTCTTTGCATCCGGGAAAGTAAAACCAAGCTCCTTCAGTGCCTGCTTTACCCGCTCGCGGGTTGCTGAGATCTTTGCCGTTGTCCGTTTAAAATACGCATCATCTTTTACCGCCGCAACGCCCAGCAGCAGGGACGGACGGTTCATTGTATAGGAATTGGTTGAAAACTTCACATCATTCAGATACCGGATCAGCTTTGCGTTTCCCATCGCATATCCAATCCGCATGCCCGCCATGGCGCGCGATTTGGAGAATGTCTGTACCACAAGCAGATTGTCATACTTTTTGATCAGTGGCAGCGCACTTTCTCCCCCAAAATCAATATATGCTTCATCCACGATCACTACGACATCAGGATTTGCCTGCACGATCTCCTCGATCACGGAAAGATCCTCCAAAAGGCCTGTCGGTGCATTGGGATTCGGGAAGATCACACCGCCGTTTGCTCCCATATAGTCTTCCTTGCGGATGTGGAAATCCGCTGCCAGCGGCTTTTTCTCATATGGGATTTTGTAAAGATCTGCCCACACATCATAAAATGAATATGTGATATCAGGAAACAGTATCGGCTTTTTCGAATTGAAAAATGTCATAAAAATCATGGCAAGTACATCATCAGAGCCAACTCCGACAAACACCTTCGAGCTGTCTATCTTATAGAAATCCGCGATTGCATTTACCAGCTTATCAACCCTTGGATCAGGATACAGTCTTAAATCATCTGTATTGAAATTACTTAAAACCTCCTTCACTCCCGGCGCTGGCGGATATGGATTCTCATTTGTATTTAACTTAATAACACAGGTATTCTTTGGCTGTTCTCCCGGTGTATAAGGTACAACCCTTCGAATGTTATTTTCCCAGTCTCTCATTCTTTTCCTCCAAATTTAATTATATGTCAGCCCATACATATTTACTTATTATTCAATTTTCTTCTAAAAAAAACATGATATCAAACATAAAATCAGCGTTTTTATTCACTTTAAAATATGCACCCAAAAAAATGCTAACAATTTTACTTTACCTCATTTACTTATGTTTGTAAAGGTTGTATATTACACTTAACTACTATTTTTTATATATATTTTTATCTATTTTTAATCAAGGGGGATTATAAATAATGACTAAAAATAATTCAAAGGATCTCACTGTAGGTTCTCCTACCGGGCTCATTCTGGGCTTTTCCCTTCCGTTGCTTCTCGGAATGCTTTTCCAGCAGGTTTACAGCCTTATGGATACAATAATCGTCGGTCGTTTTCTAAGTGTTTCGGCCTTAGCCGCAGTCGGCTCTACCGGAAGCATCTGCTTTCTCATCATTGGCTTCTGCCAGGGTGTGTGTGCCGGCTTTTCACTTCCAATAGCCCAGCGCTTTGGTGCCAAGGATGAAAAAGGACTTAAAAAATATGTAGGAAATGCAGGAATTGTCTCTGTAATTATCGCAATAATCATGACGGCACTCACTGTGCTTCTCTGTGGTCACATTCTGACCTGGATGAATACGCCAGGCGACATTTACGACCTCGCCTACCAGTATCTGATTGTCATATTTGCAGGCATTCCTGCCACAATACTGTACAATCTGCTGTCAGGATATCTGAGATCTCTCGGCAACTCGGTCATACCTGTTATTTTCCTTATAATCGCGGCAGTTCTAAATATCGGTCTTGATTTACTTTTCATTCTGGTATTTAACATGGGCGTGTTTGGAGCGGCTTTTGCAACCGTACTGTCACAGGGTGTATCAGGAGTGCTGTGCATCATTTACATAGCAAAAAATGTACCTCTGCTGCATGTAAGCAGAAATGATTTGGAGCTTGACTCTTCATATGTCAGAAATCTGATGGTCATGGGACTTCCTATGGGCTTTCAGTATTCGATAACCGCTATAGGCAGCGTCATACTGCAGACTGCCGTAAACGGCTTAGGCTCCATCGCAGTTGCCTCAATGACCGCTGCAAGCCGTATTTCAATGTTTATGGTGTGTCCATTTGACGCACTCGGCTCCACAATGGCCACCTACAGTGGACAAAATGTCGGCGCAGCCAAATTTGAACGTGTAAAGAAGGGGCTTATTTCAGCCTCAGTTATAGGATCGGTCTATTCGGTTTTGATTTTTGTGGCACTGCTGTTTATAGCCAACTATCTGATTTACCTGTTTGTATCACCAAGCGAAACAGAGGTTGTCGCACAAGCTCATCAGTTTCTGCTGATAAATGCATTTTTCTACATCCCGCTCGTTCTGGTAAACACAATCCGTTTCACCATACAGGGTATGGGTTTTTCCGGCTTTGCGATGTTTGCAGGAGTAGCAGAAATGATTGCGCGTTCGCTCATCGGACTTGTATTTGTACCGATATTCGGCTTTTCTGCCGCCTGCTTTGCAAGCCCACTCGCATGGATTCTCGCAGATGCCTTCCTGGTGCCTGCATTCATCCACTGCCTGCATGAGCTGCAAAAGCAGTAAATTTATCTCACGGCCGAGGAAAGCACCGGCGAACATACTATATATTGAGCTTTACAAAGCAGCTTAAAAGCAGTTAGAATTATGTCCATATACAACAATGCCCCAGCATGGACGCTGGGGCAAGTTTTTAAAAAAATATATTATAAGTTTACCACATCTATAAATTTCTGGAACGCTGCACGTCCCTCATCAGTGCACTTGTACACTCCTGCACACTCAAGCACTTCTTTAAATACAAGTCCAATCTCCTCATTGATGATACCATCAATATTAGACTCATCAATCTTATCATACTTAGACATAAACTTAAGAGCCCAGTCAGCATGTGATGCAAGAGTCTCAGTCGAATGCAGATCCTTTCCTGTAAGGATTGCATCCCTAAGCTCTGCCATCTCACCTTTTAATCTGGCCGGAAGCACTGCGAGTCCCATTACCTCGATAAGTCCGATATTCTCCTTCTTTATGTGATGAAGGTGGGCATGCGGATGATATACGCCTAGCGGATGCTCCTCTGTGGTGATATTGTTTCTGAGCACAAGATCAAGCTCATAGTCTCCGTCACGACGTCTTGCTATAGGTGTGATAGTGTTGTGTGGCTCTCCATCTGTCTCTGCAAAAATAAATGCTTCTTCATCTGTATAGCCTCTCCATGCAAGAAGAATCTTATCTGCAAGGTCAATAAGCTTATCCCTGTCTGCTGACTTGATTCTGATAACAGACATAGGCCATTTTACGATACCTGCCTCAACATCCTCGTAGCCCTTGAATGTGATTTTTTTCTCTATCGGAGCCTTTGCCATAGCGAAGGTATAGTGTCCGCCCTGAAAATGGTCGTGACTTAAGATAGAGCCTCCAACGATTGGCAGATCTGCATTTGAGCCTACAAAATAATGTGGAAACTGTGTTACAAAATCAAGCAGCTTTCCAAATGTGGCACGCTCGATTTTCATCGGTGTATGCTTTGAATTGAACACGATACAGTGCTCATTGTAGTATACATATGGTGAGTACTGGAAAAACCACTGGCTGTTGTTTATTGTAACAGGGATAATTCTGTGGTTTTCTCTTGCAGGATGGTTTACGCGGCCTGCATAGCCCTCATTTTCCTTACAAAGCTGGCACTTTGGATATGCACTCTGCTTTGCATTTTTAGCGGCAGCAATTGCCTTTGGATCCTTCTCAGGCTTTGAGAGATTGATTGTCACATCAAGTGTGCCATACTCTGTGTCTGTGGTCCATTTCATATCCCTCTTTATGCGCTGTCTTCTGATATAATTGCTGTCACAGCTTAATTTGTAAAAATAATCGGTTGCCGCAAGTGAAGACTCATTGTCGTATAAATCCTTAAAGCGAGCTCTGATCACGCTTGGTGCATTTACAAGGCAGCCCATCAGCTTTGTATCAAAAAGATCCTTGTATACAATGCTGTTTTCTTTCATGATGCCATTGTCATATGCGTATGTCATCATATCCTCGAGTATACCCTCAAGCTTCTCCTCTGCCTCTTCCTGTGTCCATGCAGGCTGAGCCTCTACCTTTTCAAATGTCTCATCCTCAATATCGTCCACTCCGAGTACCTCGAGAAGTCTGTTTACTGTGTATACCTCATCAGCAGGGTCAACAAGTCCTGTTGTAAGACCATATTTTACTAATTCTAATATTCTCTCCTGAATCATGTCATGCTCCTTAATCATTGTCGGGAAAAACCTATTTATCCGTTACTGTTATTTCATATTGCTAATTTTATGCCAGACGGCTAGGTCCGTCTCCGATTGAAACAACATAAAACTCAGGTGTCTTTCCAACCTTCTCTTCATAGGCCTTTGTCAGGTTTGCCTTAAACTGATCAATAGCCTCGTCCTTTACTATGCTGACTGTACAGCCGCCAAAGCCGCCTCCTGTGATTCGTGATCCGATAACACCCGGAATCTTCCATGCCTCATCAACAAGTACGTCAACCTCAGGACATGATGTCTCATAATCATCACGAAGTGATACATGTGAAGCATTCATAAGCTTTCCAAATGTCTCGATATCATTTTCCTTCAGTGCCTTAACAGCCTTGATGGTACGCTGGTTCTCATAAACCGCATGCTTGCCTCTCTTACGTGCAACCTCATCCTTAATCGCATCCTTATGAGCCTCGAACTCTTCATCTGTCAAGTCACCGAGAGTCTTGATGTCACATACTGTCTGTAAATCCTTAAGAGCCTGTGCACTCTCATTTCTTCTGTCATTGTAAGCACTTGTTACAAGGCTGTGCTTAACCATGCTGTTTGTAACCACGATCTTTGCACCGTCCAAAACGATTGGTGCATACTCAAAATCAAGAGTATTGCAGTCAAGGAAAATCGCATTGTCTTTTTTGCCCATTGCAGATGCAAACTGATCCATGATACCGCAGTTACAGCCGTTGTAGTTGTTCTCTGAATACTGACCGATAAGTGCAATATCCTGATTTGTCACGTCAAAGCCGTAAATATCCTTTAACATATATCCTGTAACCACCTCAAGAGATGCTGATGAAGAAAGTCCTGAGCCGTTTGGAATATTTCCGAATAAAACAATATCAAGACCGCTTTCAAGCTTCATTCCGCGTCCCTCGAAAGCCCACATAACGCCCATTGGATAGTTTGTCCAAAGTCCGTCCGGATCAGGTGTAAACTCATCAAGTGATGACTCAACCACCCCCAGATTGTCAAAATTCATAGAGTAGAAACGAAGCTTCCTGTCGTCGCGCTTTCTTGCTGCCATATATGTACCGATGGTCAGTGCACAAGGGAACACATGTCCTCCATTGTAGTCAGTATGCTCACCGATCAGATTTACACGTCCCGGAGCAAAATATACTCTGATATCCCCATCTGCTCCAAAAAGCTCCTTGAATTTGTCTAATACGTTCTGCTGTATCATTTTTTCTTCTCCTTTGCTGATTGTATTTGCGTTAAATTGATAGTTAAAATATTTCGTTCTTTCTTTATAACTCTATTATAACTGCACATTTTTACATTGCAATACATCCGACTGAAAATGCAACATAACAAATCAAATCATGCAACAAAATTACATATGTTATTATTTTATTTTTTAAAATTCTTAATAACATCAAGTGCCGGAAGCACATTTCCATCATAGTCAAAGAGCGCCTGGTTTGCCCACTCATTGCCGCATGGTCCCGGATCATTCATGTACTTAAGCGAAGCAGGTGTAGCCCAGCCTGAGCCCGGTACAGGAATCCACGCTGGCTCCCACCAGAAAAATCCTTTTCCGTGGTCATCCACCACATTTGCCACCCTGTTTAAGAAATCTTTTGTAAAGTCAGCCTGCCCTTCAATAGTCATAGGATAATCTATCTTCTCAACAAGCTCCGGTTTTGTCGCATAACCCTTGCGCTCAGAATCAGCAAGCTTCTCGTACTCCTGGTAGCTGTCCATTGTAAAGCCCATGGATACCTCAGCGATGATAAGGTCCTTATTGAAACGCTTTGCAATATCGTTCATATTGAACTCAAGCTGATCGAGCGAGCCGTGCCAGAAAGGATAGTATGACAATCCGATATACTCAAACTCCTCTCCTCTTTCGATGAAGTTTGTAAACCATCTGACATAAAGCTCATTGTTTCCACCATTATCAAGGTGAATCATAATCGGAATATCAGCATTTACCTTGCGGCAGGCACGTATTCCGGCATTAACAAATTTTGCTATATTATCGTAGTTAGGTACCTTTCCCTCAGGCCACAAAAGTCCGTTTGAAAGCTCATTACCTACCTGAATCATTGTGACATTTACACCTGCCTCAATAATCTTTGTCAGATTTTCAAGTGTAAAATCATATACAGCCTGCTCCAGCTCGTCCACACCGAAATTCTTCCATGCCTTTGGCTTAATCTGCTTTCCCGGATCTGCCCAGAAATCACTGTAGTGGAAATTCAAAAGCACTCCAAAGCCTGCATCTGTAACCTTTTTTCCGATAGCGATAGTCTCAGCCAGGTCATTGTTACCCGCACCGTAAGGCTCACCATCCTCTGATTTTGGGTCGTTCCACAGACGAAGACGGATTGTGTCAACATCATGCTCCTTCATGATGTCAAGAATATCCTTCTCCTTTCCGTCCTCGTAGTATTTTGCTCCGCAGCGTTCCAGCTCTAGCAAGGTTGATAAATCCATACCCTTAATAAACTTTGACATTTTAATTCTCCTTAATTCTTATATCGTTTATTTACACCATGAGAGCAGCCACAGTAGCAGTCTCTGCTCTCAAAATGTGTAATAATATTCCTGACAACCTTAAAATGCTAGATTCCGCGGAAACAGAATGTGAATTCCATTTTCTCTGAGACATCAAGCAGGTACTCCGGATGAGTATGTGAGCCCCAGCTGTCGTCTCCGCCTACACCCATCTGCTTCTTTGCCACACGGACAACAGTATAGTGTACAGGTGGAAGCTCAAAATGATGCGCTGCATTTTCCAGCTCATGTGGTGTATATGGCAGTGCCGAGAACGAAAGCTCATCACCAAAGAACATCATGCCTCTGCCCTTCTTATCCATTACCTTTGCATATCTTACTCTGCACTTGTTGCCGCTCTCCTGCGGAACGAGATACTCTGCGATATTGTCTGCCACTTTATTCTCGTATACACCATACTTTCCGCCATGCTGTCTGTCCTCGTATGTCTCCTGTGGTCCGAGTCCGTACCATTTCACTGTATCATAATCGGCATCCAGCTTGAACATCATGCCAAACTCCGGCATATCGCCAAGTTCCTTTACAGGGTCATATGACAGAGTTGTCTCGATTGTTCCATCACCAAACACCCTGTATGTCACCTCGCATGAGCTCTGCGGTGTGGTAGGCATGAAATAAGTGTATGTGATGGCGATATTGTTATCATTTTTTTCTACCCTTGGTGATGTATCTGCAAAGCGCTGATTCTGTCTGGTGGTCACATACATGCTGGCAATCTTCCACTGTGCATAGCGCTGTGGCATCATGTTGCCGGAATCATTGTTGGTAGGTGTTCTCCAGAAATTCGGCAGTGGGATAGTATTTGGAAGCATCTCGACGCCACCATATACATATGAAACCATTCCCAGATTCATTCTTGAGAAAAGTGCCTTAAAGTTCTCACCTCTTACAAGGATATTTCCGTTTCCAACAACAAGCTCAACTGATTTGTCGCATGAATACTCACTTACAGGCTTCTTTATCATATGCTGTCCGAATGCAATCTCATATCCTGCCTTTTCCCAGATGGTGTTTTCCTTCAATACAAATGATACGACAATACAGTACTCTTTTTCCACATCTATCATGGAATTTTTAAGAGTCACCGGCACCTCATAGCTTGCCCTATCCATCGGTGGAACAGATATCTGAAGCTTTGTCCTGTAAACCTCCTCACCATCTGCAAGAAGAATGGCAAAAGCATCAAAAACCGATGTATTTACAAAAAGATTTTTGTTTGTAACTGTAAAGATGTAGTCGCTGTCAAAATCAACCGAGATATTCTGATAATTGAACTTCACCTCCTGCATCTTTGGAGAAGCCTCTCTCTCTCCGCCGTAGCAGATGCCGTTTCCGCTGAAATCTCCATCAGTAGGCCTGTCGCCGAAATCTCCGCCATATGTGAGGAACCACTTGCCGTATCTGTCCTTTTTGTAGATTGACTGGTCAATATAATCCCAGATAAATCCGCCCTGATATCTAGGCTCGCGGTCTGTAAGCTCTGTATATTTGTGCATAGCACCGCAGGAATTTCCCATTGCATGTGTATATTCGCAGCAGATAAACGGTTTCTCAGGATGCTCTGCCAGGAATTTTTCAATGCCTGCAGCCGGAGTATACATCTGGCTTTCCATGTCGCTTGTGTCATTATAGCTTCTATCGCTAAATACTCCCTCATAATGAACCAGACGATGCTTATCAAGCTGTCTGAAAAGCTGTGACATCTCATATATGGTCTTGCCGCCAAACGACTCATTGCCGCATGACCAGATAAGGATTGCCGGATGATTTTTATCCCTCTGATAGCATGAGTTGGCACGGTCCAGCATCATTTCTCTCCACTGTGGCTTGTCCTTTGGCACAACAAAGTCAAGGTCAACATAGCCCTTATTATATGCCTCCCATGTGCCATGACTCTCAAGATTGTTCTCAGCTATCATATAGATTCCATAAATATCGCAAAGCTTATAGAGCATGGAATCATCAGGATAATGGCTTGTTCTTATAGCATTGATATTGTTCTTTTTCATTGTGACAATATCCTTTATCACCTCATCACGGTTTGGCACACGGCCTGTTATTGAGCTGAACTCATGGCGGTTTACACCCTTAAATACAATACGCTTACCGTTTAGCTTCATGAGTCCGTCTACCATCTCAAATCTTCTGAAGCCTGCCAGCTGGCTGATAAACTCAGTCTCATTTCTATGCGTATCTTTAACTATAATTTTAACCTCATACAGATTCGGCTTTTCAGCACTCCATAACAGAGGATTTTTCACATTACATGAGCCCTCGCAAATTTCCTTATTCCTAAGCTCTATATCAAACTCTTCCAATAAAAGTTTTGCCCTGTCATATTTTTCCACAGACAAATCGCCCAGCTCATAAAGCTTTACACTTGCAATACCATCACCATCTGCCTTTATTGACACACTAAGTGTGCCCTCGTCAAAGGTATCATTAAGTGTAGGAACAACTGACAGATCCTCCACATGTGCACAAGGAACAGCATACAAAAATACATCTCTGAAAATGCCTGAAAATCTGTAAAAATCCTGATCCTCACACCAGCTGCTTGATGTCCATTTCCAGACTCTGACCGCAAGCTTGTTCTCACCCTCGACAATATAATCAGTCAGCTCGAAATCAGACGGATCAAATGTGTCCTCACTGTAGCCGACATAGTGTCCATTCAGCCAGAGTGCAAAACCGCTCTCCACTCCCTGGAACGAAATACACACCCTCTTGTTCTTCATATTCTCAGGGATTGTGAAATACTTCACATAGCTTGCAACCGGATTAAAAATCTCAGGTACCTCGCCCGGCTTTATAGACTCATCAGCCTCCCACGGATATGTGGTATTCGTATAGATTGGCACGTCATAGCCTTCCATCTGGATATGTGCCGGAACCCTGATTTCATCCCAGCCTTTGCAATCATAGTCAGCTGCCTCAAAGCCACAAGGAGCCAGGGACTGATTCTTTGCATATGCAAACTTCCATAAGCCGTTCATATCATATCTCAGGCTTGATTTTCCTTTAATTTTCTCCAGTTCATTTTTATAGCACACATGATCCGAATGAGCCGCAAGTCTGTTCTGCTCAAATATTTCCGGATTCTTAATGATATTTGAATCAAAATTACTCATATTTTATACACTCCTATCTACTGTATTTATTATTTGATACATGTCTGTTTTAAACACAAAGCCTCTTATAAGACGAAGGCAAATAATAAATATTATTTGCCTTCTTAATTTTTAACAATATTATTTTACTTTTATTTAACAGATCCTGTAATTCCCTCTGCAAACTGCTTCTGGAGCACAAAGAATACGAGCATTGTAGGGATGGAGCAGAAAAGAACGCCCATCATCAGTACACCGTAATCTACTGTATATCCTGCTGCGAGGTTTGCAATAAGCATTGGCATTGTGATAGCATCAGGCTTATTGAGGATTACCTTTGGCCACAGGTATGAGTTCCATGCATTCATGAATGTAATAACTGCAGCTGCTGCATATGTTGATTTCTGTACAGGCATATACATCTTAAAGAAAATACCAATCTCACTGAGTCCGTCAATTCGTGCCGCCTCCATTATATCGATTGGGAAGTTTCTCGAATTCTGTCTGAACATCATGATGAGGAACGGCGTTGAAATAGCCGGGAGCATGAAGCCCCATACCGTATTTATAAAGCCGAGCTTTGACATCATCTTGAACAGAGGAATAAGTGTACGAGTAATAATGAAACTACTTTCTTTTTCATTTTTCTTCCTCCCTAATAAAAATGATGTTTCTGCAATACTCCGTTTACAATTCATTCATAATCATATTATTTTAATTGGGCATTTTGACTACGAATATTTGTCCGTTTCTTAATTACATAGTCATTATAACCATATACGTTGTTTCTGTGTTAACAAATTCCACACAATTATATGCATATTCAATCATAAATGTACAAAATTATACGAAAACATGTATTTTCTACCATCCCTTTAGTGCAGATATCCTAAAATTCAACAGTTTATGCTCATAATTTTCAGGATTTATCTTCCACTGATATGGCGAAGTGTCCAAAAATTTGCGGAAATTACGGTTAAAAGTTGACTGGGTTGTGAATCCACACTTTTGTGCAATAAGCTCCATAGGCTCATTTGTTTTTTTCATAAGCTCGCACGCCTTCTGTACTCTTATCAGATTCAGATACTCCATAGGCGGCATATTGATGTATGATTCAAACAGTCTCCTGAAATGAGTCTCGCTCATGTTGCATAGTTCCGAAAGCTCCCCTGCCTTTATCGATTCGCTGTAATGCTTATTCATGTAGTCAAGTGCTGTGGCTATCTGTGACATATTGGTACCCTTTACGATATTATTATCCTCCTCCGGAAGCTCATCATACCTACGCAACAGCTCTATTACAATTCCCTGCACAAGGAGCTTTACCGTCCTTTGGCAATAAATCTTATGTTCACGGGTTTCCCTGATTATGGCATTTATATACTCAGCCATAGCCGGGCTCTGATATACGTTAGTCATAAACGCTTTTTTTGATATAGTCGTAACTGCCTCATTCTGGAATGCCGTATTGTTTGGGAACATCTCTTCTATCACAGAATGTATGTCAATAAAAATGTACTCCCAGAAATTCACCACCTCACCATAGCTGACTGTAACATGTGGAAAATTCTCAGGTATAAATGTGATATCGCCGTCATGATACTGGTAAATATCCTCATCCAGATACATATTTCCATCTCCCTCGCGGCAGATGCCGATTTCAAGCAGATTATGGAAATGCAGGTGTAATTCCTCATGACCATACACTCTCTTCCATGATTCTCCGCACAGCACAAGTGCAGATTCTCCCTGTGGCAGCTCATAGAATCTGAATTCCATCGTGTCTTTTTTTCTTTTCGCCATATATACTCTCCTTTGTAGCGAAATGCAAAATACGCTGCTGCTATTATAGCAGCAGCGTACTAATCACTACTTTAATCAAAATCGAACTTGTCGAATCTCTTGTACATAGCCTTGTACTTCTTGCGGACATCCTCGTTGCCCTGAAGTACCTCTTCCTCTGTACCTCTGAACTGACAGCGGATGCAGCTATAAATACCTGTTTCCTTATTATAGAACATATCAATATCAAGATCCCTCATAAAACATAAAGGACATCTGTAATTTAATTTGCCTTTTCCAAGTTGAGCCATGTTGCAAATACCTCCTTGTCTTTAATCTGTTTCTTGTAACCAAGCTTGAACATTGGAGAGAATGCATATCCTTCCTCAATGTATCCCTCTGCCTTTGCAGATGGTGTGAGTGAAACCTTTGTCTGAATTGCAGGAATTACTGCGCTTACTGCAGTTGCTCCGTCAAGCTTTGCATCACGACACTTGTACTCATAATTGATGCTCTGTGGGTTTTCTCCCTCACATGTAAGTGTGATGCCTGTCATATCCTCAGGATACTCTGTTGTTCCGTAGCATGCTGTGATGTACTCATCGAGATAAACCTCTGCATTTGGATCACTCATGCTAAGGATATTACGCTCAATCTTGATGTTTGATGAGCCCTCCTCAAAGTATTCCTTTGTCTGAAGAGTAAGCTTAACATCATAAAACTCAATATCTACAGGATCAAGTGTAAGGATTCTTGTCTTCTTGCCATCAATAACTTCCTCTGAAAAATGGCTGTGTGTAGGACAGAGACACAGGTCAACCTCCTCACCGTTGTGTGAAAGCTTGGCACTTCTTACTGTTCCAGCTCCTGCATAGTGTGTAAAGTATCCTGCTCTATATTTCTCCTGAATAAGGAATGGATAAGATGCATCCTGTACATGCTTTGTTCCGATTCCTACCGGCCACTCAAGCTTTGCAACGTATGGACGAAGGTCTACGATTGCTCCACCCTGATCCATGTTTACGCATGCTCTCATGTATGGGTCACAGTACCAGAAGAGCTGCTTGTCTGAGCCGTAAAGGATATCTCTCCATGGTGCACACTCAGGCTCATTGTAGTTACCTGCGTTGACACCCTTCTTCTCTCTGAAGTAATCAGCGAACTCTGACATTGTCATGTCGATGAGCTTACCCTCTTTCTTTAACTTGCCATAGTAATTACAGCCGTCTGTGTATGACTTTAAGAGAAGCTCATATGGCTGCTCCCAGCGTCCCATCTTGTTCATCCAGCCAGGTCCTACGAACATCATGTTGTATGAGTATCCGTTATTGTATTTTGCAAGGTCTCTGTACTGGTCGATGAGGTTATAAAGATATGGATACTCCCATGTCTTTGTATCATAAATCATTCCACGAAGCACGTTCTGTGGATGTGTTCCGAAGTTTGAGCCGTTTCCGTCATAGCATGCAATAAGGTCACGTGAGAGATGTGGAATTGCTACGATTCCGCTATCCTCTTCCTTATTTGCTGCCGGCGCATGTGTGTTCTGCTTTGATGGAATCCATGGTGCCCATGGGCCTCCGTCGAAGAGTGTGTACCATGAGTTGTTACATGTGTGGTATGCCTTAGGTCCCTCCTCCCAGCATGTTGCAACTGCACATTTTACCATTGGGTATTTTTCTTTGATGTAGTTTGTAAGGTCTGCATCCATATAGTATGAGCCTGTTGACTCAGGATAGAAACCGAATCTGTCATGGAATTTCTCGAAAACATCATTTACGATAGCTTTCTTGTCCTCCATTGAGAACATCCAGATACAGAAATCCTTTGTCTTATACTTCTCTCTAAACTCCTCACATGGAAGTCCAAGGAGTGAAAGTGCTATCTCATCACCGTATTTCTCGTGATCCTGCTTTGCAAGCTCTACTGCCTCATCATTAAAAAGTGAAGCATATGTCATCTGGATTGTGGTTTTGAGTCCCGCCTCATGTGCAAGTCTCTGCTGTGTCTTGAAGATGTCGAGTGACTCTGTGATAAGCTTCTTATCTCCAATATCCTCTTCTTTTCCCTGTCCTGTCACTGTTGCTGAGTACTCAGGCACCATCTCAGGGCGGTGAATGATGTTAACAATAAATTTGTCCATCCGTTGTTTCCTCCATTTGCTTGTAATTTAATTTATTTCTTAGGTGCGTTTTTTTCGCGCAACCGTTTGTTCTGAACTTAGTATATTACAGCATTGCGATTATGTCAATGTGCAATTTCGACATTTTTTAACTTTTGTTTTCAAGCATTTTTCACAAACAAGGGATTGGGTGCGCGTTTTTTACGCGCAACTTTTGCGCATCAATCGTAGGTCGGTACGTAAGCCGGGGACTGTTGGGGACACGCACTTTCGCCCTCGCTACGCTTCGCGACTAAGATTCTGTACGAAATTATGCTCTTAGGTTTTCTATGCACGACGAAACCGTCGAAACTTATACAAATGTATATGCTAGATGGTTTGCTATAATCTCACAGTTTATAGTTACTGCTTCATTGTGTACGCTTTGGCGGTTACAAATGACACGCTACTCACAAGTTCTAGTACACTCCACAGTAGTTAATTCTCAACTAAGCCATCAATACATGTCTATAAGTCCATTTTTATGAGGCTTTACGGCTGGGTTTTTGGAGCTGTTTTTGGGATTTTTGCAGTTTCAGCTACTTTTTGCCAGGTCTTTTCCGGCTTTCTGGCTGGGTTTGGGTGCTGTTTTGGTGATTTCTGCAGTTTCAACTACTTTTTCTCGGGTTTTTTCCGGCTTTTGGGCTGGGTTTGGGGTGCTGTTTTGGTGATTTCTGCAGTTTCAGC
>OLGD01002895.1_pt1 | contig 17923 bp, 16 predicted proteins | sample 1605311 | NCBI WGS metagenome assembly OLGD01 (sample SAMEA3888917, study PRJEB22519) | human gut metagenome | biome: human gut; feature: human-associated habitat; material: faeces | place: Denmark | collected 2010 | reverse complement strand
CTGTCGCGGGAGCTGTAGTTGTCGCGGGAGCCGTAGCTGTCACGCGGGCCGTAATTGTCCCGGGACTCGCCCTCGCGGCGCTTCGATTCGCCAAAATACACGTTGTCGACGACGACCTCGGCGCTTCTGCGCTTGTTGCCGTCCCTGTCGGTCCAGTCCCTTATCTGGAGCCGGCCGCTCACGACGGCCATGCTGCCCTTCTGAAAGTACTTGGACACGAACTCGCCGGTCTGACGCCAGGCGACGCAGTCGATGAAATCGGTCTGCTTCTCCTCACCGCGGCCGAAGTCCCTGTCGACCGCCAGGGAGAACGACGCCACGGGCGTCTGGCTCTGGGTGTATCTCAGCTCAGGGTCGCGCGTGAGGCGGCCCATCAATACGATGTGATTGAGCATCAGCGCACCTCTTATTCGGGACGCTTGGTGATCAGGCTGCGGATGACGCCGTCGGTTATGCCGAGGATACGATCCAGCTCAGCCGGGAACTCGGGAGCGCTGGTGAACTTGACGAGCACGTAGTAGCCCTCGCTGAGATAGTTGATTTCATAGGCGAGCTTGCGCTTACCCATCTCCTCCATCTCATCAAGAGTGCCGTTCTGCTCGACAAGCGTCTTGAACTTCTCCACGAGAGCGGCGGTCTCCTCCTCCGAGAGGTTCGGGTTGAGGATGTACATCACTTCGTACTTCTCGCTTGTCTTTGCCAATTTGTGCACCTCCTTCTGGACTTATGGCCTGCTTTATGCAGGCAAGGATATAGGCCTGTCCCTCAGGGCAGGCCTATAAATTATACATTATTTTCGCGTTTTGTCAAGGATTTTTCCTTATCACACCTTGAAATTCACGCTGGTGTCGCCCTGGAGGTCGGAGCCGAACTCGTAGTCCTTGCCGGGCAGGATGGCGTTGAGGACGATGCCCACGATGGCGGCGGTGGCGAGGCCGGAGAAGCTGACGTTGCCGATCTTGACGGCGCCGACGCTCGAGTAGGTGATGCCGATGGCGAGCACGAGGATGAGCGCGGCGATGATGACGTTGCGGGTGTTGGTGAAGTCGACCTTGTTCTCAACGACGTTGCGCACGCCGACGGCGCTGATCATGCCGTAGAGCACCAGGGACACGCCGCCGATGGTGGCGGTGGGCATGGCGTGAACTACCTCGGCGAACTTGGGGCAGAAGGAGAAGATGATGGCCAGCACGGCGGCGATGCGGATGACGCGGGGGTCATAGACCTTGCTGAGCGCGAGGACGCCGGTGTTCTCGCCGTAGGTGGTGTTGGCCGGGGCGCCGAAGAGCGCCGCGAGGCTGGTGGCCAGGCCGTCGCCCAGGAGGGTGCGGTGCAGGCCGGGGTCCTGGATGTAGTTCCTCTCGCAGGTGGAGGAGATGGCGCACATGTCGCCGATGTGCTCGACCATGGTGGCGAGCGCGATGGGTATTATCGTGACGGCCGCGGTGCCGAGCATGGCGGTGTCGACGTTGCCGCCGGCGAAGAGGCCGAACACGGTCTCGTCCCAGACGACGGGCAGGCCGATCCAGGCGGCCTCATGCACGGCGGTGAAGTCCACCTGGCCGGTCAGAGCGCCGACGATGTAGGAGGCGATGACGCCGAGGAGGATGGGGATGATCTTTATCATGCCCTTGCCCCAGATGTTGCAGACGATGACCACGAGTATGGCCACCAGCGCGACGGGCCAGTTGGCCTCGCAGTTGTTGACGGCGCTGGAGCTCAGGGACAGGCCGATGGCGATGATGATGGGGCCGGTGACGATGGGCGGGAAGAAGCGCATGACCTTCCTGACGCCGAAGACCTTGAAGAGCAGGCTCAGCACCAGGTACACGAGGCCCGCGCAGGCCACGCCGAAGCAGGCGTAGGGCAGCATCTCTGTGTTGGGTATGTTGAACACGCCCGGCATGTCCGGGTTCTCGAGCATCGGCGCGATGGCCGAGTAGCCGCCGAGGAAGGCGAAGGACGAGCCCAGGAAGGCAGGGACCTTGCCCTTGGCCAGCAGGTGGAAGAGCAGCGTACCGAGACCGGCAAACAGCAGCGTGACGGAGACGGACAGACCCGTCAGCGTGGGGACCAGCACCGTGGCGCCGAACATGGCGAACATGTGCTGGAAGCCGAGCACGAGCATCCTGGGCGCGCCAAGCGTCCGGGCGTCGTAGATCGGTTCGTTTCCGATGGTTTTTTTGTTCATTCCCGATTTACCTCTCTCCGTAGTGTATTTTAATTGGGATGACGCACAAAGTTGATGCGGAGCCTCAGGGCTCCATGAGGTATACGCCGGTCTCGCCGTCGTACTCCGGGAGCCTCGCCTCGATGAGCTCCGTGTGGGAGGTGGGCACGTTTTTGCCCACAAAATCCGGGCGGAACGGAAGCTCGCGCAGTCCTCTGTCCACAAGTACCGCAAGCTGCACCGTGCGGGGACGGCCGAGATGAAAAACGCCCTCCAGCGCGGCGCGCACCGTGCGCCCCGTAAAAATCACATCGTCCACCAGCACGACATCGACGCCGTTCACATCAAAATCCACATGCGTCTCGCTGAGCACCGGCTGTTCGCTGCGCAGACGAAGGTCATCCCGGTAAAACGTAATGTCCAACTCTCCGACCGGCGGGCGCGCGCCCTCGATTTGCTCCATTTTCGCGGCAATCCGCTCGGCAAGCGGCACGCCCCGCCGCCGAATGCCGATCAGAGCGACGTTCTCCGCGCCGCGGTTCCGCTCCAAAATTTCATGCGCGATCCGCGTCAGCGCGCGGGAAAGCGCCGATTCATCCATAATGACCGCTTTGATCTTTTTTTCATTTTCCAGCATCGGCATCCCCTCACACGTCCGGCTGGATGTATTTCCAATAGGACTTCAGATAATCAACACCCGACCAGACCGTCATCACCGACATCGCCGCCATCGCAATGTAGCTGAAAAGCCGCGGCGGCAGTATATTTGCGGGGAGCGCAGGTTCGAGCAAAATCACAAGAACCGCGAAAATCTGCGTGACCGTCTTGACCTTGCCGATCCACTTTGCCGCGATCACCTCGCCCGACTTGCCGGCGACAACCAGCCGCATCGAAGTCACAGCCAGTTCGCGGAAGATCACGATAAACGCCACCCACAAAAAAACAGGGCGAATCTCCTCAAACCGGTACAAAATGCCGAGCAGCGCGCCGAACACCATCAGTTTGTCGGCCAGCGGATCCATAAACTTTCCGAAATCGGTAATCAGCCCGCGGCTGCGCGCGATTTTTCCGTCCAGCATATCGGTAAGGGACGCGGCGCCGAACACAGCCGCCGAAATCAGACAGGCCGCCGTCGTATTTTCGGGCAGCGTGATCGCAAGCAAAAACAGCGGCACCAAAAAGCAGCGCAGCATCGTCAGACGATTCGGTAAATTCAGTTTCATTTCATGCCCTCCAAAGCCCGACCAAACAGGTCATAATCCAGCGCCTCGGTGATCTCCACCTGCACAAAGCGTCCCTCCGGAATCTTTTTCTTCGCCGTAAAATACACTTTTCCGTCCACATCGGGCGCGTCCGCGCGGCTCCGGCCGAAATACACGCCCGAAACCGTATCGTACCCCTCGCAGAGCACCTCGATTTCGGAACTGATTTTTTCTTCGAGCAGCTTTTCGGACACGGCAAGCTGCACACGCATCAGCGTGTCGCACCGGTCCTGCTTTACCTGCTCGTCAAGCTGACCGTCAAACGCCGCGGCCTCGGTTCCCTCTTCGGGGGAATAGGCGAACGCGCCGAAGCGGTCAAATTTCGTCTCTTTGATAAACGCGCAAAGCTCCGCAAATTCGTCCTCGGTCTCGCCCGGAAAGCCCGCAATGACCGTGGTGCGGATCGTCACGCCCGGAATCTCCCGGCGAAGCTTCTCGATAACCGAGCGGATCAGCTTTCCGCCGCCGTGCCGGTTCATGGCCGAAAGCACACGTTCATTTATATGCTGCACCGGCAGATCCACATACTTGCAAACGCGGTCGTTGTCCCGAATTTCGGCGATCAATTCGTCCGTGATCTTGTCCGGATAGAGATAGAGCAGTCGAATCCAGGGAATCGAGGTTTCCCGGCAGATCGCGCGCACAAGTTCGGGCAGCATGTACTTTCCGTACAAGTCCAGCCCGTAGCGGGAGGTGTCCTGCGCGATCAGATTGAGTTCGCGCACGCCGAGCGCCTCCAGATTTTTCGCCTCGGCCACAATATCCTCGACCGTGCGCGAGCGCATCCGGCCGCGGATCAATGGGATCGCGCAATAGGTGCAGCGGTTGTCGCAGCCCTCGGCGACCTTCAGATACGCGGTGTATTCGGGCGTGGTCAGCACGCGGTCGCCGCCAAGCGGCGCTTCTTCCTTATCTTCAAACGAGGCGTATTTTTCGCCGCGCGCGAGTGCCGCGACCGCCTCCGCGATTCTGTGATACGAACCGGTGCCGAGCAGCGCGTCCACCTCCGGCATTTCGGAAAAAATCTCCTCGCGGTAGCGCTCGCAAAGACATCCGCAGACGACGATCCCGCGCAGCTTTCCGTGCGATTTTAACCAAGCGATATCGAGAATGTTCTCAATCGCCTCTTCCTTCGCGCTTTGGATAAAGCCGCAGGTGTTGATGACCACAATGTCCGCCTCGGTCTCGTCCGGCGTGATTTCATAGCCGGCATCGGCCAAAATTTTCAGCATGACTTCGGTATTGACCAAATTTTTGGAGCATCCGAGCGACACAAAACCGATTTTCATTCAAACCATTCCTTTAAAATTTAACAAAATTGTGAAAAAAGGGCAGTAGTCTCCCCTACGCGTTTTGCCGCGCAAAAAACGCGCGAAAGCGGCTTTTCGCGGCGATATGCGCCGCCGCGAACCGGATTTTTTGCGCTGCACGGAACCGGCAAGAAAGCCTAAACCGCGAAATCGTTCCCTTTTTCGCAAAAATTCGGAGCGATCAAGACCGTTTCCTTACAAAAATGCACAGCGACACGACTTCGGCGCGGCGGCATAGCTTCCGCATCGACGCGCGGCTTCGCACATCGGCGCGGCTTCGACACGGGCACGTGACTCCCGCACATCGGCATAGCTTCGGCGCGGCGGCATAGCTTCCGCATCGACGCGCGGCTTCGCACATCGGCGCAGCTTCGACACGGGCACGTGACTCCCGCACATCGGCATAGCTTCGGCGCGGCGGCGGCGCGGTATCCCATTCGGGGACAAACACGCATCCGTCCGCCGCCCTCATTCAAAAACCGTGATTGTAGAGCGCTCTCTGAAACGCTTCGGCCTCCTCTTTGGTTTCAGGCTCCAGTTTGCCGAATTTGCGCATAAGAAAGTCGTGCTTTGAATTTTCAAAATCCTCGTCGGTATACATCGCAAGCGCATTTTTGATGTCCTCCTGCGCATACCCGCGCTTCATCAGCACCGCCCAGATTTTGCGGCGCCCGTACCCGCGCCTTCTAATGCACACACGTATATAGCTCTCAACCTGCATCTTCTCGTTGACATAGCCGCACCCGACCACAAAAGACAAGGCGTGGCGAATCGCCATGTCGCCATAGCCCTTCAGATGAAGCTTTCTTGCAAGCTGCTGCTTATTATACATTCCGCCGGACAATAAGCGAACCGCATAGCGTACTGCGGCGTATCGGTCGGCGCATTCCATCAATTTCGGAAGAACCTCCGGCGAAATCGGGCCGAGGTCCAGCGAAAGCTCTAAATAATCGTCTACGGAAATCGTCAAAATTCCGGTCTGCCGGTATACGGAAGGCAAAAGCGCCGACGGCATGACATGAATCTGCATACCGTCCCCCCCGTCCGCAGGAAGAATCCGGGCGACCCGCAAAAAAGTTTCATACATCTAAGTCAAAATCCCGTACGTCAAATTCTTCTTCAATCTCGAAATCGCTTCCGACTTCCTCGTCGAGCAATTCCGGATTGGCGGTCGCGCGGATTTTCTTTTCGATTTCAGCCGAGATGTCCGGATTGCTCTCAAGGAATTTGCGCACATTTTCCTTGCCCTGTCCAATCCGCTCTCCGCCAAAAGAATACCACGAACCGCTCTTTTGAATCACGCCCGCAACCTCGCCGAGATCGACGAGTTCGCCGATTCTTGAGATGCCCTTGCCGAACAGAATGTCAAACTCCGCCGTGCGGAAAGGGGGCGCGACCTTGTTTTTGACAACCTTGCACTTGACGCGATTGCCGTACACTTCGCCGCCGGTAGCTTTGATCTGCTCGCGCTTGCGCACGTCGATCCGCACCGACGCATAGTATTTGAGCGCGTTTCCGCCCGACGTGACCTCCGGATTGCCGTACATCACGCCGACCTTGTCGCGCAGCTGGTTGATGAACACGATAATGCAGTTGTTTTTGGAAATGATACCCGACAGCTTGCGCATGGCCTGAGACATGAGTCTCGCCTGCAAGCCGACATGCGAGGAGCCCATTTCGCCGTCGATCTCCTGCTTCGGCACAAGCGCGGCCACCGAGTCGATGACGATCACGTCAATCGCGCCCGAACGCGCGAGCGCCTCGGCGATAGAGAGCGCGTCCTCGCCGCAGTCGGGCTGGGAGACCAGAAGATCGTTGATGTTGACGCCCAGCTTTTTGGCATAGCGGGGATCGAGCGCGTGCTCCGCGTCGATAAACGCGGCCTCACCGCCCGCTTTCTGCGCCTCGGCGATGATGTGCAGCGCGACCGTGGTTTTACCGGACGATTCCGGCCCGTAGATTTCTACAATCCGCCCGCGCGGAACGCCGCCGATGCCGAGCGCCAGATCCAGCGTCAGCGAGCCGGTGGAAATCGAAGGAATGTCCCCGTCAAGCCCCTCGCCGAGCTTCATAATCGCGCCCTTGCCGTATCCCTTTTCAATCTGGGCAAGCGCAGTCGCCAGCGCTTTTTCTTTGTCAGCGCCTTCGTTTTCAGCCGCATCCCCGGCTTTTGCCGTGGGTTTTTTGGTCGATTTCATGCATTTTCCTCCTGTCCCGGTTCCTGCCGATCAAATCAAGACCACCGATTAAACCGAAAGGTAATTTATACAAGCTTTTGCTTTGCTCCATCTGTGAAAAAGTTTTTTGCCGCGCGGCATGAAAAGCCGCGGTATGCGCCCGTGGGGTTGTGGACTTGCAGATTTGTGTGTTCGCGTATCTATGTATAATTGTCGCGGCTGTGTTCGCCTGCCGCGCACCATGCTTCGTGCGTTTATGCTTCATGCGCCTGCGCGCCGGCGTGTCATAGCGTCCGGGGACGCTCAAAATATCAATACGTCGGACTGTCCAGCCGCCAGAGCGTCTCCGTCGTTCCGTCCGCAAGCGTATTGACGGTGCGGACCAAAATCAGCTGCACAATCTGCGTTGCGCCCTCCGCGTGAGTGTCGATCTGAATCGTCACGCGGTCCGGCGCGCGCTTTTTGACAATCAGCGTGGAATAATCATATTCCCGCTCGGCGAGCGTATAGACCGGCGAGGAAGTGGACTGCATCAGTCCGAGTTCCCCCTCCGCAAAGCGCGGGGGCGCCACCGCGTCCTCAGTCGCCACGCCGTCAAACGCAGCTGCGTAAAGCAGCGCGCAGTATTCGGGCGTAAACACGGCCTCGGTCGCTTCTTTGATCTCGCTGATCGAATAAAATCCGAGCCGCGCGCCGTCTACATAATAATACCCGCCCGCGGGCAGGTCCTCCGCCGCAGGCGGAAAACCATAGCCAAAATAAATTTCATTGAGCGGCTTTGAAGCCTCGATAAGGCCGGGCAGAACCGCGCGCACGTCGCTTTCCTTGATGCGGTTGTCCTCGCAGCCAAGAAGAAACGCCGTGCAAAAGAGACAAAGGATCAGAAAACCGACGCCCGCTTTAAATTTCATCGTCCGAATCCTCGCTCGCCGCTTGACCGGCGCCGTTTTCGCCGTCTTCGCCGTCCGCGCTGTCAAACGAAAGCGCGCTGTCCGCGGCGGAGGTCTTTTCGGCCGCGCGTTCAAGCGCGGAAGCGGTCGCCGCCTCTTTTTCGAGACGCTCCTCGCTCTCCACTTTTGCAAAGTTCACGATCTTCGCGTCCCCGGACAGGCGCATGACAATGACGCCGCCCGCCGTGCGCGAATAGGTCGGAATGCCCGCGACCGGAATGCGGATGACCGTGCCGTCCTGCGTAATCAGCATCAAATCGTCTCCGTCCTCCACCGACGCAATCGAAGAAAGCCTGCCGGTCTTTTCGGTGATGTTGTGCGCGCACACGCCCTTGCCGCCCCGGTTCTTCATCGTGCGGAAGTCCTCAAATTCGGTCAGCTTGCCGTACCCGTTTTCGGTGATGGTGACCAGCTTTTTGCCCGGTTCGACCAGCGCGACGCCGCATACCTCGTCGTCCTCGGCGACGCGGATCCCACGCACGCCGCGCGCCGTTCTGCCCATCGCGCGGGTGTTTTGCTCCTCAAAGCGGACCGCGTTGCCGTCGTGCGTGGCAATGATGATCTCGGCGTTGCCGTCGGTGTTTTTGACAAAGAGAAGCTCGTCGCCCGCATCCAGCGACAGCGCGATTTTGCCGCCCTTGCGCTGATACTCGTATTCGGAGAGCAGCGTGCGCTTGATGATGCCGCGGCGCGTGACCATCGTCAGATACTGCCCCTCCTCAAACGAGGAAATTTCGATCATGGCCGTGATTTTTTCGCCCGGCGCGGTCTCAAGCAGGTTGACGATGTTGGACCCCTTGGCCGTGCGCGACGCTTCGGGAATCTGGTAGGCCTTTCTGGTAAAGACCTTTCCGCTGTTTGTGAAGAAAAGGATATAGGAATGGCTGTTCGCCACCAGCACCTTTTCGATAAAGTCCTCTTCCTTGGTGGTCATGCCGATAATGCCCTTTCCGCCGCGGTGCTGGGCGGTATAGGTGTCGGCCGGCAGACGCTTGATGTAGCCCGCGTTGGTCAGCGTAATGACGCAGGCGTGCCGCTCGATCAGGTCTTCAAGCTCAATGTCGTCGGTCGATTCCACAATCTGCGTGCGGCGCGCGTCCGAAAATTTGCGCTTGATCTCAAGCAGTTCCTCGCGCACGATGTTCTTGATCTTATTTTCATCTCCGAGAATCGAGAGAAGCTCGGCCACGCGCGCTTCAAGGTAGGCGAGACGTTCTTCGATCTTCTGCCGCTCAAGGCCGGAGAGCTTGCCGAGCGTCATATCCACAATGGCCTGCGCCTGCGCCTCGGTGAGCGAGAAGCGCTCCATCAAATTTTCCCTTGCCGCCGAGACCGACGCGCTCTTTTTAATAACTTCGATCACTTCGTCGATATGGTCGATCGCGATTTTGTAGCCCTCGTAGATATGCATTTCGCGCTGCGCGCGGTCGAGATCAAATTTCGTGCGGCGGACAATAATGTCCTCCTGGAAGTCGATATACAGCCGCAGAATTTCGGGCAGGCTCAAAATTTTCGGCTGCCCGTTCACAAGCGCCAGCATATTGACGGCGCAGGTGTCCTGAAGCTGCGTAAAGCGGTAAAGCTGATTGAGCACGACCTGCGGATTCGTGTCGCGCCGATACTCCACGACGATGCGCATGCCGCCGCGTCCGCTCTCGTCGCGCAGACCCGTGATGCCGTCGATCCGCTTGTCCTTGACAAGCTCGGCCATGTTTTCGATCAGCATGCTTTTGTTGACCATGTAGGGGATCTCGGTAAATACGATCCTGTGATGGTCCTCTTCGATCTCAGCCGTCGCGCGCACGGTGATGCGCCCTCTGCCGGTCGAATAGGCGTCGTAAATGCCCCTTGTGCCGTAAACCGCGGCATAGGTCGGAAAATCGGGGCCCTTGATGCAGTTCATCAGTTCGGCTACTGTGATGTTCGGGTTTTCCATCATCGCGAGCGTGCCGTCTATGACCTCGCCGAGGTTGTGCGGCGGAATGTTGGTCGCCATACCGACGGCAATGCCCACGCATCCGTTGACCAGCAGGTTCGGAAAGCGGCTGGGCAGAACCACAGGTTCTTTTCTCGAATTGTCAAAGTTCGGCGCAAATTCAACGACATCCTTTTCAATGTCGGTCATCATTTCGTCGGCCAGCTTCGCGAGGCGCGCCTCGGTATAACGGTACGCGGCCGCGCCGTCGCCGTCCACGTTGCCGAAGTTTCCGTGGCCGCTTACCAGCGGATAGCGATAGGAAAAGGGCTGCGCCATACGGACCATCGTCTGGTAAACGGCCGCGTCGCCGTGCGGATGGTATCGGCCAAGCACGTTGCCGACTGTGGTCGCGCTCTTTTTAAAAGGTTTGTCATAGGTCAGATGATCCTCATACATCGCGTACAAGATCCGGCGCTGGCCGGGCTTCATCCCGTCGCGCACGTCGGGCAGGGCGCGGCTGGTAATGACGCTCATCGAATATTCGATAAACGCCTGCCGCACCTGCTTTTCCATGTCCACGTCAATGATTTTCTGTTCCGGAAACTCCAAATTGCCGCTCTGATTGTTACTCATTTCTTCTTTTCCTTATGATCCGGCATACTTTTTGCCGGTTTTTTCGGGACAAGCCCGGATGAATCTGCTTTTTCGCCGTTTTGTATGCGGAAACGGCGTCCGCGTATCCTATTTTTGAGTTTTCCACTTTTTCACATTGCAAATGTGGAAAACTACCGGTTGAAAATGTGAATAAGTCCCTTTTTCGCCGTTTGTACCGGGAATTTTCAATTGTGAAATTCACTTTCCACAAAGGCGCGGCGGGGATACGGCCTTTCAAAAAGCCGCGCGGCCGTCTGTTTTGAAAACGGCTTTGCAGACATTCTCACAAATTTTTTAAATATCGAGATTTTCGGCGTATTTCGCGTTGCGCTCGATAAATTCGCGGCGGGGCTCCACCTTGTCGCCCATGCAGACCGAGAAGATCCGGTCGCAGGCTATGGCGTCCTCCACGGTCACAAGCTTGAGCGTGCGCCGCTCGGGGTCCATCGTGGTCTCCCAAAGCTGCTCCGCGTCCATTTCGCCGAGACCTTTATAGCGCTCGGCCTTGGCGCGCTCGCCGAACTCGGCGATGATCGCGTCCCGCTCCGCGTCCGAGAACGCATATTTCTGTTTTTTCCCGTCGTACACCTTGAAAAGCGGCGGCATCGCGAGGAAAACGTGTCCCTTGTCGATCAGTTCCCGCATATGGCGGAAGAAAAAGGTCAAAAGCAAAATCTGAATGTGCGCGCCGTCCACGTCGGCATCGGCCATGATGATGATTTTGCCGTAGCGCAGCTTTTCCATATCAAAGCTGTCTCCGATACCGCAGCCGAGCGCCTGAATAATCGGAGTCAGCTGCTGGTTGGAATACACCTTGTCGATCCGGCTTTTTTCCACGTTCAGCACCTTGCCGCGCAGCGGCAGAATCGCCTGAAACCGGCTGTCCCGCCCGTCTTTCGCGGAACCGCCTGCGGAATCTCCCTCGACGAGGTAGAGTTCCGTAAGGTCGGCAAGGCGCTCCTGACAGTCGGCGAGCTTGCCGGGCAGGGTGGTTCCCTCCAGCACGTTTTTGCGGCGGGTCAGGTCTCTTGCGCGGCGCGCCGCCTCTCTCGCGCGCGAAGCCGCGAGTGATTTTTCCAGAATCAGCTTGCCGGACGCCGGATTTTCCTCTAAAAATTCCTCCAGCTTTGCGGAAACGATGGTTTCCACCAGTGTGCGGACCTCGGAGTTGCCGAGCTTCGCCTTGGTCTGGCTTTCAAACTGCGCGTCGGTCAGCTTGACGCTGATAATCGCGCAAAGTCCCTCGCGCACATCGTCGCCCGAAAGATTTGCGTCCGCATCCTTGAGCACGCCGATTTTGCGCGCGTATTTGTTTATGGAGCGGAGCAGCGCGTTTTTGAATCCGGTCTCATGCGTGCCGCCGTCGGTCGTCGCCATGTTGTTGGCAAAGGAAACGATCATGGAAGAATAGCTGTCGTTGTACTGCATCGCGATCTCGGCCACAGAATCATCTTTTTCGCCCTTGATATAGATCACCTCGGGGTGAATCGCCGTGACGCTGCGCGTCTTATTCAGATATTCCACATAGCTGATGATACCGCCCTTGTAGCAAAAATCATCCTCGGTCACGGGATCGGTGCGCAGGTCGCGCAAAACGATGTTGACCCCCGCATTGAGAAACGCCTGCTCGCGCAGTCTTTCAAGCAGAATTTCATATTTGAACTCGGTCGTTTCCGAAAAAATCTCCGGGTCGGGCTTAAAGCGCACATATACGCCGTGCCGCTCGCCGCACGCGCCCTTGTCTTCAAAAGGCCGCGCGACCCGGCCGCGCTCAAACCGCTCGGTATAGCGCCGTCCCTCGTGACAGTTATCCACTTCCATCCATTCGGAGAGCGCGTTGACCACCGACGCGCCGACGCCGTGCAGGCCGCCGGCGATCTTATAGCCCTCGCCGCCGAATTTGCCGCCCGCATGCAGGATCGTATACACGACTTCAAGGGTCGGAATCCCCATTTTCGGATGCATTCCGCTCGGAATGCCGCGCCCGTCGTCCTCTACGGAAACGCTGCCGTCCTCATGGATTTCGACCGTGATTCTGTCGCACTTTCCGGCCAGCGCCTCGTCTATAGAGTTGTCCACAATCTCGTATACAAGATGATGAAGCCCTTTCTCCGACGTGGTGCCGATGTACATACCCGGCCGCTTTCTGACCGCTTCCAGTCCCTCCAGCACCTGTATTTGGCTTTCATCATATGAATCGTGAATCTGTTCCATCTCTACATTCTCCCATTTTTGCGGATCCGGCTGCGCAGTGCAGACGTGGAAAGCTGCGAAATACAGACGGCCGCCTTTTTGATTTTGCGGTCTTTTTCATACAGAATAAAGGATTTCGGGAGTTCCTCCCCAGAAGTTTCCAAGGAACCGTCCCGCTGCGCCCGGCGCAGAAAATCCCGCGTGTCCGCGCCCATTGTCGCGTTGTCCATATCGAAAAGACCGATGATACACTTGTTTAAAATAATTTTGTTGTTGCCCGCGTGCAGATACATAAAACCTCCCGCGAAAAACCTAAATTTGCCGGTATTTGCCGCCGTGCGCCTCGATCATCGAAACGCCGCGCCGGTTTGCGTATTCCCCGCGCTCGCAGGCGGTCACAATCAGCTGCCGTTCGCCCATTTCGGAGAGAATATAGGCGCGTCTGGTTTCGTCCAGTTCGCCGAGCACGTCGTCCAGCAGGAAAACCGGGGATTCCCCCTTTTCCCGCTTTACAATATCCCCCTCCGCAAGCTTTAAGGCGATCGCGATGGAGCGCTGCTGCCCTTGAGAGGCGAACTGCCGCGCGTCTCTGCCCGAAACCGTGAAGAAAAGATCGTCCCGCTGCGTGCCGACAAGACACATCCTCGCGGCGGTCTCTCTTCGCATATTCTCGCAAAGCAGCTTATCATACCCCGATTTTACCGCTTCAAAACCGGCAAATTCGGCAGGAATGTCGCATTTGTATTCAATCTCCGCAGTCTCGGCGCCGCCGCTGATCTGCGAAATGGTTTCCCGGACGCGCCTTGAAAGTGCATCCACATATCCGCGCCTGAAAAGGCAGATTTTCGCAAAGCAGGAAGCAAGCTTTTCATTGTAGGCGAAAAGCAGCTTCGGATCAAAGCCCTCCTCTTTTTTGAGGAGCGCGTTTTTTTGTTCGATCGCGCGCTTCTGCACAGAAAGCTGCGCAAGATATTCGCCGTACAGCTGGGAAAGCGCAACGTCCATAAATTCCCGTCTCTGCGACGGCGCGCCCTTGACGATAGACAAATGATCCGGGCAGAAAAGCACCGCGTTGAAGCGCCCGACGCTCTCTTTCGCGCTGATCTTGACGCCGTTCAAAAAGCGCGCGCGGCTTCCCTCAAAATACCGATACGCGAGCGTTTCTCTCTCCCCGCGCCGTATAAACTCAATTTCAATCGAGCATCCGGACGCGCCGAAGCGCACAAGGTCGGCGTCCTTCGCGCCGCGAAAGCTCTTTCCTCTGGCGAAAAAATAGATTGCCTCCAGCACATTGGTTTTTCCTTCGGCGTTTTTGCCGTACAATAGATTCACACCGTCGGAAAAATTTAACTCCGCAAGGGACGCCGAGCGGAAATTCTCCAGCTTTAAACTGCAAAGCCGCATTTATTCTTTCATGCGGAGCGGAAGCACCATATAAATGCACTTGCCCTCGTCCTCGTCGCTTGCCGTCGGTTCTATCGTCATGCTCATGTAGGGCGTGAGCAATTTCAGCAAAACGCGCTCTCCGCGAACGGCGCGCATCGTGTCGATCAAAAACCGGCAGCTGAATCCGATTTCAAGATTGTCGCCCGTGTGCGTGATCGGAATTTCTTCATATACGTTGCCGCTGAGGCTCTTCGAGGTAATCTGGAGCGCGTCGTCTACAAACGAAAGCTTGACGTAATTTCTGGCCGTGCCCGCGATCCGCTCCTCCGAAATCAGCGCCGCGCGTTCAAGCGCCGCCAAAAGTTCTTTGGTTTCAAGCTCCGCCGTTATAGGCTGGTCGCGCGGGATCAGACGGTCATAGTCGATATATTCCCCTTCGACAAGGCGGGAGGAGAAAACCAGATTTTCCATATTGAAAATGATATTTTTATTGGTGACGATTACGGTCACGAACACGTTTTCCTCATCTGAAAGCATTCTGAGCAGCTCGTTTATGGTCTTTCCGGGAATGATGAACGAAAAATGCGAAGATTCCTCGGCCATGCTGAGAATCGGCGTTGAGTACTCGCAAAGCGAGAGCGAATAGCTGTCGCAGCTGACTACCTGAACCGCATCCTTTTCGATTTTGAAGTACGCGCCGCAGAGTACCGGCCGCTGATCGACCTGCGCGATCGAGTGCAGCACCTTTCCGATCAGCTTTTTCAGCACGCGCTGCTCAATCGTAAAGGATTCCTTTCCCACGATAACAGGCATCTGCGGAAAGTCCTTCGCCGGCAGGGCGTGGACCGAAAAGGAGGACCGCCCGCTTTTGATAGAAGCCACCATGTCCTCGTTTACGTCCAGCGTAATTAAGCTTTCGGGCATGATTTTGATGATGCTGAGCAGACGCTGCGCGTTGATCACGCACGCGCCCGAAATCAAAATCTCGCATTCAATCGAGGCGCGAACGCTTTTTTCCATATCATAGGTGGAAAGTTTCAGCATATTCTCAGCCGTTTCAAGCAAAACGCCCTCGGTAAACGGATGCGTATTCTTTTGCGATACCGCGCCCATCGCGCAGATCAATTTGTCGAGCATCTTGCTTTTTTCAAATCTGATTTTCATTTTTTTCTCCGTTATCAAAAAGAAATAAATATATTTTTAGTAGCAGTAGAATTAGGCCATGTGAAAATTGTGGATTTTCGGGACAGGCTTTCCCGAAAAGGAAAATTCGGGGACAGGCAGATCAAAAAAGACTGTGAAAAAGAGGTTTACAAAATGTGGATAAGCTCGCGCTTTGTTTTTCACATTCTTGTCCACATCGAAATTGTGGAGAATCTTGTGGAAAAGAGGGAGGGAAAGGAGAGCAGACAAAAGGGCGGCGCGGCGGCGCGAGTGAACACGCCTTATAGTCTAAAAAACAAGTTTTTTAGACGGTTTTAAAAGCGCTTACGGCGTTTTTTCTTTCAGTTCCCGGATAAAGGCGTCGATGTCGGCGCAAAAATCGGGGTCGCCGGCGCGTTCGCGCTCGATTTTCCGCGTCGCGGACATGACCGAGGTATGGTCGCAGGAGAAGACCTCGGCAATATCCTTAAAGGTCATGTCTATCGCCTCTCTGAGCGCGTACATGCAGACATGGCGTGCGGTCACGATGTTGTTCGTGCGCTTTTTTCCGAGGATCGTCTCTTTGGATATGTTGTATTTGTCGCATACGGCGAAAATCACTTTGTCGATGCGCGCGCTTTTCGGTTCGTCCGCGGGGAGCAGGTCGCTCACCGCGCGCGCCGCAAGCGGCAAGTCCACCTCTTCGCCAGACAAAAAGTGGAACGCGGAGAGCTTTTTTACGCCGCCCTCGATTTTTCGAACGTTGTCACAGAGCTTTTTAGCCAAAAACTCAACGACCTCTTCGGGCAGCTTCAAATTGACCTCCTCGGCTTTTTTGCGGATAATCGCCATGCGAAGCTCGGTATCCGGCGGCTGGATGTCGGCGGAAAGTCCCCATTCGAGCCGGGTCTTGATGCGGTCCTCCAGATTTTTCATTTCTTTGATCGGCCGGTCGCAGGTGACGATGATCTGCTTCTGGCTTTCGTAGAGCGCGTTGAAGGTGTGGAAAAATTCGTCCTGGGTTGCGTTTTTGCCCGCGATGAATTGAATGTCGTCCACAAGCAGGATGTCGGCCGTCCGGTACTTTTCCCGAAATTTTTCGGTCGCGCCCGATTTAATGGCCTCGACCAGCTTGTTTGTGAACTCCTCGCCGCGGATATAGACCACCTTCATGTTCGGGTCGCGCGTGAGCATGGCGTTGACAATCGCGTACATCAGGTGCGTTTTTCCGAGTCCGCTTTTTCCGTGTACAAACAGCGGATTATAGGCCACCTCGTCGCTGTTCGCAATCGCATAGCAGGCGGCGTAGGCAAATTTGTTGGAATCGCCCGAAATGAAATTTTCAAACGTATAATAGGCTGTGGATTTTTTACCGTCCACCGCCGTGTCCGGAGAGATTACGCGAATCGCCGCTTCAAGCTCGCGGCGGTCCTCCTCCTCATCCGAGCGCTTTTTGTCCGAAAAATATTTCGCGGCGAGCGCGGCGGCCTCGTCCATCGTGCCGATCTCCTGTTTTGAGCAAATGATGTCCACTTCGATTTCAAAGCCGAGGCAGTTGTAAAAATGCTCTTTCAAAAGATCTATGTACTTCGATTTGATGATGTTGTATTTAAAATCGACGTTATGCGAAAGGAGCGCAAGCTCGTTGGAAAGATAAAACAGCCGCACGCCGCCGAACCAGAGTTCAAGCGAGGATTCCGAAAAATCCGACCGCATGGAATGATAAACAGCCGTCCATATTTTGTTCAGTTCGTCCAAAGAACCCATTTTTCTATCCTTTCACAAGTGTTTTGATCCCGATATAACTTCATCTTACAGTATAGCATAATTTCGGTTGGATTTCAAGCATATATTGGATTTGATTTTCGCCAAATGTAAAAATAAGCCTGATTTTTTACGCAGAATCAAAAATAGGGCGGGGGGCTTGCTTTTTTCTGAAAAATGGAATATAATGATAAACACGAAAAAAAAGCCTTAAACGGCGGTTTATAAAATTCGGTCGTTAAACGTCGGTTTTTAAATAGAATATAGAAAAAAGGAAAAAAGGAGGGGTTTTCGGTGGAAGAGAGTATTCTTTTATGGATACAGGACAACGTGCGGACAGATTGGCTGACGCCGATTGTAAAAAGCATTACCTATCTCGGAAACGGCGGCATGATTTGGATTTTGCTCGCGGTGGCGTTTCTGTTTTTTGAAAAATACCGCCGCGTCGGCTACATGTGCGCGACGGCGCTTGTGACCGATCTTTTGTCAGTCAACCTGATTTTGAAAACGTTCATCCGGCGCGCGCGCCCGTATGAGATGATCGAGGGACTCACAAATTTAATCGGGGAACAGAGCGATTTTTCGTTTCCGTCTGGCCATACGGCGGCGTCTTTCGCCGTGGCTACCGTGCTGCTTCTTCGCTGTCCGAAGAAGATTTCGATCCCCGGACTGATTTTGGCGATTTTGATTTCGCTTTCAAGGCTGTATGTCGGCGTACACTATCCGACTGATATTTTGGGCGGCATCGTGATCGGAATTTTGTGCGGTCTTGTCGGCGTTTACTACTACGAGTGGGGCGAAAAGGCGTTTTCAAAAGAGAAAAAAGAGGCTCAAAAAAAAGAAGAGACCAAAAAGTAAAAAATTATCGTCGGAAAACCAAGGTTTTCCGGCGGTGTTTTTTTACTTTACCTTGTAGAAAAAATGGCAAATAAAATAAATCTGTTTACAAGGCGGACATGTGCCGCCTTGTAAACACCTTGTGGGCGCGCGAGTGCC
>OLGD01002884.1_pt1 | contig 17997 bp, 13 predicted proteins | sample 1605311 | NCBI WGS metagenome assembly OLGD01 (sample SAMEA3888917, study PRJEB22519) | human gut metagenome | biome: human gut; feature: human-associated habitat; material: faeces | place: Denmark | collected 2010 | reverse complement strand
CGTATCCATCTCCTCCGCAGGTACACTTAGCATTGCTTCTACTTCATTCAGAAGCTGCAAGTTAGATTTTTCCGTGATGGACGCGGAAGCAGAATCTGTTCGCTTTCTCCCGACAGCAGATTTATCGGGATGCTGGCTACCCAACATTTCATTACCCCCTTTACTATTTCATCTCCTGAAGTATCGGTTTTGTGACAATAATTTGATAATTATTTTGGCGTGCTGCCAAGAGGATCCTCCAGTAGTGTTCTGCACTTGCGGAGCGCTCTGGATAATCGCTGGCGGCATGCCATTTCACTGATTCCAAAATGCTCTGCGAGTTCCAGAAATGAATGGCCTTTATCGATGCGAAGAAGGATGATCTCCTGCTCCAATGCGCTTAGTCCCATCGGAATATGACAGGTCATTGGAAGTTCTGTGAGCTCATGGCTCTCAGCGATATCTTCAATCGAAACCTCTGTATGATAAAAGCGGCGGCTTTCGCGCAAAGTCAAATTGTTCAATGTCTCAAAGAGCCACGCCACCGGTTTCTTGTGAGCGCATACCCGTTCCGACTTGCAGCACGCTGTCAGAAAGGTCTCCTGTACCAAGTCCTCCGCAAGATGCCAGTCCCCTACGCGACGATATGTAAGCCGGACCATAGCATCAGAGTATTGAAGCATCAAATGATGGATGTACTCTCGCTGCTGCTTATCCATACAATCCCTTCCTTCGCAAAATCTCACCAAAAAATCAGCTGCCATGCAATCAACAGCCGGCAGCTGATTTATTTGAACTGGTGGCTCTCGCCATGCTCCATAATCGTTTTGCACACAGACAGGCACAATTTGACCTGCTCCGGCGCGGCATCTTTCAACATGCTTGCAAATTCAACAGAAATACTGACGTCCGGATGAACCGGAATGTTGCTTCCAAGCAGAGTGTAAAGATCAACGCGCAGTGCTGTCGATATATCCACCAGTAATGTCAGGCTCGGCTTCGTTTGACACCTCTCAACGTGGCTGATGTGCTGGGATGTAACACCGACCATTTCGGCAAGTTCAGCCTGCTTGAGATTGCAGCGGATTCGACATATTTTAATGTTGTTTCCGATTTCCTGATAATCAATCATACTTCAGCGTCTCCTGTAATACGCGCCACGGTACTATTCTGCCTATACGCATATTATACAGGGAGTCATTCGTACAATAAATCGACCATCAGGGCATTTATCGCTCTTATAGATATAATGCGCATGATATTTTTGCATTTTCCCCGTGCGAAAACAATAGGAGTGCATCTGTACGGATGATCATTACGGTGCAGAGAAATGAATGGCATGCGTCACAAAAAATCGCAGAAAAAATCGAACTTCTTGTCACAAATCGACACTGTCAGGAGATGAATATAGTGAGGGCGCATTTTTGGAGGAGGTGGTCATTGGGGCAACATCCGCCGCAGACCCACTGTCATGTATCGTAGAGAGGAGAATATCAAATGAAGCTAAAACGATTCCGAAACAAATTCATTTCGATGCTGCTTACGCTGGCAATGCTTTTGACACTGTTCCCTACCGCAGTCTTTGCCGAGGATACGGCGGCTGACCGACCGGCCAGCGCCGAATTTAAGATCATGGGACTGTACGCTCTCCGGGATAACGGGCGGCGTGTGTCCTTCTTCTCTTATGAGTCAAGAGACAACGCATTCCTGACAAAAGCCAATATGACCTATCCCGACTCCTGGTTCAAGCTGATCTATGTGATCGAGAGATCACAGCCGGTCACGCTGGAACTGTATGAGATGAAGGATGAACCCGCGTATATGGATGAAGATATTGTTTCCATGCCGTATGCGCCGGAGGATGATGCGGATGGACACGGAAAACTCCAGAGCGAGGAGTTCCTTGGCCGCCGACTAGGCGTACTGGTGGGCGTTCCGGTGCAGGAAAATATTGCCCCGCTTCAGGAGGGGGATGACATTTATACGGCGGAGCAGGTGAGCTATTCGCCTATCGATGAAGATGAGTGGCTGAATATCGTCTATCAGACAATCCGCGGGAAGCGTCAGCCGGAAGTGATTGAGGATTTCTACGCTTTTGGCTTTGAGGGCAATCGCCTCGCCGGACTGGACGATGCGGCTGCAACGGTGAGCCTTGATGAGCTCCCTGCCCCGGAAGATATGGCAGAGACAGACGCTCTGCTCCCCTCGGAAAATCTAGATGCTCCAAATCCGGAAGCAAATTTGCCCGCTGACATCAACGATGAAGCAATGGATACGGAAAAATTTCCTGCCAATGAGACATCGGAGGATGGGGCTTCCGAGGAAAGCCCGACAACGGATACGGAGTCTGCAACGGCGATAGAGGAGTCCTTTGCTCCCTCTGCAAATGCGGAACCATTGGAAGATGATGCGGACACGACACCTGCCGATGCGGATACGGTGGATTCGGAGGCGGTGGAAACGGATAAGGCAGATGTGCCGGTGACAGCGATTGAGGACGAGCCTTCTGCAGAAGAATCTGTTGAAGCTGTTTCGGACGTGGAACCGGAGGAGCAGCCGGAGATCAATGCGGAGATCGACTATCTGCCGGAAAGTTCTGTCCTGCCCAGCGCACACGCTTTCTTCGGCTTGACGGATGCTGCCGAAGAAAGTGAAAACACCATCCAGAATATAGTTCTGTGGGACGGCAGTTACAGGGATGACAGCGGCAGCCTCACCCGTATTTCCAACGGCGGCCGCTACGTCATCGTCATGCAGCCCTGCACGCCCCGGACAGCGATCTACAACAGCTTCCTCGGTTTTGATGTGCCGGAGAAAGGTGAGGCCATTGACACCTTCGAGACGATCAATTCCTGGGATGATCTGATCGCAATTCGGGATGAACTGGCCTGCAGCGGCGACCCTGTGGATCTGCTCAGCGGCAGTTTTACATGGAATTACCGTGACCTTGCGCTGTACGGCAAGGATGATCTGGAATTTACACGTTACTACGAATCTGTCCACGCGGATGAAAATTACGGGCTCGGCGGCGGCTGGACGTCCAACTTCTCCTATGCGCTGGAGTTTGACGGCCGTTCCGTGATCGCCCATTTGCCGAGAGCCGTTACGCTTTATTTCCCAATCGGCTTTGACGGCAGCTTTGACACCTGCGGTGATTACTCGCTGGTGCAGACAGGCAGCGGTTACGCCATGACGGATAAGGCGGGGACGATCTACCGCTTCGACAATAGCGGCCGTATTCTGAGCATCGTCTATCTTAGTGGGAATACGCTGTCCTTCCAATATGACGGTGACAAGCTCCGGAGCGTGTCCAACGGCACCGGCAGCTTTACATTCTCCTACAGCGGCGACAATATCGCTGCGGTGACGGACAGCGTGGGTCGCAGCATCCATCTGTCCTATGACGGCGGCCTCCTGACTGAAGTGGAAAACCCAGACGGAGACAGTCTGCGCTATGCGTATGACGGCAACGGGTATCTCAGTTCTGTTCAGAATCTCAAGGGTGAGATCTATGTAGAGAATGAATATGACGCACAGGGCCGTGTAGTCCATCAGTATGCCGTAAACTTCGGCACCTTTGATTTTACCTACGATTTCGATGGGCGGCACAACACCTGCACCGGCGAGGACGGCTATTTCCATGAGATCTGGTTTGATGAGCAGGGCCGGATCACCAAGTCTACAGATGCCAGCGGCAGCCAGACGGTGACCTATAATGACCTCAATCAAGTCACCAGCCGGACGGATTGTGAAGGCAACCGCACATCCTATGCCTATGATGCCGCGGGCAACAAAACCAAAATCACTTACGCAGACGGCACTTATGAGCGGTTCGAGTACGACAGCAACCGGATGCCGACCATGATCCGTGACCGCAACGGGAATACGAGCTACTATACCTACGACCATCAGGGCAATATGACTTCCGCTACCGATGGCCGTGGAATGACCCGCTCCTATGTCTATGATGCCAACGGCAATCTCACTTCCGCAGTGGATGCGCTGGGTGCGCAGACGACCTACACCTATGACGCTCAGGGTAACTGCACGTCCATGACAGACCCGCTGGGCAATGTGACCGCCTATATTTATGACGGGCAGGGCCGCCTGATCACAGTCACCGACGCCATGGGGTCAGTCACTTCCTATGAGTATACCGAGGCCGGCAAACTGGTGAAGGTCATCGGCGCCGATGGCAGCGAGCAGACCTACACGGTGGATGGCAACGGCTTCAACATCAGCGAAAGCGACCGCATGGGCCATGTCACCACCTTTACCCGTGACGCGCAGAACAACGTGACCTCTATCACCGATCCGCTGGGCAATGTGACCCGCTATACCTATGATGACAGCGGAAATCTGACCACAGCAACAGACGCCAACGGAGCGGTCACCCGCTATACCTACGATGCCGATGGCCGCATTGTTTCCATGACCGATGCCCGCGGCAATACTTGGCGCTATGCTTATGATCGGAACGGTCAACTGGTTTCCACCACCGATCCTGTCGGCGGCGTCAGTTCTACCGAGTACAACAGCGTTGGACGTACTGCCTCCGGCAAGGATGCCAACGGCAATACCACCCAATATACCTATGACGGCGTCGGCAACCTTACAAAGATCACCGATGCACTCGGCAAGAGCACCGTCAGCGAATACGATGCCAACGGCAACCTGACCGCCGCTACGGATCGCAACGGCCACACCACCCGCTATGCTTACGACGCGGAGAACCGTTTGATCCGCATGGAAGATGCTGAGGGCAGCACGACCTCCTACACCTATGACGCTAACGGTCAGATGACCAAGACCACCTCTGCCATGGGCGCGGAGACTTCCAGCACTTATGACGCGCTGGGGCGTCAGATATCCTCGGCGGATGCACTGGGCCACGTGACCGGCTACGAATATGATGTGCTGGGCCGCGCCACAAAGATCACCCACGCGGATGGAGGCTTTGTTGCCTACACCTATGATGCCAACGGTCAGGTTTTGACTGCCACCGATGAACTGGGCGGCGTGATCTCCTATGCCTACGATGCCAACGGCAGACTGATCGAGATGACGGACGCCATGGGCGGCAAAACGGCATACGCCTATGACGCTGTCGGCAATGTGACTTCTGTTACCGATGCTCTGGGCGGGAGCACAACCTACCGCTACGACGAAACGGGAAATATGACCTCGGTTACAGACGCCAACGGCAATACGACCGGCTACACCTATGATGCGCTCGGCCGCGCTGTTGCCGTTACGGACGCCAATGGCGGCGTGACCCGCGCGGAATACGATCATAACGGGAACATTGTCAAGGCTGTCGATGCCGAAGGAAATGCCACTGCTTATGTTTATGATGCGCTGGACCGTCTTACCAGTTATACCAACGCGGAGGGCTATACCTTCTCCTTCCGGTATGACAACGAGGGAAATACGGTTGCCTCTACTGACGGTAACGGCAATACCACCCGCTATACCTACGATGGACTGAACCGCGCAGTCTCCAGCACCAATGCCGAAGGCAATACCGCGTACAATACCTATGACGCAGATGGCCGTATGGTAAAGTCCGTGAATGAAGAGGGTGCGGAAACCGCCTATGCCTATGATGCGGATGGTCGTCTGATCTCCATGACGGATGCCCTGGGTAATGTTACCAGCTTTGAGTACGACAGCAGGGATCGGGTCATCAAGGTCACCGATGCCAAGGGCAACGCGACCACATTCACCTATGACCTGGCAGGCAATGTCAAGAGCGAGACCAATGCCAAGGGCGTTGTGACCAGCTATGCCTACGATGCCAATGGCAACCTCACCTCCATGACGGATGCTGCCGGCACCGTGACCTATACCTATGACGCCCTGAATCGGGTTACCAGCGTGAAAGACCGCCGTGGAAATACGCAGTTCTTCACCTATGATGCCACAGACCGCATCGTGCAGGTCAAGGACCGCAACGGCAATGCCACCCGGTATGTCTATGATGGCAATGGAAACATTGTAAAGACCATCGATGCGCTGGGCACGGAGTCCGTATTTACCTACAATAAAAATGACCAGCTCATTTCCACCGACCTCCACCGTGTGGATGCCCTCAATGGCGTGGGCTCCCACGAGATCACGCTGTATGAGTACGATGGTCGGAATCTGGTCACGAAGGAGATCAACGCGCTTGGCGACAGTACCGTTTATGTCTACGACGGCAACGGCAATCTGGTCTCCAAGACCGACGCGGACGGTTATGTGACGCAGTATTCCTACACCGCCCTTGATTTGGCGGAGAAAATCAATTACAATGGGGCAAAGGGGAGCGTAAGACCCGACTACTATAAGGTGGGGCATAGTGTAGATATAAAGAATTATAACCTTGAAAGTAATAGTGGAAGAAGGAATTTGGTTAGAAATATTGTAAAACAATAATTTTTAAAGAATGCAGGCTTGCCTGTATATAGGTGAGAAAATTTTACAGAATGGAAGTTCTGCTACGCGCAGAGCTTCCATTCCCAGATTATCAAAACGGGAGGAGATACCTTGAACAACCATATCCTTATTCGAAATGCTCTACTTGGAAGCTGGAATGTCGGATCGGAATATATTCGTTTATGTGGAAATGAAAAATTTGAAACACCGGACGAATTATCTTCGCGTTTCAATATAAATGTACTATTGCAAACCTTATTTCGGGAACCGTCTGAATTTTCCGCGGAATTACTGATGGAAAGTTACCTTAACGCGCAGAATGGCGATGAAGGCAATCAACTTTTTCTTAGAGCATTCAAGATTGATGATGAGTATGCTGTTTCGATAGATGAACACATCTATTTGCGGAAATTGGTGAAAAAGACTGATGAACCTTATGCTCATATTATTCCTTGGTACTATCAATATGGTCAGCTTTATATAGGGGATGCGTGGTGGTCTTCACAGGAAGAAATATTGCAAGATATTCAAGAGATGTCTTTTATTGGCTTCTTAAAAAAATATAAAGGCTTTTGATTCTGTAGGTTGAGGTCAGCGGCGGGGAACTCAACAGCATGATGAAGATGTAAACATCGAGTCTATGTAACTGGGCAACCTGCTGAAGCAGAGCGGTCCAACTAAGGGTGAAGAGGATACCTACCAGTACAACGACCTCAACCAGATGGTGAGCAAGCATGTGTGCGGCTATGAGCAGAAGCTCACCCGCATCTATGACTACGGCTATACCTACGATAAGCGCGGCAATCTGGTGAAGGAAGAAGAGATCTGCGCTCCCACGACCACCGGGCCTAGGAACATCACCATGGATTTGAAGAAATTACAAACTACTACTCTCAGGTAACTTGTTCTTATGCGGTTATCAAAGGAATTCGTGTTGGTGCCCTCAAGAGCGTGCTATACGACGGTGTATACTCGATTTTTTCTACAATGAAAACTAAAATTGATAATCTTCCCAGATGAAATTACTTAAAGACATTGAGGCAAAATGTTTAGAAATCATTATACAACAATTGCTGCGTGGATTATTGTGTATATTTCACTATGGCTCTCAAGAGATAATCTTGTTAGTTCAAAATTTTCTAAAAATAACTGTCACACAGGGTTTGTTTCACGAATTATTGAAACAATGATCTTCCCTTTTCAATGGTACAAAAACAGGCCAACATATGAATATGTTGTTGGTTTGGTTTTGTTGTGCTGCATTAGTGTAGTTGCCGTTATCAAATGCTTTTCAGTATTTTCTTCAATCGAACAACCGATGATTGAAGCTATATTTGAGCACTGTAACTTTACTTTCATCAGCACAGTATGTGCAGTTTGTGGGTACTACTGTTTGATTGTTGATGTGCCCCATTTTGAAAAAATAATATATCGTAGTGCAGCAGTAATCTTTATTGGGTTTGCAATCGTATCTTTTGCATTTCCATTTGTATTCTAAGTATCAACCACCACCCTGATTGTGGATGCGTGACTGGAACATTTTGCTCCATCAAAAAGAATCATAAAAAGGGGGTGTCGTCCTACGACGATATCCCCCTTTTTATACTGAAAAGGGGTTCTTTATATTCTTTAGCTTTTATGCCGATGCCCTCAACGGCGCGGACTCCCACGAGATCACGCTGTATGAGTGTTAGCGCCGGGCGAAAAACGCCATTTGGGGATGCGGACATCCTCTTGAACGGCATCCGGGCAAAGGCCGTGAAAAGCGCCTTTTGGGAAATGGAGCTGCGGGAGCAAAGGCTGCTGGAGGGACGGAACGCCATCTGCACGGCCTGCGGGCGGGTCAGTCCTATGTCGAAGCAGAAATCCTTTGAGGAACTGGCGGTCATGTTCGAAGGCAGCGGGGCAAGCGGCGCGGAGCGCGCCTACCGCCGCGCCTTGGATAAGCTGCGCTTGAAGCTCATGGAGAACGGCATGATCCATACCGTGACCTTGAAACAGGTGAAAAGCACGAAGAAGAACAAAAAATAGCCGCCGCTGTCTACCTGTATCAGGCGGACAACGACGGCGAATGGGGCGAGATCAGATTTGATTTTGCAATCGGCACGGCAGAGATTGTCTGGCTGGCAGAGTGGGACACGATAAAGTCCAATGTCTTTGCAAAGGCTGCTATCCGATACATTCAGAGCTTGCCGGAGGAAAAAATGCCGAAGGAGCGTGTTGTGCCGCTTGAATAATCCTCTACATCAAATAAAGATGCGCTATGCGAAAGAAGGGCGCGGAAAGTGAAGCCTCTGTCATGGAAGATAGATATAAACATGAAATGGTTATATGGAGCCGTGTCTCTGTAAATATCGCCGAGGTAAGGCATGGACTGCTGATAAAACGAGCGGCTGAGGAGCTTTTTGAAAACAGTTGCTTTCTATTCGTATGCGGAAGATCCGGCATAGTTCAAATTGAAGATACCCCATATGTACTAAAAACGAATATTCTTTTCCATGTTGGCAGCAACCAGACAATACGGTTAGATGCGGCAGGCGGAGAGCTGGAATACTTTGCAGTCGCTTATCGCGCAGAGCTGCCGCCCAACGCCGGGCGTGAATTGGTTGCGGAATTCGTACAAGCGAGTCCTTTTATCCAAACTGTTTCTGTGAGAGTAAGAAATTCGTCGGCAGTGAATCTGCTTTTTTTAGAAATCATAGACGTATGGAACACAAGGGAGCCTTCAGGCTATTTACAGGCGAAAAAATGCTTTTACCAGATACTTTGTTCTTTTTATGGTGAAAGAGTTCCCCAAGAGACGCCTGAAGCGGAGATCGACATCTTTGCCAAGGCGCGTCAATACATTCAGGAAAATTTCTCCGAAAGAAACATGGTGGAGCATCTTGCCTCATCTCTGTGTGTAACACGAACAACACTTCACGATCAGTTTAGAAAAAATATCGGCATAAGCCCGCAGCAATACATCATGCAGCTGCGATTGGACTGCGCTTGTCGTGCGCTTTCCAACACGCGTACACCAATAGATGAAATCGCTGCTTGTTGTGGACTTCGGGATAAAAGTTACTTATCTCGCGTGTTTAAGCAAAAATACGGCATGACGCCGGGAGAGTATCGCAAGCGGTATACTTTAGCACAAAACCCTGTGCACGGTATGCCACAGGCGAGTCCGCTTTTCCAGTCAGAGAATAAGGCGAACTATATCCTGATTGAAAACTTCGGTCGGCTACACCGTTATTACGGAATCCCTCGCCGTATTGTATGCCTTGACTATTCAGCTGCGGAAATTTGTGCCGCATTGGGTGTTGCAGATCGAATTGTCGGCGTAGCTTCTGCGGAAAGCTCACTCGCCGACTGTGCAGTTGATTATCAAAAGGTGATTGCTATGGCACCTTTCCTGCCGGGACGATCTCTTGACCAAAATGTACCGGACTTTTCATCTGTGTGCGACTGCAAACCCGATTTGGTGATCGGCTCTGCTTACAGCTTTGATGCCAGAGGAGGCATAGCTGGAGCGGAGGATTTTGAAAAGAGAGGGATACACATTTATGCTTTGAAAGCCACCTGTGCTTTGAACAGTACATTTGAAGATACCTATGAAGATATCAGGAACCTTGGGAGGATTCTCGGAGTGGCGGTTCGCGCCGGAGAAATAATCTCTGACATGCGGACACAGGAAAAAGAACTGCTGAAATATAAGGAGACTTCGGATAAACCTCTCAGATTTTTTTCATTTGACTCTCATATTGCGGGAAAGGCGTTCACATGCGGCCAATCGCTGGAATCTTATATGATATCCTCTGCTGGGGGGGAGAACATTTTTGCGGACAAAGCTCGGCAATTTGTTTCTGTGGAATGGGCGGAGGTCGCCGCAGCAAATCCACAGGCAATCCTGATACATTGTTTTCATGACGCAGGAGACGGCGAAAGAAAGATGGCTCTGCTGCATCGGATTTCGGAGCTTGCCGATACAGAGGCCATGAAGAATAACCGGATCATGACTCTTGGCATCAAAAAACTCTTTCCCGGTATTGATAATATCAAAACGGCTATCCAACTCGCAAAATGGATACGGACGACATCGCAGGGCATTTCTGACAATTATGAAACCCGCTCCTGACAAAAGTGCATTTATTTATCAGGCTTTCTGTGATAATATTTTAGTTAAAGAGCTTTAACCTAAAGCCGTGCAGTTTTGCCACGGCTTTTGAAAAGCACGGCAGTTAGACATCACTAACTAAAATCGACAGAAAGGTTTGAGTCAAGAAAATGAAGCGAGTTCTTGTATTATTGTTGGGTGCGGTTCTTCTGTTCAACCTGTGTGCGTGCGGAAAGTCCCCTGCGCATAAAGGCGGGGAGCTATCCAACAGTCAAAACGATCAGCCCGTCATTATCGAAAACATGGGTACAACCACAACATATGAAAAAGCGCCGGAATCTGCGGTTGCTCTTTCTTACAGCATTGCAGAGATTATGGTGGCTCTCGGTCTCGAAGATAAAATTGTCGCCATTGCTCCAAGCATGTACATCCTTGACCAAGTTTCTGAACAGTATCGGGATACGGTAGGCTCCTTTCCTGTGCTTGACGGCCAACACGGCGTTCCTTCTCTTGAAACAGTTCTTGCCACAAATGCCGAATTTGTTTATGGCGATTCTTATTCTTTCTACGCATCAAGCGTTGGCACTCGTGAGGATTTTGAGAATGCCGGTGTAAAAATCTACGCTACAGAGGGTACTTGTGTAAGCAACCCTACCTTTGAGAACATTTATAATGACATTTTGAACATCGGCAAGATTTTCCGTGTTGAAGATCGTGCAGCGGAATTAGTTGTAGAATTAAGACAAAGAGAATCTGGAGTAACTTCTAGAGTCAGTGGTCTTGATCCTGTCTCGGTATTCTATTACGACTCTGATACCGGCGGAGGTGTTGCCATGTCCACGATTGGCAACACTGGACTTCAGCTTTATATGCTTGAGCTTGCAGGCTGCAAAAGTGTCTTTGATGATACTGACGGGGAATACATCATGGTTTCATGGGAGGATGTCATTGACAGAGACCCGGAATACATCCTTGTCTGCAACTATTACGGGAGCGGGTATGCCGAAGGAAAAATCGCTGAAATGAAAAACAATCCTGACACGGCAGATATGGATGCCGTTAAGAATGACCGATTTATTATCGTACCCGGCCTTGCAATGTTCCCGAGCCTCGAATGCCTCGATGTAGTTGAGCAAATTGCCGATGCCGTGCATCCGTAAATCTCTATAAGTCCAACCCAAATTGGGACGGCTTTTATTGGCCGTCCCAATTCAACCATAGGAACACTTTCATGGAGGTAGGCCGATGTTCATAAACCGACATCTCATGTCCTTTGCTTCCGGGCATTGGATTAAAATAATCGGTACCTTTGCGCTACAACTTGTGCTTACAGTATCTGCTACGTTGGTATCACTTTGCATAGCCTTTGTTGTCCGTATGATACAGGGCGAAGCGCAAATTTTGTTCTTTCATCGTATTTGGCAGATTTTTCTTACGATAGCTCTACTGATTGGAATTAGGTTTATTCTTGCCAAATTAAAGACCCTTGCATCCGAGAAATGCAGTTTGGAGATAAAAGAATCCTTGCGTAATGCGCTGTTGCTGAAGATCTTTGCTCTTGGTCCTGCGTATATGGGGAAAGAACGTACCGGGAATACTGCATCTACAATCTCCACCAAAGTGGAGTATCTAAATGAGTATTATACGATTTATCTTCCAACAGCGGCGTCTTCTCTCATCAATTCAACCATTCTGATTTTGATATTGAGCAGGTTCAATACAGTTACTGCTTTGATTTGCATAATCGCCTGCGCGGGTATCTACTTGTGTCCTATGTTGTTCTATTTTCTGATGCGTAAACGAGGCGAAGAAGAAATGCGAGAACATTCGGAGTATTATAGCGACTGTCTTGACAGCATCCAGGGCATTTCGACACTGAAAGCATTTAACGCCAACCGGCATCAGAGGGAGATCATCCACAAAAAAGGCGAAAAGCTCCGGAAGGCGGTCATGGGACAACTGCGAATCACCATGATTGAGAATGTGGTGCTTCAGTTTTTCGCAGGGCTCGGAAGTGCATTTTCCATAGCTGTTGCAGCTTATCAATGTACCATCGGGAATATGGAAAATACGACTTTGGTATATGCACTTTTTTTGATCGGCGCTTGTTTTGCGCCGATGGCTTCACTGATCAATGCGTGGCACTTTGGATACCGTGGTGTTGTTGCATCCTATTCTATCGTTGAGCTGCTTGAAGAACCTGTGAAAATGTCACTGCTTCCAAATGATCAGCATGCCGCTGGCAGACGCTGCGAAACGAGATTTACTGGAGACATTACTTTCAATGATGTTTCATTCTCGTATGAGCCAGAAGAAGGACCTGTATTGGATCATGTGTCCTTTAGCATACCGCTCCAAACATCAACAGCACTGGTTGGCGTATCGGGAAGTGGAAAATCTACGATTGCACACCTTCTTGCCGGTTTTTATCCTGTCGATTCGGGTTCCATAATAATAGGGGGCAGGCCACTGACGGAAGAAACCGTTTTCAGTCTCCAAGACGACATTTCAGCAGTATGGCAGGATTGCCGGTTGTTCTACGGAACAGTTGAGGAAAACATACTCATTGGCAAACCGTCCGCTTCTCATGAAGAAGTCGAGCAGGCGGCAAAGGACGCAAGCATTCATGACCTTATCACAAGTTTACCCGATGGCTACCAGACGCTGATCGGCGAGCGGGGTATGCGTTTTTCCGGAGGAGAACGCCAGCGGATTGCAATCGCACGTGCTTTTTTGCGCAATTCCCCCATTGTAATATTGGATGAGGCAACATCTTCTCTGGATCGTCATAATGAAATAGAGATCCAGCGCAGTCTTCAAAAGTTGAGTTCAGGAAAAACCTGCCTTGTGATTGCCCATAGACTTGCCACGATACAAGCGGCAGACCAGATCATCATAATGAATAAGGGGGAAATTCTTGAAAAAGGCACTCATGAACAGTTGCTTCGTTCTTCTGAAAATTACCGTCTCCTGATGGGGTCTCAAGTAGCTGGAGGTGTGAGCAATGAAGCGTGAAAAAACACGAATCGGTTATGCGATAGAATTGAGCAAATATATCAAGGGCTTCCACGGATACCTTCTTGGAGCCATATTCTGCAACATGGTGTTCAAGGTGCTTCCTCTTTTGACGGGGCTTGTCACCTCGTACCTTGTAAGCAGCGTGCTGTTTGGAGAGACAAGCCAAGTTGTCTCTTTACTCATTACAGCAGGTGTATTGGTGCTTTTGACTTCTGTTTTTTCTTATCTGGATGTACAGGTAAGTCATGACATGGCGTATAGGATTCTGACCCAGCTAAGGGATAAATGCTATGACAAATTGGATGTGCTGGCTCCCGCAGCCACCATGGGACAGCGAAGCGGAGATATGATCAGCATTATTCTTGGCGATGTAGAGACACTTGAATGGTTCTATGCGCATACCATTGGACAATTGGTTGTGGCTGTTGTTGTGCCAACCGCTGCATTAGTGTTTATGGGGCTACTCTCTTGGTATCTGCCAATCATTATTATTCCCTTTATTGTCCTCTTGGTTTTAGTTCCTCAGCGATCTGCAAATGAGGCAAATACGCAAGGCACAACAGTCAAAACCACGACTGGTATACTCAATTCGATTATCGTGGACGGCGTACAAGGAATCAAAGATATCATTTCTTTTCGCTGGCAACAAGAATACTTTAAGAGATTCTTCTCAGCGAACAGGGATTACACGGATGCGTCAATTGCCTATGCAAAGCGTCGAGGAAACGAAAGCCGAGGGATTTCTCTGATTATGGAATCGGCAGCCCTTGTTGTAGATGTTGTTGTAATTCTTCTCGTTGTCTCAGGGAAGGTTCCTGTGCTGTGGCTGATGCCACTTTTCGTTCTGTCTTCCGCTATCTTCTCTCCCATTCAGGATGCACTGGCAATGAGCGCAAATTACGGACTAATCTTTGGTGCGGCAAAGCGAGTCATAGATCTGTTTTCCATGGAGCCTTTGCATTACCAGAAATGGAAAAGAAAAAAAGCCGTGAAAGGGAATATATCGAGTGGTCAAACGTAAATGTATCTACTGTGAATGGTGATATCAATTATGATGAGTATTTTCGGCTTGCGGATTAAGGAGGATCGTATGAAAAAAGCAATTAAGAAAACTTGCGTTGTTCTGCTCCTTTTTGCTCTTTTGGTTTCCCAAGTTGCAGCGAGTTATAGTGAAACTGGTACGTTAAATGAAGGAACATCCGCTATATCGGCTGCAGAACGGTATTTATCTAATTGGGCGTATAACAGTTACATGTATGCGGATAAGAATTTGACTTTAGGGACGGTTCTTGACGCTGAGGTGGATCCTGCTAAACTTACACTTGCAGCATCGGAGTTCATGGCATTGAGAAATGATGCAGATGGGCAAGAAAATAATATTAGTGTCGCTGTGAGTAAAATGCAGGCGAACATTCAATTTATGATAGATAAGGCTACGTATTTTTCTACGATAAGACAATACAATGGCCTGCAGAGAACAGATTTCAACACTGATTATGTAGTTCAAAGGGTTGATGTTCAGGGGAATTTTGCGGTTATTGAAGTCCTTGAAAATATAAGCTTCCAATATGTGGGTGCAGAGGACTCTTCGTTTAGTCAAAAAGAGCATACGGTTTCTCTAATTAAAGTAGATGGAGAATGGATTGTTGCAAATGTAGAAACAAAGTATGATTGGTTTGCTAATGAATATAAGGATACAGAATATAAAATATCGTCCATAATTGCTGCAGAAAAGCAGAACATTCAGGCACAGGCGGAGTGTTCTGCAAATGAAGATTCTGTAGTTTCAGCCGCACCTGCAGAGGATGAAATGGTTGCAGAGGTTTTGGCAAATGCTTCTTTTGCTCGAATGTACAACAAGGAAAATGCATGGAAGTATGCCTATACATATGCTACAAGCACGACAACATCAACGGCAAATTCATATTATAATACTGACATTTTCAATGATTATTCGGGACCAAATGCTGGGGATTGTATGAATTTTGCATCTCAAGCAATTTATGCAGGATTTTCAGGAAGTAATAACTTGACCTCGGTGAATGCAGGGACAGCTCCTCAGGATACTGTAGGAATAGCAGCGGGTCAAACGAACGCGGCACAAACAAAATGGTATGCTAAGCCAGCCTCTACATACTGGGCATGGACTTCTTGCGGATATTTTAGGGATTATATAGACTACTCCGTAAATGACACAGAAACAAGACTGCGCGCAGTGAAAAAACCGATTACGGCTTCTTCTGACTTTTCGGAAGTTGGAACAGCAAACCTCATTGGATCCATTATCCATGTAAATGGAAGTAAACCATTAGGGCATGCGGTTATTGTGAATAACGCTACTGGAACAGCACGCAATCAAATATATTTCACAGCGCACTCGCCAAATGCAAAGAACCTTAATTTGGCGGAGGAGTATTCAGGGCAAATGGTTTCAATTCGGCCAACGTATTTTTATGATGTTACCACATGTACTGGGGCAAACACATCACATACATTTTCTTCGACCAATTCCAAATGTGCTCGTTGTGGTTATGTTCGGACATATATAATCCCAACTTTACTTACACCTATGGCGAAGAATACGCAAATTACACTTACTGCACGAACTAACCACACCGTTTCGTCTATTTCAATGAGTGTAAAGAACCCGAATGGCGCAACGACAAATTTAGGAACAGTAACAAACACAAACTCTATTTCAAAGGTTTATACGCCGACGGTGGCAGCACATCCAAACGATTTATACACAGTAACAGTAACCGCCGTTTCTGCTGATGGGGTGACGACATCGAGCACATGGACGTTTAGGACGTATTGATACTTACAAGTAAGGTGCGGAGGCTTCCGCACCTTACTTGTCTATAAAGAGTTTTATATAACGGTTTACCCGTTTGCGCATGGCGCGAACGGTCCTTTGCTTTTAATCCTGCTCGAACATTTTCAGAGAGTTCAGGATCGATGCCACACCATCCTGCCCGCCAAACCATTGTTCCAATTCTGCTCCGTCTGCGGGCGGCATAGGTTCGGATGCAGCGGAGATAGCCGCATCCTGCTGTGCGGTGGAAGGCTTCGGCTCGGGCTGCTTTTTCAGGTAGCTCTGGTTCTTTGCCAGGATGGCAAGGATCATCTCCTCCAGTGCCGCCTGATTTGGAACCGGAACAGATACCTCCGGTGTCTCCTTGCAGTTGATATAGTGCAGGACAGCGCTGACAAGAAACTGCGCTTTGCTGCGGCCTTGCTGGTTGAGCAGGTCGATCACCGCTTTATGCTGTGGGTCACAGATGTTGAAGCGAATTGTGAATTTCCCGGGGTCCTTCTTGTCGGTCATAGCACTCACCGCCCGCTGTGCTGAAGCCGGTAAAGATACTCATACCCCTTGGCATTGGCATTGATGTCCTCCACAAAAATCGCCTGCCCGATTTTTCCGGACGCTTCGATCTGCCGGCGCAGCAGAGTAGCGCCCCCGCCCAGGAAGATCACTTTGCCGGACTTGAGTTCCAGCATCCGCTCCCGCAGGCCGCTGAGCAGGTCATTGATAAATTCCTGTGCCTCCCGTTCTGCCAGAGCGATGACCTCCGGCGCCGCATCCTGATCCTCGCCGCGCAGGATCCGATCGATCTCGCTTTCCTCCAGTAGAATGTCCAGCTCGGCATTTGCTTTTGCGCAGATGCGGTTATAGAGCAGGATTACACCGTTTTCCAGAGAATCACAGGCTGCCATGTCCGGCACACCGTTCCGCAAACGCACATAATCCGCCGTAAAGCCGCCGATATCGACCACCAGCGCTCTGGGGAATGAGGCGAGGTTTTTTACCGTGGCCGCAGCGGCAGAAAAGGACTGCGGGAAACAGGCTGTGTTTTCAATGAAAATGGCATAGGGCTTTCCCTTAAACTGAAAAGCAACCGCACCCCGCCCGTTGAAATAGTTGATAAACCGCTTTGCCTGCACGCCAAAATGCGCGGGAGGAAGGCCGACCGCCAGCTGCACGCGCATGAGGCTGCCGCTGTACTGTCCCATCGCTTCGATCTCATGCGCGATGGCAAAAAGCGTCAGAATGAAGAATCGTTCATCCTCTGTCTTATCTCTGCGGTAGGGGATCCGCTGATCGGTCAATGTGTAATACTTCCCCCGATAGGCCAATGCGTCCGTTCCGAAGCCGGGCGTGTCGCTCTGGATAAGCCCGGAGGTAAACGGCGGCGTATGGACGGTTTTGATTTGTTTGTTCCCGTGATCGACAGCAATTAACATAGCTATGTACCTCCTATACTTCTCTTATACGGATGCAATACGCATAAGAGCAACAAAAATCAGATCGTTCCGAAAAAAAATATGCCTGTACACAAAGAAAAAGCCGGAGGCCGCGATGCGGCTCCCGGCTTTCTGCGTCTGAACAACTGGGTTATTTTGCAAAGAAATATGTGTAGAGGTTATAGTCCCGCTCCCGTGTGATCAAGCGGAGCCAGATATGAAAATGCGCCGTTTCC
>OLGD01002868.1_pt1 | contig 18092 bp, 18 predicted proteins | sample 1605311 | NCBI WGS metagenome assembly OLGD01 (sample SAMEA3888917, study PRJEB22519) | human gut metagenome | biome: human gut; feature: human-associated habitat; material: faeces | place: Denmark | collected 2010 | reverse complement strand
TGTATTCTTCCTGCGCGAGGAAAACTGCAAGCTGACCCTACAGCAAAAGCAGACCCTGGCCCGGGTCAATGCGCTGTTCAGCGGCATCCTGCTCACCTCCGATATGCCCAGTCGCTATACGGATGAGATGCGCCGCCAATACAACGCCCTGCGGGAATTGACCGACCACGCCGAAAATTGCACCGTGGATGCAGACGACGGTCTGACCGTACACTACACCCTGCACGGACAGCAGCAGGCGATCAAGGTTTTTTGACCGTTCAGCCTTCTTCAAAAACACACAAAATTTTTGCTGCGGCGGCTGATGGAATTGCAATCACAGGGCAGGGGATGGTATAATGTATAAATAGGGCGGTATGCCTTTCCGCCTTGGCGGTATATGTTATATTGTAATAGGTTTTATCTGAGGAGTTGTGGAATGAAGAAAAACGATCTTTCCCCCGAAGCCTTCCGCTTTGAAGGCAAGATGTCCCTGAAGCAGGCACTGCCGCTGGGCATGCAACATGTGTTGGCGATGTTTGTCGGCAACCTTACGCCGCTGCTTATCATCACGGGCGCCTGCGGCCTGGCCGGCGGCGAATTTGCCGACCTGCGCGTTACGCTGCTGCAGAATGCCATGCTTGTGGCGGGCATTGTCACACTGGTTCAGCTGTATTCCATCGGCCCCATCGGCGGCAAGGTGCCTATCATCATGGGCACCTCCTCCGGCTTCATCGGGGTATTCAGCTCGGTCGCAGCCTCGATGGGCGGCGGCGTACTGGGCGCGTCCCTGATCGGCGGTCTGTTTGAGACCGTGCTGGGCTTCTTTCTGAAGCCGCTGCGCAAGCTGTTGCCCTCTGTCGTTACCGGCACGGTGGTGCTTTCCATCGGTCTGAGCTTGATTTCGGTCGGTGTAAACTCCTTCGGCGGCGGCAACACCGCGCAGGATTTCGGCTCGGTCGAAAACCTGCTGCTCGCCATCTTTGTGCTGGTCGTCATCCTGATCTGCAAGCACTCCGGCAGCACCTTTTTGAATTCCTCCTCGATTTTGGTGGGCATCATCTGCGGCTACATTGCAGCGTTTCTCATGGGTCTTATTCTGCCCACCACGGCGCTGAACGCCGAGGGCGTTGCCTACACCAAGGCATGGGTGCTGAACTGGAACAAGGTGGCTGAGGCCAGCTGGTTCGCCATCCCGAAGCTGGTGCCGGTCAAGATCGTCTTCGACCTCCGCGCCATCCTGCCCGTCATGATCATGTTCATCGTCACCGCTGTGGAGACGGTGGGCGACATCTCCGGCGTCATGGAGGGCGGCATGAGCCGCGAGGCCACCGATAAGGAGCTGAGCGGCGGCATCATCTGCGACGGCCTCGGCTCTACCGTCGCCGCCTGCTTCGGCGTCCTGCCCAACACCTCCTTCAGCCAGAACGTGGGCCTCGTGGCCATGACCAAGGTGGTCAACCGGGGCGCACTGGCCACCGGCGCCATCTTCCTGATGCTCTGCGGCCTCATCCCCAAGCTGGGCGCACTCATCTCCATCATGCCGCAGGCCGTTCTGGGCGGTGCTGCCGTCATGATGTTCTCCTCCATCGTGGTCAGCGGCATCCAGCTCATCACCAAGGAAAAGATGACCCCGCGTCAGCTTACCATCGTTTCGGTGGCTCTGGGTGTGGGCTACGGCATGGGTGCCAACAGCGGCATTCTGGCACAGGCCCCGCACGCTTTCCAGCTGATCTGCGGCGAGTCCGGCATCGTCCCGGCTGCGTTCGTGGCCATCCTGCTGAACGTGCTGCTGCCGAAGGATGACAAGGCTGCGTAACGCTCAGCCGTTCCGCCGGGCAAGTGCTTCCAGCTTTGCCAGCGCTTCGGGCGTGTCGGCATCTGCCAGCTCATTCCGGTCCGCAATGTAGACCGTATGAACATGTTCCGGGTATTTCTTGAGCAGAACATTGCCGCCCTTGCCCTCCGGCAGGGCGCACAGCTCGGAAAAATATCCGCGCTCAAACAGAACGGGGCTTCCGACAAGGGGATCTGGGTCATTTTTGAACCGATGCCCGAGACGGAAGATCTCCCGTTCTGTTTCTTTTTGCCGTTCCAGCCGGGTCTCATGATCCCAGCCGGAGATGCCGATCATAGCCTCCACCGTCTCCCGACACAGCAGGGGCTGATCCCCGGGCAGGAACATGCAGCCGAACAGCCCCGGCACTTGCTCAAGGAGCGCTGTCAGCCCCAGCCGCACGGTATCGTTGCGCCCGGGCAGGCTGTGCAGCAGCACCGGAACGCCGTGTTCTTCGCACAGGGCTTTCACTTCGGCAGAGCGGGTCACCACGATGCGGGCGGCGAGTGCCTGCGTATCCGTTGCGACAAAAGCACGGCAGAGCATGGGCTGGCCGCAAAAGGGTGCCAGAAGCTTGTTGGAGCCAAAGCGGCGGCTCAGGCCGGATGCCATGATGACACACCCTGCAGCAAGCTGGTTTTCCATTTCTGTATCCTCCGTCCATTGACAAAATCTTTCCGAGAACATTATAACGCAAGTTGTAATTCAAACGCAATCTGTGCTAAAATAAAAGAAGCGATAAAAAAGAAAGGAACCTGCATCTATGATGACGATCCGCGAATATAAACGGGCCGAAAGTCTGGAAGAAGCCTGGCAGCTGAACCAGAAAAAGCCCAACCGCGTGCTGGGCGGCATGATCTGGCTCAAGATGGAGACCATCAATGTCGGGACAGCCATCGACCTGTCCGGCCTGGGGCTGGACACCATTGAAGAAACGGAAGACGGCTTTTCCATCGGGGCCATGGTCACCCTGCGCCAGCTGGAGGAGCACCCCGGCCTTGCCGCTTATACCCACGGTGCCGTAAAGGAAGCACTGCGCCACATCGTGGGCGTGCAGCTGCGCAACCTTGCCACCGTGGGCGGCAGCATCTACAGCCGTTTCGGTTTTTCGGACGTGCTCACCCTGTTCATGGCCATGGACTGCTCCGTGGAGCTGTACAAGGGCGGCATCGTACCGCTGCGCGACTATGCCGAGCGTCCTTACGACCGCGACATCCTTGTGCGCCTGATCGTGAAAAAAGAAAAGGCCGAATTTTTCTATCAGTCCGTGCGCAACAGTCAGACCGATATCCCGGTGCTGACCTGCGCTGCGGTCCGGCTGGCAGACGGCAGCTATCGCATCGCCATCGGTGCCCGCCCGCTGAAGGCCGTGCTCTATGCGTTCCCGGCACAGGCAGGCGTGCCCGCACAGGAGCTTGCCCGAAAACTGGCTGACGAAGTGACACGGCAGGTCGTCACCGGCTCCAACATGCGCGGCAGCGCTGAATACCGCCGCCATCTGGCAGGTGTGCTGACAAAGCGTGCCGTTGTGGAACTGGAAGCACGCGCGGTACAGGAGGAAAACTAAATGCAGATCACCCTTACATTAAACGGCATCAAGGTCACGGAGGATGTGGCGGCCGATATGCTGCTGATCGACTTTGTCCGGGCTCACGGCTGCAAGAGCGTCAAGCGCGGCTGCGAGACTTCCAACTGCGGCCTGTGCACGGTATTTCTGGACGACAAGCCGGTGCTTTCCTGCTCAGTGCTGGCGGCCCGGGCCAGCGGTCATCAGGTCACCACGCTGGAAGGCCTGCAGGCAGAAGCCGCTGAATTCGGTGCCTTCATCGCTGACCAGGGCGCGGAGCAGTGCGGTTTCTGCAACCCGGGCTTCATCATGAATGCACTGGCGCTTTTCCGCGAGAACCCGTACCCCAGTGAGGAAGAAGTCAAGGAATATCTTTCCGGCAACCTCTGCCGCTGCTCCGGTTATGAAGGCCAGCTGCGCGGCATCCTGAACTTTCTGGCCTGGAAAAAGCAGAAGGAGGCCGCAGAATGAACACCGTCAATAAGCCCTTCCGCAAAAAGGACGCTATGCAGCTGGTCACCGGCCAGCCCGTCTATATGGATGATGTGATCCCGCAGGACTGCCTCATTGTCAAGCTCCTGCGCTCACCCCACGCGAACGCCATTGTTAAGACCATCAACACCACTGTGGCAAAAAAGGTGCCCGGCATTGAAGCTATCTTCACCTGGGAGGATGTGCCGCAGGATGCGCCCCGCTACACCCAGGCGGGCCAGACCTACCCGGAAGCCAGCCCGCGCGACCGTCTGCTCATCGACCGCCATGTACGCTTTGTGGGCGACGTGGTGGCCATCGTGGCCGGTAAGGACGAGAAATGCGTGGACAAGGCCCTCAAGCTCATCAAGGTGGAGTACGAGGTTCTGGAGGCCGTGCTGGACTACCACACCGCCAAGGATAACCCGGTACTTGTCCACCCGGAGGACAACTGGGTGAGCTTGTGTCCGGTGGGGGCCGACAACAAGCGCAACCTCTGCGCCCATGACGAGAGCAGCTCCGGCGACATTGATGCCGTGCTGGCTGCCAGCGATATCATCATCGACCATGTGTACCACACCAAAGCCTGCCAGCAGGCCATGATGGAGACCTTCCGCACCTACTGCTCCATTGACACCTACGGACGCCTGAACGTGCTCAGCTCGACACAGATCGTGTTCCATGCGCGGCGCAACATCGCAAACGCCCTGCATATTCCCAAGAGCATGGTACGCGTGGCAAAGCCCCGCATCGGCGGCGGTTTTGGTGCCAAGCAGACGGCAGTCAGCGAGGTTTACCCGGCCTTTGTGACCTGGAAGACCAAGAAACCTTCCAAAATCATCTTCAGCCGTGTGGAAAGCCAGATCGCATCCTCGCCGCGCCATGAGATGGAGATGCACGTCCGCTTGGGTGCCACCAAAGACGGCATCGTGAAAGGTATCGACCTGTACACCCTGTCCAACACCGGCGCTTACGGTGAGCATGGCCCCACGACGGTGGGCCTTTCCGGCCACAAGTCCATCCCGCTGTACGGCAAGGCCGAGGCCTTCCGCTTTGTCAGTGATGTCGTCTACACCAACCATATGTCTGCCGGTGCCTACCGCGGCTACGGCGCGACCCAGGGCCTGTTTGCGGTGGAATCTGCCGTGAACGAGCTGGCCCACAAACTGAACATGGACCCCTTCGAGCTGCGATTGAAGAACACCGTGCAGGAAGGCGACGTGATGCCGGCCTACTATGGCGCGGTGAACACCAGCTGTGCGCTGGACCGCTGCCTTGTCAAGGTGCGTGAGATGATCGACTGGGAGCACAAGTATCCCATGCGCGATATGGGCAACGGCAAAGTACGCGCCGTCGGCATGGGCATGGCGATGCAGGGCTCCGGCATTTCCGGCATGGATGTGGGCAGCGCTACCCTGAAACTGAACGATGACGGGTTCTATACCCTGATGATCGGTGCCGCCGATATGGGCACCGGCTGTGACACCACGCTTGCGCAGATCGCCGCCGAAGTGCTGGACTGCCCGTTGGATAATATCACGGTGTTTGGTGCGGATACGGATACGTCACCCTATGACTCCGGCTCCTACGCGTCCAGCACCATTTATGTCACCGGCAAGGCCACCGAAAAATGCGCCATGAAGCTGCGCGCTCAAATTTGCAAGCTGGGTGCCGAACTGCTGGAATGCGCCGAGGACGAAGTGGAGTTTGACGGCAAAGACGTGTTCAAGAGCGAAGACCCGGCACAGAAAAAGTCTCTGTCGGAAATTGCCTATGCTTCTCAGTTCGGCCACATGGTGCCGCTGGAAGCCACCGAGACCCACACTTCGCCCCTGTCGCCGCCGCCGTTCATGGCCGGTGCCGCCGAGGTGGAAGTGGACACCGAGACCGGCGAAGTGAAGCTGCTGGAATTTGACGCCTGTGTGGACTGCGGTACGCCGATCAACCCCAACCTGACCCGTGTGCAGGCGGAAGGCGGCCTGCTGCAGGGCATCGGCATGACCCTGACCGAGAACATCACCTACGATAAAAACGGTTACCCGGAAGAAAACTCGCTGTTCCAGTACAAAATCCCTGCCCGCACCGATGTGGGCAGGATCAATGTCGAATTCGAGAGCAGCTACGAGCCCAACGGTCCCTTTGGTGCAAAGTCCATCGGCGAGATCGTCATCAACACGCCGCTGCCCGCCATTTCGGACGCCATTTATAATGCCATCGGCACCCGGTTCTACGAGCTGCCCATCACGCCGGAACAGATCGCCATGGCGGTGGCAGAAAAGCAGAAATGATCGACGAACTGCAATTCCCGTTTCTGTCCGAAAAAGACCATGTGATCTCGCTGGTAGGCGGCGGCGGAAAGACGACCCTCATGTATAACATGGCTGCGCACTGCGCCCGCAAGGGCTGGCGGGTGCTGGCCGCGACCACCACCCACATCCAGCAGCCGCCGGGCGAAGTCTTTGCGCAGACAGACGCAGACCTTTTCCGCTTGTGGGAGCGCGGCAGCTATGCCGTGGCCGGAACGCCCGCGCCCGGTGGCAAACTGACCGCCCCGCCACAGGAGCAGCTGGAACGCTGGATGGCAATTGCCGACCTCGTTCTGATCGAAGCGGACGGTGCCAAGCGGATGCCCTGCAAGGCCCCGGCGGCGCATGAGCCGGTGCTTTTGCCGCAGTGCGATATCGTGCTGGCGGTAGCAGGTGCTTCGGCACTGGAAAAGCCGCTGGAAGAAGTTTGTTTTCGAGCAGAGCTTGCCGGGCCGCTTTTGCATGTCCCGGGCAATACGCTGCTGACGCCCGCATTGCTGGCAAAGCTGCTGGCAAGCGAAGCGGGCGGCCGAAAGGCTGTGGGCAGCCGCCGCTTTTATGCGGTGATCAATCAGGTGGACACAGATGAACGCACTGCTTTGGCCCGGCAGACCGCCGAGCTTCTAAAAAAGCAATACGGTGTGCCTTGCGTCCTGACGCATTTTGAAGAAGGAGAGCGTGCATGAGCAAGGAAGAAAAAATTGTATTCTGCACCGGCGGCGGATGTACGGCCAAGCTGGGCGCGGGCGTACTGAGCCGCATTCTGGAAAAGCTGCCGCGCGGCGAAAAAGACCCGGACCTGCTGGTAGGCTACGACAGCCGGGATGACGCGGCGGTGTACCGCATCACAGACGATATTGCATTTGTTCAGACGGTGGACTTTTTCCCGCCAATGGTGGATGACCCGTATACCTTCGGGCAGATCGCCGCAGCCAACGCCCTGAGTGATATCTACGCCATGGGCGGCGAAGTGAAGACGGCACTGAACCTTGTCTGCTTCCCCGAGAGTATGGATCTGAACATTCTGGGCGAGATCCTGCGCGGAGGGGCCGAGAAGGTGGCTGAAGCGGGCGGAAGCCTTGCAGGAGGCCATTCCATCGCGGATACCGGCGTGAAATACGGCCTGTCCGTCACCGGTCTTGTGGACCCAAAAAAAACGTATACGAACGATTCCGGCCAGCCCAGCGATAAGCTGATTTTGACAAAGGCGCTGGGCGTTGGCCTGATCTGCACGGCAAACCGTGTGGGCGAAGCTGCCCCGGAACACATGGCCGGTGCCATCGCGTCCATGACGATGCTGAACAAGACCGCTGCCGCGATCAGCCGACGCTATACCGTCCATGCGGCCACGGATGTGACCGGGTTCAGCTTTCTGGGCCATCTGCACGAGATGATGGGCGGAAAACTTTCCTGCATCATCGACGCACATGCAGTGCCGGTGCTGCCGGGTGCCGAAAAAGCAGCCAACGATTTTCTCTATACCGCTGCCGGGCAGCGCAACCGCAACCATACCGGGCCTTACGTCACCTTTGAACAGGTGCCCTTTGCCCTGGAAGAAGTGCTGTTTGATCCGCAGACTTCCGGCGGCCTGCTGCTGGCCGCTGCGCCGGAAGATGCCGTCGCACTGGAAGCAGAGCTGCAGGCGGCCGGTCTGCCCGCAAAAATCGTGGGCGAGATCATTCCCAAGACCGAACAGGAAATTACCGTAAAATATTAACTGGAGGACAAAATAATGATGCTGAACGTCGATGCCCGTGGTGATGCCTGCCCGCTACCCGTTGTGAAGGCAAAAAAGGCGATTTCCGAATTGAAGGGTGCCGGTGAGGTGGAAGTGCTGGTGGATAACGAGATCGCCGTGCAGAATCTGACCAAAATGGCCCAGCAGAAGGGCTACCAGTACAGTGCCGAAAAGCTGGCAGAGCGGGAATACCGCGTGCTGTTTACCGTAGGTGAAGCGGCAGACGCACCTGCCGAAGAAGCACCGGTCTGTGCACCGGATACCCGCACCGATACTGTGGTGGCCATCGGATCGGACAAAATGGGCATTGGTGCCGAGGAACTGGGCAAGACTTTGCTCAAGGCGTTCGTCTTTGCACTCACCCAGCAGGATCAGCTGCCCAAAACGATTCTGTTCTACAACGGCGGCGCATCCCTGACCTGTGAGGGCTCCCCCATGCTGGAAGACCTGAAGGCACTGGAAGCACAGGGCGTGGAGATCATGACCTGCGGCACCTGCCTGAACTTCTATGGCCTGACCGAAAAGCTGGCCGTCGGCAGTGTGACCAATATGTACACCATCGTGGAAAAGCTGACCCAGGCCGGTAATGTGGTGAAGCCGTGATCTATCTGGACAATGCCGCCACCACTCTGCACAAACCGCCGCAGGTGGAGCAGGCTATGCTGGACGCTCTGCGCACGGCGGGCAACCCGGGACGCGGTGCCCACGAGCCGACCTTGCACGCCAGCCGTCTGGTGTATGCGGCGCGGTGCGCAGTGGCAAAACTGCTGAATGCACCGGACCCTTCCTGCATTGCGTTCACCGCTAACGCCACCCAGGCGCTGAACACGGCATTGGGCGGGCTGTTCCGCCCGGGCGACCATATTATCACGACCGTGTGTGAGCACAACTCGGTCCTGCGGCCGCTGTACCGTCTGCGGGAAATCGGCGTAAACCTCAGCTTCACCGGTGTGGACGAAAAAGGCCGCCTGCGGTATGACCAGTGGGAAGGCTTCCTACGCCCGGAGACCCGTGCGCTGGTGGTGACCGGCGCTTCCAACGTGACCGGCAACGGAACCGACCTTGCCCGCGCGGCGGAGTTTGCACACCGGCACGGCCTGCTGCTGATCGTAGATGCGGCGCAGACGGCCGGAGAACTGCCTCTGAACGTGCAGGTTCTCGGCATCGACGTGCTGTGTTTCACCGGCCACAAAGCCCTGCTGGGCCCGCAGGGGACCGGTGGGCTGTATGTACGCCCGGGGCTTTCCGTTCGGCCGCTGGTGGTTGGCGGCAGCGGTGTGCACAGCTTTGACGAGCAGCACCCGGCACAGATGCCCACCGCACTGGAAGCGGGCACCCTGAATGTGCCGGGCCTTGCGGGCCTGTGTGCCGGGGTGGAGTGGATTCTGGCGCAGGGTGTGGAAACACTTGCCCGGAGAGAGCAGGCATTGACTGTGCTATTTTATGAGCGTATCCGGGACCTGCCGAACGTGAAAATTTACGGTGACCCGGAGATGACGCCGCGTGCACCCATCGTCTCGCTGAACATCGGGGATGAGGATTCCGCCCGCATCGCGGATATTCTGTGGGAAGAATACGGCATCTGCGTGCGGGCCGGTGCCCACTGCGCCCCGCTGATGCACAAGGCACTTGGCACAGCGGAGCAGGGCACGGTTCGGTTCAGTTTTTCGCACTTCAACACGGAAGCCGAAGTTCTGCAGGCTGCCGCTGCCGTGCGGGAGCTTGCACAGGAGGCATAAGATGCGGATAAAAAAGACCTATGTCGTGCTTTCCTTTCATACAACGCTGGAAGCGATGGAGTGGGAAAAGCAGTGCGCAGAATGCGGTGTCCCGGGGCGGATCATCCCGCTCCCGCGCGAGATCTCGGCGGGCTGCGGTCTTGCGTGGCGGATGCTGCCGGAGGAGTTTGAGCAGTGGCAGCACAAGCTGGACCCGGCCCGTTACGATGCGGTAGCTGCAGTAGAACAGTGAGACCAGGAGGGACGAAGCGATGAACGAAACGCCGCTTTATCAGGCGGTCCAAAGCAGGCGGGCTGAGGGCGGCCGTACGCTGGCCTGTGTGCTGGATGGGGAATGCGCTGGGGAACAGCTATTATTATGTGAGGGTGTGCCGGTGTGGCAGTGCGGCGAGACGGAACTCCTTCGCCGAAATCTGCCTGCGCTGCAAAGCTGCACGGCGACCGGTGTGCAGGAGATCAGCGGGCAGCGGGTCTTTGTGGAGCGCTTTGGTGCCGTGCCGCAGCTTGTCGTCTGCGGCGGCGGTCATGTGGCCACGGCTGTAGTCCGTCTGGCAAAGCTGCTGGGTCTGCCGATGCTGGCAATGGATGACCGCGAAGAATATGCCGGTCAGCTGCGGGCAGCTGGCGCAGACACCGTGCTCTGCCAACCCTTCGAAGCGGCGCTGGAGCAGGTGCCCGGCGGATCTGAGACCTATTTTGTGGTGGTGACCCGTGCTCACGCCTTTGATGTGGTGTGCCTGGAAAAGATCCTGCGCAAACCTGCCGCCTATGTGGGCATGATGGGCAGCAAAGGCCGTGCCGCACTGGTGCGCCGTCAACTGCTGGAGCAGGGCATGGATGCGCCGCGTGTGGAAGCACTCTGTGCCCCCATCGGTCTGCCCATTGGCTCACAGACGGCAGAGGAAATTGCACTTTCCATTCTGGCACAGGTGGTCTCGGTCAAGAACGCCCGCCCGCAGACCGAGGGCTTTTCGTCCGCACTGCTGGATGCGATGCAGCACGCAGACCAGAGCGGACAGAAAGCGGTGCTTGCCGTTATCATTGCCCGGCACGGCTCCACCCCGCGGGAGGTGGGTGCAAAAATGCTGATCTCACAGGATGGCACGCTGACCGGCAGCGTGGGCGGCGGCATCATGGAGCACCGCACCATCCTTGCCGCGCAGGAGATGTTGGCGGGCAAGGCACCGGCGCACCAGACCGTTCATTTTTCTGCGGACGGCAAAAACGAAGATGCAGCGGTGGCGGCCTGCGGCGGCTCCATGGAGCTTTTGCTCACGCTGTTGGAAACAGGAGAGGCACTTTCATGAAAAAAGATTCTCTGATCCTTGTGCGCGGCGGCGGCGACCTTGCCACCGGCACCATCCACCGGCTGTGGAGCGCAGGCCTGCGAATCCTTGTGCTGGAAGCAGAGCACCCGGCAGCCATCCGGCGGCAGGTGTCGCTGTGCGAAGCGGTCTATGAGGGCGAGACGACGGTCGAAGGGCTTCGTGCTGTCCGCATTGACACGTTGGAACAGGCGCAGGCCGTTTGGGCTGCGAATGCGGTGCCCGTTCTGGTGGACCCGGCGGGCGAGAGCATCTGGCAGGCAAAGCCGGAGATTGTGATCGACGCTATCCTTGCCAAGAAGAACCTCGGCACGACCCGCGATATGGCCCCGCTGACCATCGCCCTTGGCCCGGGCTTTACCGCCGGGCAGGATGTGGACGTGGTGGTGGAAACAAAGCGCGGGCATCGTCTGGGCCGCATCATCCGGGAGGGCACTGCCATCCCGAATACTGGCATCCCCGGCGTGATCGGCGGCTACGGCAAAGAGCGGGTCATCCATGCGCAAACAGCAGGCAACTTTGTGGATGTGCGGAAGATCGGCGACATTGTGGAAGCAGGCGAGACCATTGCCCACATTGAATCAGAAGACGGAACAGTAACGCCTGTGACCACTCAGATCACCGGCATCCTGCGCGGTCTGCTGCGCAGCGGGTACCCGGTCGTGCCCGGTTTCAAGGTGGCCGATGTGGACCCGCGCAAAGAAGAACTCTCCAACTGCTTCTTGATCTCCGATAAGGCCCGCTGCATCGCGGGCAGTGTGCTGGAGCTTGTCTGCGCGCAGCTTTGGACCTGATACAAGCGAAAAAAGAGCCTTCGCCCCTGTTTCCGGCGTCCTGCCGAAAGGGGAGCGAAGGCTCTGGTTTGTTATATGGTTCAGTTGCGATAACACCGGTCCTGGCCGACAAGCCAGTCCTCACACAGACGCTGTGCTTCTTCCAGGCTGCAGCTTTCACAGTCGAAGTATGCACCGCGCATGGAGCAGTAGGAGTAGTGGACCTTTGGAACACCGTTGCCATCCTTGAAGCGTTCGCAGCGTTCTTCGCCGGGCATCAGAAAAAGTTGTTCCATCGTTCCTTCTCCTTTGTGCTTTCTTCTCTATAACGCGAACGCGGCTGCCGGAATGCAGGCCGCACAACGCTTGCTATTGTAGCACATGGAAGGAAAAGTTGCCATTGCCGTTTTGCCCAAAGATACGTTTTGTTTTTCTATGCGGTTGTGGCTCAAAAAGACTTGACAAAGTCATTCGTGCAGAAGGCGCTCACTTTCCAGGCTTTCTTTCTTGCCATGGATGCGTCCAAGGCCATAGGACAGCAGTGCGGCACACAGCAGATTGATGATGGAAATCGTCCGCCCGCCGAGCAGGTTGGCAACGCCGATGAGCAGGTTCGCAAGGCAGAGCAGCCAGGTGGTCTTGCCGATACGGTCCAGATGTGCAATGCGGGAGTCGATGTCTGAGAATAGATCGAATGCACCCAGCTCCGCTTTGCGGCGGAAATACATCCAGGTCACACAGCTGCCAACGTATTCGGCACCCAGTCCCTCGACAAAGCTGCGGTAGTCTTTATTGGAGTTCATCTCCATGCGGAAAATATACTTGCCCGGCTCGCAAGGCGCAAAGATATAGGTGGCGAAATACGCCTTTTCCAGCGCCCAGCCGTTCATTGCCATTTCGTTCAGCCAGCGCTCCTCTTTTTCAAAGTCCCATTCCCAAAAGACCCGGTGGATGGTTTTTCGTTCGCTCATCACAATTTCTCCTGTAAGATGCTCTCGCCGTTTGCAACCAGCTGCTGCAAACGAGCCAGTTCGTGCTTCAAAATCAGCAGACCCTCGTCGGTCAGTTGATACTCTTTTTTGCGGCTGCCATGCTCAATTGGCAGCTGGCGGATCCAGCCCTTTTCACAAAGGGAGTTCAGCGCGCCATACAGTGTCCCGGCGGCAAGGCGGACCCGCCCGCCGGAAAGCTGCTCGGTCTGCTGCATGATGCCGTAGCCATGCTGTGGGCGGTAGAGAGAAAGCAGAATGTAATAGGTGGATTCGGTCAATGCAAGGTTCTCCATTGCAGGGTTCACCTCCGTTCTATCGAAGACCGATGTATCGTCAAGCGGTATATCGCAAATTCAGTATATCGCTTGACGATATAATTTGTCAACCCTTTTTTTGAAAATTTTGCTGCAGTAAACGCAGCACTCTGTCCAAAACAGCATTTTTGCCCCTGCACGAAAGAAATACTTCCGCAGCAGAAGTCCTGATCGTGTGTATGGAAAAAGCGATGGAGGAGAGAAAAATATTTTGTGCAATTTTCACAGTTTTCTAATTGATGTTTTGGTGGTACAATAGGAGCATCAAACTAGGTCTTTTCGGGAGGAGCACATGGCAGAAAAGAATATCGAACTGGATAGTGTGGAGATCGCGGCTGCCGTTTTTGGCAACTGTGACCGGAACATCCGCCTTTTGGAAAAGGAGTTTTCCGTCACGGCGGTCTGCCGGGGCACGCAGCTCCGCCTTTCGGGCGAAGCCGCCAATGTTGCGGCCGCGAACCGCGCTGTGGAAGGCATGCTTCTCCTCATCGAGAACCACACGCCGCTGGAAGATCAGACCGTGCGCTACTGCATCAGCCTGGCGCACGATGGGGCAGAGAAGCGGGTCAAGGAGCTGACCGAAGATTTTGTCACGGTCACGGTGAAAGGGCGGCCCATCCGCCCGAAGACGCTGGGCCAGAAGGAATACCTGAACGCTATCCGCACCAACGCTATCACCTTCGGCGTCGGCCCGGCGGGCACCGGCAAGACTTACCTGGCCGTGGCCATGGCGGTGAAAGCCTTCAAGGCCAAGGACGTGTCCCGCATCGTGCTGACCCGCCCGGCGGTGGAAGCCGGCGAGAAACTGGGTTTCCTGCCCGGCGACCTGCAGCAGAAGGTGGACCCCTACCTGCGCCCGCTGTACGACGGCCTGTTCGATATGCTGGGTGCCGAGACCTATGAGCGGCTGGTGGAAAAGCAGATCATTGAAGTGGCACCGCTGGCCTATATGCGCGGCCGCACGCTGGATGATTCCTTCATCATTCTGGATGAAGCGCAGAACACCACGCCCGAGCAGATGAAGATGTTCCTCACCCGCATGGGCGTGGGCTCCAAGGTGGTCGTGACCGGCGATGTGACCCAGATCGACCTGCCGGAACGCACCCGCAGCGGCCTTGTGGATGCACTGCATGTGCTGAAAAATGTCAACGGCATCGCGCAGTGCTATTTCACCGAAAAAGATGTTGTACGCCACCGCTTAGTGCAGGAGATCATCAAAGCGTATGAAAAAGCTGCACACCCGGAAAAAAAAAAAAAAAAAAAAAAACAGACAGAACTCTGATCGAAAAAATGGAAAGGAGTGGACTGATTTATGTCCAATAAAGTTTTGATCACCAACTCCCAGAAGGCCGTGAAGGTCCCTTCGGGCCTGCGCATCCTGATCCGCCGCGCCTGCAACGCAGTGCTGGAATACGAGCATTTTGATGCACCCGCCGAGATCAGCGTCACCTTCGTGGACAATGCGGCCATCGCCGAGTTGAACAACCAGTATCGCAACAAGCCGATGCCCACCGACGTGCTCAGCTTTCCTCTGGGCGAGAACGGCAAATACGACGTGGACGAGAACAACGGCTGCATGATGCTGGGCGATATCGTCATCAGCATGGAGCGTGCCCTGGAGCAGGCAAATCTCTACGGCCATCCGCTGCAGCGCGAAGTAGCCTTTCTGACCGTGCACTCCATGCTGCACCTGCTGGGCTACGACCACGAGAACGGCGGCCTGGAGGCCATGCGGATGCGCGAAAAAGAGGAAGCCGTTCTGCTGCAGCTGGGTCTGCCCCGCACCGTCAGCTACACGGAGTAAGCCAAACGATCGGAAATCACTGTGCGGATGCCGCACGAACAACAGACAGGAGCTTGATTTTGAGTAACGCTACACCCATTCAGGGTCATTATGATACATCTTCCGTTTTTGTCGCCGTGATCGGCCGCCCCAATGTGGGCAAATCCAGCCTGACCAACCTTCTGGTGGGCGAAAAGGTGGCCATCGTCACCTCCAAGCCGCAGACCACCCGTACCCGTATCACCGGCGTCATCACCCGCGGCCCGCTGCAGTATGTGCTGCTGGACACCCCGGGCGTGCACAAGGCCCGCAACAAGCTGGGCAAGCGAATGGACAAGACTGCAAGCGATTCCATCGCGGATGTGGATGTTTCCATGATGCTGTTCGAGCCCTACGGTGCGCTGAATGAATCGGAAATGACTCTTGTGGAGATGCTGCGCAGCAGCGGCGGCCCGGCCATTGCGGTCATCAACAAGACCGACCTCGTCAAAGAGCCTGCCGATCTGGAAGCGCGCAAAGAAGAATTGAAGGCGCTGGGCGTATTCGATGACATTTACACCGTCAGCGTCCGCGATAACGACGGCTGCGAAGCATTGTTCGATGCGTTGAGCCGCTACGCTGTGGAGGGCCCGCATTACTTCGACGATGACGCTTACACCGATATGCCGGAAAAAGAGCTGGTGGCAGAGGTCATCCGTGAAAAAGCCCTGCTCTACATGCGGGACGAGATCCCGCACGGCATCGCCGTGGTGGTGGAGCGCTTCAAAGAGCGCCCGGGCACGGACCTGATCGACATCGACGTGAACATCTACTGTGAGCGCGAGAGCCACAAGGGTATGGTCATTGGCAAAGGCGGTGCCATGCTGAAAAAGATCGCCAGCGCCGCCCGTGCCGACTGCGAGGAGTTCCTCGGCTGCCGCGTCAACCTGCAGTGCTGGGTGAAGGTGAAGTCGGATTGGCGGGACAACGAGTTTTTGCTGAACAACTTCGGCTTCAAGCAGAACAGCAACAACCGTTGACAGGGCAGATTTTCCTTGCATGAATACCCGGGGAATACCGGACACTATCCAAAAGCACATGCAGGGAAGGCGGGATACCCCATGAACGTTCAGGCCAGCTGGCAGGCGTTTGCCTGCACGGGGAACATTCTCCGGTATCTCGACTATAAACATCAGGAACAGCCGACAGGAGGCACAGACGATGGAACCCTTTGTGACGATGGGCCTGGTGCTGAAAGAAACACAATACCGGGAAGCAGACCGAATCCTTACGATCCTGACCCCGAAGCTGGGGGTGATTTCGGCACTGGCCAAAAACAGCATGCGGGTCACCAATAAGCTGTTCAGCGGCTGCGGTTTGTTCTGTTATTCCGAGTTCACACTGGTAAAAGGCCGCAGCATGTATGTGGTGCAGGAGGCAGACGTTGAGAACGTCTTTTATGATGTCTCCAAAAGTCTGGAAGGCGTAGGCGTAGCCATGTATCTGGCCGAAATGACCTACACCCTTTCGCCCACCGGGCAGGAGGCGGAAAAGGAGCTTCGGCTTTTTCTCAACTGCCTGTACATGATCAGCAAGGGCAAAGCAGACCCGCGCGTGGTCAAGGCTGTTTTTGAGCTGCGCACCATGAGTGAATGCGGCTTTATGCCGCAGCTTGCGTGCTGCCGGGACTGCGGTGCCTACGAGGGCGACATGTTCTATCTGGACGTGCAGGAAGGGCATCTGCTGTGTGCAGACTGCGCTGCCAAAGCAGGCAAGAGCTGCAACCTGGACCTCGGTGCGCTGTATGCGCTGCGGCACATCTGCCTTGTGGACGACAAAAAAATATTTGCATTCAAAATCTCTCTGGGCAGCCTGGCAAAGCTTTCCGCGGTGGCAGAGCACTATGCGCTGGTCCATCTGGACAAACCACTGAAAAGCTACAGCTTTCTGAAATCGGTCCTGCCCTGACCCAAAAGGAATATCTATGGAAACAAGTTACTTAAAGACACTGGAACTGGATAAGATCATTGCCCGCGCTGCCGAAGGCTGTGTGTGCAAAGAGGCCCGGGAAAAGCTGCTGGCGCTGGAGCCGCAGTGCGACCCGGACGAAGTGCGCTATGCATTGGAGCAGACCGATGCCATCAACACGCTGCTGATTAAAAACGGCTCCCCGCGCTTTGGCGGGGTCGAGGGCGTCAGCCAGCTGGCAGCCCGCGCCGTCAAGGGTGGTGTGCTGTCCATGGGCGAACTGCTGATGGTGGCAGGTGCCCTGCGCAATTTCCAGAACCTGACCAGCTGGTACGGCGCTTCGGAACACGACGCCCTGCCGACGGACGATTTGTTCTATGCTCTGGCACCGCAGCCGGGACTGGAGCAGCAGATCTCCAGCGCCATTCTGGCACCGGACGCCATGGCAGACACCGCTTCTTACACCCTGAACGACCTGCGCAAAAAGATCCGCGCCACCGAGAACAGCATCCGTGACCGGCTGGAAAGCATGGTGCGCAACATGGACACCTCAAAATATCTGCAGGAGAGTGTGGTCTCCATGCGCAACGGCCGATACGTTGTCCCGGTCAAGAGCGAATACCGCGGCGAAGTGAGCGGCATCATCCATGACGTTTCCTCTACCGGTGCAACGGTGTTTGTGGAACCGCAGGCTGTCATGGAAGCCAATGCCCGCATCCTGCAGTATCGTGCCCAGGAAGCGCAGGAGATCGAGCGCATTCTGGTAGCCTTTACCGCACAGGTGGCAGCCATTGAGCCGCAGTTCCAGTACAGCTATCAGGCAATGTTAGACATTGACGTTCTGCTGGCAAAGGCCCGCCTGGCGCTGGATATGAAAGCCTTTAAACCGGCTGTCCGTACGGATACGTCATTCTCCCTTGTCCGGGCGCGGCACCCGCTCATTGACCCGAAAAAATGTGTCCCGGTGGACATTGCGCTGGGTAAGGAGTATGATTCGCTCATCATTACCGGCCCCAATACGGGCGGCAAGACGGTCACGCTGAAAACAGCAGGCCTTTTGTGTGCCATGGCGCAGTGCGGCTTCCTTATCCCGGCTGATGAGCGGAGCGAGGTCTGTGTTTTTGATGAGTTCCTTGTGGACATTGGCGATGAGCAGAGTATTGAGCAGAGCCTTTCCACATTCTCTGGCCACATGAAAAAAATCACCGGCATTCTGGAGCTGGCCATGCCTCACACGCTGGTCCTGCTGGATGAGCTGGGTGCCGGTACGGACCCGGCCGAGGGTGCTGCGTTGGCAGTGGCCATCATTGAAGAGCTGCGC